>Ga0208299_1002379_pt1 | contig 12731 bp, 18 predicted proteins | sample 15_taG_FD_184089 | JGI IMG/M metagenome (GOLD analysis project Ga0208299, IMG submission 184089) | Marine viral communities from the Subarctic Pacific Ocean - 15_ETSP_OMZ_AT15312 metaG (SPAdes) (version 2) | ecosystem: Environmental > Aquatic > Marine > Oceanic | place: Pacific Ocean | collected...
CCGCACCTTCTGGAACCAAGTCATCCGCAGATAGCCTGCGGAACCCAGGTTGATTGGGCATTACACCTCCTAGTGTACACCCTCCTTTTGACAGAACTCCATAACTTTTGTACTCACAGATCTTGCGGTGTACTCACACTAGAGGTATACAATCTCCATGGACAAGACCGTAGATTTCTCCGAGTTGGGCGTAGATGAGACCCTCAAACGCTTCGGCGAGCTCGTCCAGTTCTGCCTTTTCAGGACAGGAGACAGAGCTGCTGTCTTCATAGCTAGGAAGGACGGGGCCATCTCGGTGATCACCCCAGCTGTTCTCAACTTCGTCCCACTTGAGGCATTTGCCAGCATCCTCCTAGAGGCGGAGTGGACAGAGGACCAGGTACATGAGTACCTAGAGCACCTAGACTCGAGGAGACCTAAGGATGTCCAACAAGGTGATACCCCTCAGAAGTAGGTTCCGTGTTGGGGACTTGAGTTACTCTCCAGGTTTTGTGGACCTGGGTGCAGTCCGGTCGTGTTGCATCGGAGACATCCGCCCTGAGTTGGAGAAGAAGGACCCATTCCCCTTGTCCGAGGCCGCCAAAAGGAAGGTAGAACTGAGAATACTCAGAGACGTCGCCAGGTCAGGGAAGGTGTCCATCACCGAAAACAGTCCTACTGCCACCTCGGTCTCTTTTGTCACTACGGACCCCTACGATGCCAGGCACGTCTACATCTACGGGTTCATCCTGTTCCCAGAAAAGGCGCTAACATAAGGCCATAAGCCTAGTGGCCCAACTGGAATAACTATCGAGGAAACATGAGTAATTTCGATAACCAGCTTGTACCTGTGCCGATCGACGAGATCAAGGTGCGGGTGAACATGAAGAACATTCGTACGGTGTTCGATCCCGAGAAGATCAAGGAACTGGCGGACAGCATCCACAAAGAGGGGTTGATGACACCCCTGACTGTGATGCTCTCAGAGAACGAGAACGGCGAAGCTATCACGGAGTTGGTAGCCGGAGAGAGAAGGCTTAGAGCCATACAGCTCATCCGAAACTCGGCAGAGACGGACTTCATGGATGATGGGGTACCCTGTATCCACTTCGCGGGCCTGGTCCATGATGCTGAGTTCATCAATGCGATCGAGAACATAGCCCGCGAGCAGGTCGATGATGTCGACTCCTCGGAGTGGCTCGCCAACAGGGTGAAGAACGGCGTCAGCCAGGCTGAGCTTGCGCGCCGAATCCACAAGAGGCCGCAGTGGGTGAACTTTAGAGTTCTGTTTAACGACAGAGCCTGCCCCGTCTTGAAGGATGCCCTGCGCGCAGGACTCATCTCCTTCATGGCCGCCTATGAACTGAGCAAGAACTGCTCTCCCGAGGAGCAAGAGAAATGGATAGCAAAGCACCAGAGGCTGAACGAGAAGATCACTCTCCAGCAGGCGCAGAATGCCGGGAACCAGGACAAGACGAAGAAGCCCGGAGCGAAGGCCAGGAAGACCATCCTCGCCCGCGCAGAGCTGTGTGCGGACACGAAGGGTTCCGAGCTCGCTCGAGGAATGGCCTTCGGCCTCAGGTGGGTAGACGGCCTTCTGACGGACGAAGAAATCGAGGAGATCCTCGAGGCCCAAGAATAGTGCCGAACACCGCCAAAAAGCTCCCAGTAGGGTACGAGCACCAGGTGGAGGCGAAGTACGAGGAGCTGTTGGAGTCCCCACTAGTTCTTGGGATAGACCCCAATACTAAGAAGGGCGTCATCTTCGCATTGGATATGCGAGACGACTTCGACCCTAAGTACCACCCAGTGGCTGAGATCCCACTAGAGATGGCGGTTCCAGATCCGGTAGAAGAATAGGGGGCCTAGGAAGGCGATAGGGGGCGGGGAGCTCGGGCTCCTCGTCCTCACCCTCTCCCTCCTTCATTAGCCCCCTATTGTAGTCTTTAATAGACTGACCCCTCTTCCATCCTACGAGGGTGTCCCTGGGGAACATCCCTCCCCACTTGATCACGTCTACAGACCCGTCCGACCATCCCCCATACACCACCCAGATGTTGGGGTCTCCGGGCACCCGGACAATCAGTTGGGCGTCTAGGGAAAGCTCCGAGACGCTACTCAATACAGATAGGAGGTTGCTGGCTGCAGTTTCTGCCTTCAGCTTGGACAGTCCGGTTAGCCCAGCTCCCTCCAGAAGCAGGCTGATGGCTTCTACCAGCTCCAATCAAACTCCAGGAAAGGGGAGCATCAGCAGTATCTCGCTGCCCCCCCTCCAAGCAAACCATAGAGCCTAAGAGCTAGCTGGCTGCCTCTTTTTTGGTCAGTAGGTGCTTGAAGAACGCCTCCCACGACCCTACCGCAGCAAGGCCCGACGCAACTCCGGCTATGATTGCCGGGGCAATCTCTGTCCCGGCAGCCAGTGCTACACCTGCGGTAGAGAGAACTCCGACTCCGATGGTCACCCACGGAACGAGTTTCCCTCCGACCCTGTCCTTCAGGCCAACCTTGTTGGCGAGAAAGACCAGAATCATGAGTGTGACTCCCAGGGCTACGGGCCAGTTCTGCGTCCCTATGGCATCTGCGAGGCTTACGAAGAGGTTTCCTACCTCATCGCTCTCGGAAGCTTCTGCCTCTTCCGAGCCTTCCTCTGCCTCTGGGGTTGCTTCATCCTCTGTAGTCTCTACCGCCTCTTCCTCGGGCGTAGGCTCTTCGGCCTCTGTGATCACCTCCTCGACTGCGACATCGGCTTCGTCACCAGGCTCTGCTACGGCCAGTGAACAAAAGACGAAGTTCAGAATGAGGAAGATGGTAGCGACTCTCATCGGTTCTCCTACGGGGTATAAGTAGCGGTAGCGCCTACGACGCTCCACTTGCTTGTGGTGCTGTCAAACACCATGGTTGCTGCTTCTCCTACGGCGTCGAACACTAAGGACGTGCCGTTGAGGTTTGTACTGCCGAGTGTGGCAGCGTTACCAGCCACGGTCATCACGACCATGAGGATCTGACCATTCACACCGTCCGCAATGGTGAGAGTGGTCACTCCACCGCTGGAGTCGATGTACGCCAGGGGAGCTGCCACGCTGATTGCTGGGGTACCGTTCGTGGACACAACTGGGGTACCGCTGATCAGAGGGTTTGTGATCTGCGTCGAAGCGTCCTTGACGATGACCCTAGCTGTGTTGCCAGTTCGGAGCTCCAGGAAGTCAGTGGTGGTGGTGTTGCCCTTGATGGATACGTTCGTGTCGCCGAAGTGGACAAACTGGTTGTCCAAGAGCTGAACTGCCCCAGCCGCATCGATGTCTACGTTGGTAGATGCCAGAACAAAGGTGCCGGAGGTGGCCATGTTAACGCCACCCGTGCCGACATCCACGTCCAGGCCGCCCGCTACGTCCGTGGTGTTGATGTGGATAGCGTTCGCCGCAGCAACTCCGCCCTCGAGAATCAACTGACCCGCGTTGGAGTCAACGGTAAGGTTGCCCGCAGTGGTCTTGAAGATGGAAGCCCCAGTAGCCAGCACATTGACGCCCGCGGTTCCCGCATCCACATCGATGCCACCATCGGTATGGCTTGCTATGATGCGAACCGCGTCCGAAGCAGCTTGGCCGCCATCCAGTACCAAGCTCGCCGCCTGGGAGTCCAAGACAAGGTCCCCAGCCGAGGTCTGAATGGACGATGCGCCGGTAGACAGGAAGTTGAATCCTGCGCTGCCGCAGTCCACGTCGATACCACCAGCTGCGTTGCTGGCGTAGATGCGAACGGCATCTGCCGCAGCTTCTGCACCTTGGAGGATCACCGAACCGGCCTCGGAATGCAGAGTCAGGTCGCCGACGGAGCAGTTGAGGTTGCTGGCTGCGTCCGCGTCCAGGCTGATGGCACCAGTGACGTTCACGTCAAAGGCGTTTGAGCCAGTCACCTGGAACGAGGCGTCCGAGGTGTCGACAGTCACAGCGTCCAGGGCGCATGCCCCGTCTACGCTCAAGCCACCTGCAATCTGGACAGCATTGGCACCCGACACGGGGAAATGGACCTGAGTGCCTGTGACGCTCACGTCGCCGATGTTGATGCGCTCCGCACCAGCAGTGGCCGTGTACTTGAGGATATTCTCGGCCGACTGGGTCTTGAGCTCGAAGTTCTTGTCGTCGGCGACCTGAAGGTAGGTGGTGTCGTCAGCATCCAGCTCGAGGATGGTGTTGCCCGCTGTGGCCTTCAGCTCCCCAAGAGTGGCACTGCCGATGTACACGTCTCTCGCGCCTGCCCCAGCAATCTTGACGTCCCCGGTAGTGGCATCGCCGCCAATCTTGACCTCTCCCGATACGGCGTAGATCTCAACGTCCCCAGTTCCTGTAGTCCGCAGCTTTGCCGAAGTTGCTCCGTAGAGGTCCAAGCCCGCGGTGACGGCCGACACAAACGTAGTGCCCCCCGCAATTCCAGTGGTCGAGGTGGCGATGGTATTGCCAACGTGGATCTGCTCGTCTCCATTGGTGGTCTGGAACCGGAGGTAGGTATTGGACCCCTCCTTGAACCGAAACGCCGGGGCTGTATTGTCCACCAGCTCGATAATGGTGTTCTCTACAGCCGCGTCATAGGCCAAGTTATTTACAGCACCGTTTTCGTCGATGACCTTGAGATTCCCGTCGCCCGTAGTGTAGACGGCAAGGGAACCTGCTGCGGAGGCGGTAAGGGTGCCTCCCAAAGTCTTGAATGCTGTGATATGGGTCTTAATGATTCCGTCGGCCATTGCGTCGCTCCGGAAAGGACAGAGGTGGGGGAACTGGGATAACTGATTATCGATCTTCCTGATAGTACAGGGTAACCCCGTGCAGGACAAAATCGCTGGCTGGCTTAGCTGTAGCGTCCACGTCTACTTTGATAGCAATCATCTCTCCTGAGGTGAGAGCCGGGGAAGACGCCAGGGTATGTTTTGTATTGTGCTTCTCTATAGCCCCTCGTTTTGTCCCTGTATTGTGGGCGGTAGAGAATGTCTGGCTTGTACTAAGTGAGGTTACTACAGGAACCGCTGATGCCCCAACCCCATCGTCTTCTGCGGGCGAAACCATGAACATAGTCCCCACCACATCTACTAGCTCCTGATTGCTGACCTCATAGGTAACGGAGAATCCCTTTGGGCGTATACCACTGCCTGTTCCGGCAGAGTTGCTCTCTAGGGCATCTACGTCGATGAAGACCAGTGCAGAGCTAGTACCAGATGCGGCACCCCTAGCTAGACTCGACCCCCCTCCTGCTCCGGCACCGTTCCAGGTCAGGGACCAGTTGGTATCTGTGGTGGTGAATCTGGAGGACGGGAAGAACCTGCGCTTGGGTGTTGGGTCGATGCCGTAGATCTTGGGGAGGTCTACAACCATTAGCTCCCCGTCTACGTCTACCTCCCCCTCGCCGACATCTAGTTCTTGCGAGATGACCTTGTACCCACCAGAGGGAATGTAGGCCCGCTCTCCCTTGCTCATGATCTTCCGAACGCTGTCCTTGGTCGCAGCCTGGACAGGAGACGCCGCTGCCCTAGTGGCTAGGGTGCCTATGATGTCTAACGACCCACTCCCTACGTCAAACTCTTCCACCACCAGCTCTTCACCAGCAGCGATGGTGACTGCGTCCAGTGCCTTGAGTGTGTTCTCTTGGGAGAACCTACGTCGTCCCTGGTGCGCTGTGTTGCTAGATCTGATGTCTAGCAGTCCCCCACCCTTGACGTCGATGGTCCCTTCTACATCTAGTCCAGTGAGGACGATTTCCTGGTCAGAGTCGATCTCTATGAGTTCTGTGGCCTCTAGCTTAGTTCTTTGTATCCAACGGTCCCTGTACTCGAGGGTGGGGTCAGATACCGCAGCGTCACCAGAGTCTTTTTTGTATGCTGACCCCAGTAGTCGATACCACCGACCGGGGGCGTACCCCGAGGTCTCGCTGGCGTCCGCAAGCTCTGGCGGTGCGATGATGTTCTTGTCATCCGGAGTATCCGTACCTTCCGCATCCCAGGCGTACATGGACCGGAACTCTTTCAGGAAGATGAGGGTGCCCTCTCCCTGGGATGGACCCTTACCCTTTAGGTCATCTACGGTATCTACATGTTGGTCAACCGTAGACCCGCACCCGCATGAGGACAGCGATAGGGTATTGAACGGGGCTCTCATACCGGCACCACCAGCCCAACCCATGCGTCTAGGATTGGGGCACCACTGACGGTGACTACCTGTAGGTAGAGCCTAGTCAGCCCCTGCACCATCAACGTCTCTACTTTAGTGTCGGCCACCTGAAGCGTAGTCGGGGCCTTGTGCCACTTCCCGCTCACGTCAGAATAGAACCATATCTGCAGCAGAGCCGAGAGGGACTTCCCTGTCGGAGTGCCGGACAGAGAGAAGAACAGGTGAACAAACTCGTTCCTGTTTAGCTCGACACCGTCTGATGAGGCTGATGGGTCTGCAGTCGCCGCAGTCGCTGCAGTCAAGAGCCTGCGGTCATTTGCGGTGACCCCAACGACCGCAGTACGGACCATCACTTTCTTTGGCATGGCTCGTCACTCCCTCGGATGGCCCTATCATAGCGCGCAAGGAGACACAAAGCACCCTGTGGTACTACGTGCGAGCAGTAGATACGGGTAGGCATCATCCGGAAACATGTCTTCCCTGGGAAGATGATCTTTCCTATTTACCTCAGTGACGCTCTTGGGGGGGCACCGAGAAACAACTAGAGGCTCTAGGCATAAAGAGCCAAGACAGACCCTAAACTGGAGGAAAATCCCCCCTAGGGTGTACAATCCAGGCGAAAAGAGGATAAGTCACGTCGCACCTAGGAGGACCCGTGGGACTGGACACTGCCAAGTACGTAGAGACGCTGAAAGAAGAAGTGGTGAGGGCCGGGGAGCAGGCCTTTGTGGACATCATTGAGGATGGGAAGATTGAGCCAGAAGATGCCGTCGACCTGGTCGTCGATCTTCTTGATGTGGCGCTACCGCTATCTCAGCTGGTGGACGGACCCATTGGGGAGGCCCTGGAGGATGCCGATGAGGCCATCTTCAAGAAGATCATCGACGCCCTTACCGAAGCCTTCAAGCCCGACCCAGCCCGGATCTTGGCTCGAGCAGAAAAAGCTGCGTCCAAGGGCCACATGAAGATCGCCGAGCGTCGCCGCAAGAGAGCGGAGAGGGCCGCAGCCCGCCAGGCTGCCAGAGCCGAGAAGGACTAGGCTTCTTCCAGTTCGGTGACCCTGCGAGACAGGACTTCGTTCTCTGCCTGGAGGGTGGACACCTGCGCCAGGAGACGTGTGTTCTCTCCCTTTAGCTTGTCCATCTCGTCCGTCATCTCCCGCTCTCTGGTCCTTAGCTGCTGGATGTCGTCGGCTAGCCTACCTATCTCGTGTCGCAGCTGCTCTCGCAGCTCCGCTGCCTCCTGGGTAAGCATCTTGCGCTCCTCAAGGGCAGTAGCAGACGAAGTAGCCCTGCTCTTGTTTATGAAGGCTAGTACTGCAGTGATGGCGCTTCCTACGATAGCAGCCACCGCCGCAATAAGGGCATCATCCATCTTTGAACATCCATAGGGCAACTGGCGGGCCCAAGAACAGTGTGAGGGCTAGCCATTCGTGCACACCTACGGAGCCCTCTACCAGTATCATACCTAGGGTCAGTAGCCAAAAGGACACACCAATAAATAGAACGTAGGACTTCAGGCTGTGCAGCTTTGCCTCCGCCACGCCTATTCTGGCTCGTAGTCCAGCCTCAACCTCCTCGTCTACGCCAGGGCCGATCTCATAGAGACGGTCTACGGTCTTCCTACAGTTCTCCACTAGGAGGTCCATGCTGTCGTTACTTGGGAAGATGGGTACGCTGGTAGAGTTCCCGGACTCCGCAGGTTGCACGGACATTCTAGCCTCCTAGTTCTTCTGGATGGACGGCCTCATGGTTCACCGAGGTGTCTCTATTTGACTTGAAGTAGAACCCCAGGACCATACCAAGAAGCAGATCGAATCCTGGGGGAATCTGAATCTCATTGATGGTCATGTAGGCGTACACGGATACAAGAACAGCAGAGATGAAGTCCTTAAAGAAAGACTGCCAGATCTCCGTCTTGGCGGCAGTAGCCTGAGTGGCAATGAACCACCTACAGAACGGAGTCTTTCCGTTTAGCACCGGCTTGGGTGCGGCTGCTAGAGTGGCCCAGGGGATCTCAGGTTTAGCTGGGGCCTCTTCTGCACTGCTCTCTTCTTCCACAGAATCTCCCTAATAGAAGGCCCTTGCGACTGTTGTGGCTAGTCCAGATACGTCCGGCAAGAACCCCAGGCTCCCAGTCATAGACCGCAGAGGCGAATGCTGTTTGAAGAAGGTAGCAGCCTGTCCTAGTAGCCTAGCCTTAGGCTTTGATGCTCCCCATCTCTCTGCCCCTGCTGCGATTACCTCTTCCCCTAGTCTCCCAGGTACCGTGCCGAAAGCCATGAACTTACCTCCGTGAGGAGTTCCCTGGGACATGTACTCGGTGCCGGCGGAGGTTAGGTCCCTAAGAACGTGCTGCACTCTGGGGTGCATGTAGACCTGACCAACAGGAGACCTAGCAAGTCTCACCGACAGCGGCCTCCCGGGGTGTTGAGTAGGATTCCACGACTTTGTCTTCTTGTCCCATCCACCCTGAAGCGAGTGTACATAGGTGGGGTTTACTAGGGCCCTCTTCTCGAGTTCGTCTCGAAAGAAGTGGAATACTAGGGGGTCCATCATGCTGCTCTGGGTGTAGTAGCTAGACCTGCCGTTGATGTCGGCTGACGACGCAGCCTCTCCCAGAGACTCCGCCCAGCAGTAGGCTGGGAGGGTCGTGGAGTACTGCCGCTTACTCCCATTCTCCTAAGGGCCGGGAGCTCCCCGCCTATCCAGCTGGCGTCCTGTACCATACGTGGGGCTACCTTCCTGCCAACCCACTTGTCGAACCAGTTTGCTCTCGGTGCCTCCGTAGTCTGCTTGTACCCCAACGAGTGCTCCATCATCTGCCCCATGTTGGAAACCCTGCCCGGAGACGCTTGGAACTCCAGGGGGACGCCCTCTGCAGTGAGGCCCTTGATGTTGACTCCGTGGTACCCAGGCCTAGTCTTCGCGGAGGACCGTATTCCGGTTACCCCCTCCTCTCGTAGGGCTTTTAGGATCGCCTCTACATCGTCAGGGCCCTTAGCGTATGCCTGCATGCCTAGGAGGTCATCTGGAACCTCAGTAAGGCCCTGAGCCTGCATGGACGACGGCGACTTTACCCTGGCCCTGTGTGTACGGACGCCCCTACGTCGAAGTTTTCCCATAAGGTCAGTACCCACGCTTACTGCCTGCGTACGCTGGGGCTGAAATGCTCCAGGAGCAGCCCTCAGCTTTGTGCCACCAAGCAAAGCAGACTTTCCGGCCTTCCATCCGTGCCGGATGGTCTCGAAGATGGCACTCTTCTCTAGCCCGTATACATCTTCGAGTTCGTCTCGAAAGAAGTGAAGCACTTCTGGATCAATTCCCATCCTACTAAACTCCGTCCCGAGTTAAATATAGCCTAGATGGGGTGGGCGCTACCAAAGTAGCGCCCACCAACTAGATGTCTAAGTCCAGGTCGCGTGTGTCTGCAGACATGACTAGGCTATGGCGCGTAGATGCGTCCTTCCCCATCAGGCTGGATATTGTCGCCTCCGTCATCACGGAGCAGCCATCTGGGATCCCAACTTGGAGAAGCCTCCTTTTCTCCGGGTCTAGAGTCGTTGCGTACAACACCTTTGGGGGCATCTCCCCAAGACCCTTAAACCTTGTGATCTCCGGCTTCGCTCTCCTACCCAAAGACGCCACAATATCTCCCAGCTCAGAGTCATCCAGTGCCCAGTAGCTATCCTTGCCGGAGCACACCCTGTAGAGGGGCGGCTGTGCCAGGAAGACCTTTCCAGCGGCTAGGACCTGGGGCATGAACCTGTAGAAGAACGTCAGAAGAAGCACTGCGATGTGGTGGCCATCTGTATCTGCGTCCATCAACAGCACGACCCTGTCGTACCTCATCTTTGCGACGTCCACGTCCGACCCTATTCCGCACCCAAGAGCTTCTACGATGTTCCTCAGCTCCTCGTTGTCCAGCACCCTCTTCAGGGTGATGGATTCCGTGTTCAGCACCTTGCCCCGTAGTGGAAGTATGGCCTGAGTTCTTCGGTCCCTACCCTGCTTGGCGGAGCCACCGGCAGAGTCGCCCTCCACCAAGAAGATCTCACACTCGTCAGGGTTCCTGGATGAGCAGTCCGCCAGCTTCCCTGGCAGGCGAAGTGACGACATGACGTTCTTGCGCTTCACTGCTGCGGCAGCATCTCTAGAGGCCTGACGTGCCTTGGCTGCCTGAACAATCCGAAGCACCAGGGCCCTACTCTGGGCGCTGTTCTCCCTCATCCACCGCAGCATCTCTGCCCTGACCAAGTCTGCCACGAGCTTCTTGGCCTCTGGGTTGTTGAGGCGGTCCTTTGTCTGTCCTTGAAACTGGGGCTCTTCTACAAAGACACTCACGAAGGACAGCAGGCCCTCTCTTATGTCTTCTGGGAGTATCTTGAGCCTTTTGGGGACCTGTGGATTATCCTTCATGTATTTTCGCATGGCGCTGACCACTGCCTCTTTCAGTCCTCGTGCATGAGCCCCACCATCTTGAGTGGGGATGCCGTTGGCGAAAGAAACCACCTGCTCTCTAGGGGCGTAGGTCCAGGTGAGTGCCACCTGCACCCTTGGCTCCTCGGACACTATGGTCAGGGGGAACTCGGTGACCAAGTCGTCATCACACTCCCCCAGAACGTGGGCGAGGTAGTCCAGTAGGCCTTTCTCGAAGCAGAACTCTTCTAGAGTCTCCTCAGTGACAATGCCGCTCATCCTCTTCAGGAGGAACTTCACTCCCGGGGTGAGGTACGCCTTGACCCTGAGCCTCTCTCGGATCGTGTCTAGGTCAAACTCCAAATTCCCAAAGATCTCAGCATCTGGAGTGAACTGGACAATGGTGCCAGTCTTCCTCTTGAACCCGCGCCCTAGCTTCTTCTTCTCCACCCTACCCTTTGGTGCTCCCTTGGAGTATTTGCGTTTCCAAGACTCTCCGGCCCTCCAGACAGTCACCTCGAGCCCGGAGGACAGGGCATTGACTACAGAGGCTCCAACGCCATGGAGGCCACCGGCTACCTTGTAGGCTCCGCCGCCAAACTTGCCGCCCGAGTGGAGCACCGTGAAGATTACGTCCACTGCTGACTTCTTCATCTTTGGGTGCATGCCCGTAGGCATGCCCCGGCCGTTGTCGATGACAGTGGCCCTGTTGCCTTCCAGCCCCACGGTAATGATGTCTGCGTGGCCGGCAATGGCCTCGTCCACTGCGTTGTCTAGGATCTCCCAGAGCAAGTGGTGGAACCCGTTCTTCCCAGTGTCCCCGATGTACATACCGGGGCGCTTCCGCACTGCCTCCAGTCCCTCGAGGACCTGGATGGCACTTGCGTCGTATTTACTCATGTATCCTCCTACGCGTCTCTTATGACCGGGAGGATGCTGGTTTTAGAAGGGCAGGAACGCTCTCACCCTGTCCCACAGGCTGGGGACAAGCAGGTCCTCTGGGTTCTTGGTGGCCCTGTCTCTGCACCTAGATAGGTCTGACGGGGTGAGGAGAAGGGTCTCGAACACCCCATCCTCCGTCTTGACCAAAATCCTCCAGTACGAAGACGACGACGCGCTCTTCTTGTCCAGATTCTCTACCCAATGAAGCCTGCCAAACATTTTGTCCCCTACCACTGATCCATAAGTGTATACGAAAAGGTGTCCCTCCCGGCCTTCTGCACCTGCTGGCGTGCCAACTCCATCATTTCGGCAAACCCGGACGCGGAGGCGTGGACGTTGCAACCGGCCGACCACTTGTCTACCTGAGTACTGATGGCCCCCGTGTTCTGGGTAGCTGCGTGAAGGTTGATCCCGAAGTACCCCGTAGCTATGGTACTAGGATCTAAGTCCAGCTTGTTGTCGTTGCTTGAGTCTCGGTAGACAGAGACCTCTCCAGCCCGCTGGCATAGGGCTTCATACTTACCGCCATGGAGATCAATCTTCCATGTGTCGAGGTACTGCTTAGCTACTAGGATTGCGCATCCAGCAGATCTCATAGGGTTCTCGAGCCAGTAAGTGCCTGGGTCCGTAGTTCCCGGCCATCGATGAACCTGCCAAAGATTGTTGCCGTCGACGTAGACACACCCAAGGGTGTCATCGAAGGAGTTGGCCGTTCTGTTGGGCGACCGTATGCCGAACAGCCAGAGCCTCCACGGCTCTTCCCACACGGTGTGTCCTAGGGACTCGGCGTGCTGGATAACTGATGGGCGTGGGCCAGATACGGGGATTGCCTCTATTTGGGCAGAGCTATCGGCCAGCAGCTTGCTCCAGGTGCCCCTACCAACGATACCGTCAACGGTAAGGCTGTTCGCAGTCTGATACCGCCGAACAGACTGATCGGTATTGGGGCCAAAGTCGCCATCAACTGTGCTGCTATAAAAGCCGCTAGCCGCTAGCCGCTCTTGGCACAGAGTTACTTCAGCACCCTTGTCACCCTTGCGAATTGTCTTCATCGCTACCTCTCCTCCCTCTTCGTTGACATCCAATCTAACGTGGAGCCTATTGGGAATATGAAGTTGTAAGGTAAGAAGAAAAAGCCCTCGTAGAACTTGGTCTTCTCCCAGAAATCTGGAAAAGCCCTCTCGAATCCTTGGCAGAGGGACGCCAGCTTCTCTAGGTCAATGACGATCTCATCAAC
>Ga0208299_1002380_pt1 | contig 12728 bp, 14 predicted proteins | sample 15_taG_FD_184089 | JGI IMG/M metagenome (GOLD analysis project Ga0208299, IMG submission 184089) | Marine viral communities from the Subarctic Pacific Ocean - 15_ETSP_OMZ_AT15312 metaG (SPAdes) (version 2) | ecosystem: Environmental > Aquatic > Marine > Oceanic | place: Pacific Ocean | collected...
GTGACAGACAGCTTCTTACAGTTGTCTTTTAAACAAACAGATAAATTTAAAGTAGGTAGGGACATGTTAGTTAAAAATTAATGAAGAGGGGAGATTGCTCCCCCCTCCTCAATTAAAAGGTTTATTAAGTTACGGCCAACGCAGTTCCTGAGAAGTCCTCAATCAACTCAGCAATACCATCTGCAGTAGATGACAATGCGTAAGCAGGAGCTGTAGCTGGAAATGCAAGAGTAACTACCTTTGGAGAAACCTCCGCAGAAAAGCTACCTGTTACCTTAGAATCACTACACTTAAAGGTGATTGTATCATAACCTCCTCCAGCAACAGCGCTAGTTGCAAGCAACTCTGCAGGGTGGACATTACGAGTACCATCTCGGTAGATCTCTCCATAGAACCCTTGGCAGAACGCTTCTAAAGAGGCGATAGCTTCGTAAGTTCCAAGACCTGGACTAGCACCAGTACCAACTACTGCTGAAGTAGTACCAAAGTTCTCAAGTTGAGTCTCCCATCTAGCTATAGAGTACTTGTAGTCAGGAGCACCGAAAGAAAGGTCAGCTCCTGTCAGAGTAATACCCCACTCAGCGGCAGCACCAGTAGCAGCAGCAATAACTTCTGCATCAGAAGATGCTGCTGTAAGAATTTGACCTGCAATTTGAATAGGACGATCAACTGTAAAAGTTTTTGCTGCAGAAACAGTATCTACTGCCTCTACTCTATACACATCATCAGTTAGGGCAGTACCTGCACCATTAGATCCCATACGTACAAAATCTCCAACAGCTAGTGTTGTTGGGCCGGTTCCCCATGTAACAGCAGTAGCAACAGATACAACTTTAGATCCTTTAACAACAGTGATGTTATTAACAAAATCATTAGCAGCAGTAACTGCTTCATCACACAAAGCTTTGAAAGTAATGTACTGCTCAGCTTCACGTAGGAAGTTATTGATCAATGATCCAGTAAGGCCGATAGCAATTTCTGCTTGAGTAGCAGAAGCATCAGACTTGTATACACCATGCTTCATTCTCTGACCATCAGAGTTTGAAGAAAGTAGTTCTTGAATGTACAAACGAATGTAGTACAAGTTATTGTTAGTTACCGGTAGAGAACCTGAAGTTCCGTTGTAACCGATAGTAGTAACTTGGTTAGCACGAGCAGCATACGTTTTCCAAACAACATCAGACATTGATGAGGTTTCGATAATATCAGATACTAGATCTTCGCTTGCAGCTCGTCCTAGGTGGATTTTAAATTTGCTTACATCAGCAGAATTAACTTCGCCTGCTCCAGCACCTGCTGCAACAATTCTTCGTCCATCTTCGTTGAAGAATCCAATTTCACCAGTATTTAGTGTTCCAAGCGTTGATAACGCAGGAGATGCACCTACAAATACCTTGTGGACATTTTTTGTTTGACTTGTAGCCATTTTAATAAGTATTAAAGTTTAAGGTTAATGGGAAACAAACGCTCTTTCTATAAGACGGATTCCCATCCCCGTCTTTATTATATAAGAACTGCTTGTCGGCATGTGTGTAATAACATTTTAACATCAGATTGCCTTTTTTAATAAAACTATTCTACAACACGGCTTTCTTTGAATACACTTGTCTGGAATCGTGGCTGTCTTGCAGCTTCCAGCATGTATTGCACGGCCATGTCAGCTATTGCTCTATGTGTTGATGGATCCAATTCACAGAAACCTGTGGTATTAGTTACATCAGTAATATCTATTGATTTAGGATGCTTTATATATGATACGTAATATGTATTAAATGTCGTACTATCTCCAAGTATCAGCTCATGTCTTTTAGTTGTGCCTGTTACTGGAGCAGTGTCTAGTGTTCTACTTGCATCCATTCTCCAAACAAGTCCATTGTCTGGACGCTTGTACGGATTCTTTATGTTTGCATTGTAGTAATCTTCCCGTATGGGTTTGACTGACACCCTTTCGGATGCAGTCGTCCCACAGGAAGTAAATGAAATATTAGCCTCTTCGTTTACTGTATACAGATAATCATCTGGCAGCTGTACGAATAAACTGTTAGAACCATGGTTACCGGCAGTAGTTGCTGTAATATCAGTAAACCTTTTAAGCTCTGATAGATCCTTAGATCTTTTCTCAGTTTCTTCAAAGCCTACCCGCCCTATGTTTGACAATCCATTGTACAGAGACTTTACGAAGTCTTCCTGAGCAGCATTAAGGAATAAGTTGATGTCAGCATCTTCATATCCTGGTGCAGCAAAGTTTGATATCGAATCGTAAGTTACAAGTACGTAATCCCTGAACTCGGTAGTTGTCATTAGTCGTCCATGTCATCAACCTTCTTCTCGATAACGAGTCTGAGGTCTTGATTCTTTTTGTTGTTAAGGAACTCTACAGCTTCTGCAAGGTTGTTACCAATAAGATCTCCTCCAGGGGTAGAATAAGATATACCCTGTTTGTTGAGGATTTTACCACTCAAAGCATCCTGAATTAGGATCTTTGTCTCAAGGTCCTTATCTCTTACAGCATTTAAAAATGCTTCAGGGGCATTGTCTAGAAGACGGTTAGCCTCTGTTTGTAGGAACTCAAGTTTGGCATTCTTAGCAACTTTCTTGCCTGTAGCCACCATTACTACATGACGGAGTGATCTGAAGTCCTTCTTGATAGCACCATACTCGGTGTAAGCTGAAAGCTTAGTATCAAGAGAGTTCAACTGTTGTTGAGTCTCGTGATTCTCATCAACAAGTGCAAACTTCTGTGTAACTCTCGTCTCCTTAGGATCATCTGAAAGTGCAACACGATCTTTTACTGTAAGTAAGATCTTGTACTTCATGTAATCATCAGGACGTGATAGGTCAAGGTACGTTACCTCATTCTTGAGACGGACCTTTGCCTTCTTCTTCGTGTAGTAGTTATTCTCTCTTGTTACAGAAAGGTCATTAGGGTCAAAATCCATTCCGGAAGAGGGGCTCTCATAGAAAGCCCGCTCTTCTGGGGTTAATGGATCTTTCATACGTCCCCTCTCATCGATGGGAACGCATAGTTCAAAGTAAGACTCTTTGAAAAGAAAGCTGGCCTCATGCTCCTTTGGTAGGAGTCCCCTCTTCCTTTTCAACGGTACTACCTTTACCTTCCTGTTAGGAAGGGTAAATTCTGTTACTGTTGCATCCATTTTGCTCATCTCTTCTTCGTTTCTTATGATTAAGCTAAAATACTTGGGATCAATGAAGCAGTTCTTGATGGATCGTATACTGCAACACCACACACAGAGGCACGGTGTACAGAGTATCCATCAGTGCTCATCGCCATCATATTCATGTTACGCTCTCCTGAAGGAGAGAAAGGATTTCTCAACCCTGGGATGTAACCCATGATGTCTTCAGATCCGTTCACATAGAACTTCTGGATGTTTGGCTCTCCGTTAGTAGTACCAATGTCCATGATGTCATATCGGTAAGACTCAGCTACACCTCCGTCTGGATGGTACAACTTGTTTCTTTCACGATCATCATACATTGAATCTACCATCAAAGTAACCTTAACACCGTTAGGTCCTAAGTACTCAACGAATTGTCCACCGTATCCAAGAGGTAACTGAACGCCACCTGGATTTGTAGCTGAGTACATACGGCTATCATTTCGTAGAGGAGTGAATAACTGAGAGTGAGTCTCTAGAGCTTTGTGGAACTGTAGTGCTCCTCTCTCACCTGTACGTAGAATGAAGTGACGCTCATCTGTAGGAAGTTTTCCTTCAGAAAGGTCAACAAGAACTTCAGTCAAGAAATCAATATCAAATGAGCTGTAAAAAGAAGTGTTAGACGCTTCCATTTGCTCACGGATACCTGCTCCTTGCTTGATGATATGTCCTGAGTTACCAATGTTGTGATACTCACCGTTAGCACCTTTGTTGCTTCTAGCAAACATTAGGAGACGGTTTTTCTCTTGACGATATTGGTAATCGAACACGTAATCCTCATACTGAGTCCAAGTAGTGTGAGTAACAAGCTCACCTTCCTCACCTACTGCTTGCCACTTAGTAGCAAATGGTCGGTTGATCATGTTTCCTGGAGAAGTGTGCTCCATTCTGATCATAGAGAATGCATTACGCATAGTGAACGGAGACTCGAAGTTGATACCACCACCTTTCTTAGAAAGAGTAGATTCAACAAGAGACCATTCACGGCTGAAACGAGTTCCTGCGTCAAGCTCTTCTACTGGCATAAAGGCAGCAGGATCACCTGTTACAAGCTCTACAGTGTATCGCCAGTTAGTTCCATCAGGAACTGGATCTGCTACGATACGTAATTGATACACTTCATTTTTGTGTCCTACAATAGTGTGAACATCTGTGAAGTGTTGCTCTGGGAATATAAGATCGAATCGAGAGAAGTTAAGTCCAGGCTGGTCAGTAGCAACAACTGCAGTACCTGCAATTTGAGCTTCTACCAATGGAACATTCTTCTTAGCGGAACCGATTAGTTCCCATGTAAAATCATCATCTGTTTCCATTACTTTGTAAGGAATGTCAGATAGATAACTGTCGAGATCCATACCAAAGTTAGAGGTATAGATTCTTCTCATTAGGTTGGAGGCTTTTTGTGGAGCGGCTTGATAAATAGCTCCCATGTGATTGGAAGTTGTAAGACCTGCCCACGATTGAGCCTCCGTCATCTGAAATGGAGAAATTTGTGGCATTTTGTTTTTAGTTTAAAATAGATTATCCAATGACTTGAGTAGCTCTGTATCTACGCTACCAAATGTCTGTTGGCGAGTAGACCCGCCTCCAAAATTATTTGCTTTCTGATTCTCAAGAGAGTCAGTAAACTTTTTTACACTTTTTGTATTGACTGTACGTCCGAATACCGAGATATCCGGATTATCGTTAAAGAGACCTAGAGATGCTAAGTAGTGGAGTCGAAGGTCAAAGGTCACTGGGTCTTTGGCTCTCAATTCCTGTATAGCATATGTAGGTCCTTGTTCTGTAACCTTAGTAGGTTGCGTCATCTGATCGAAAAGCTCTTTTCTTTTACGTTCAGGGATCTTCATTCCAGGAAGTATCTCTTCAGTTTCTAAGATTCGCTTTTCAATCTTTTTCACTCTTTCGTTTGCCTCTGATTTTTGAGACTCTGCAAAGTGACGTTGCTCTTCCATCTTTTTCTCATTAAGAGACTTAAGATCTTTTAGAGCAGAAGCCGCATCATCTACATCATCACCAAGCTCCAATGATCTTGATGTTAGTTTCTGAGCACGTTCTTCATTTATACCGCTTGCGATAAAAGAGTTGTAGATTAAAGACTTTCTGATGTTTTCCTTTTGATTAGTTAGCTCTTCACTATCTTCGTCACTAGGAAGTATCTGAGATGTTTCTAGTCTCTCTAACTGCAAACGCTGATTGTTGTAGTTACGAATGACTTCTGATGGGATTCCCTTACGGTAATCATCCAACATTTGTTTAGCATCATCATTTAGATCAGCAAATTCGTTTTTACGAATAGTGTCTTTAATAAGATCGACAAGATCAGAAGGTCCGGAAAGACCTTCCAATCTGTCGTCTTCAGCGTCAATAACGCCTTCCTCCAAAAGCACCGAGGCAAATAACCTTAACGGTTCGGATGGAGAAGAGGGAGCGCCCTCAGAGGAAGGTTTTAACAACTCTCCCTCTAGTTGAGGTTCTGGCTTTACTTCTCCCGCCTCGCTGGACGGAGTTTCAATATCGATCTTCTCAGGAGCTGTGTCCTGCTTTTCTTCTTTAGGAGCATCGATAATTTCTCCTTTATCATCAAAGTGAATAAAGCTCTCATTACTGAGATCAAATCCACCAAAAATGTCATTTGTTTCTTCTGCCATGTTTCTAACGTACAAAATTAGACTATATAATATTCACTTTTAATTTAAACCACGCTTTTACCCATAATTATGATGGTCCTTTTTATAGCAATTTAATGTTAGGTACGTTGCTTAGCTATGTCCGCTTGGCGGTCTAACTCTTTCTGACGTGCCTCATGCTCCCTATCAAGGTCCTTCTCCATCTTATCGTATTCTACCTTTAATCTTTTGACTTCATCTCCTTCAACTTGGAAGGATTGTTTCATTCTTTGAACTGCAAGATCTTTATCATTGCTTGCCTGAGCAATATTAGTTTCATGATCTTGGTCCATTCGTTTCATCTCGACATTGGCCTGTAGCTGCTGCTGTTGCATTTGCTGCTGAGACTGTATCTGTTGTTGCTGCTGTTCTTGTTGACGCTTAATTGCATCATCTTCTGCAGTTTCAATTTTACGTCTCATGCTTGAGATAGACCTATCAGTCATAATATCCATCAATTGACTAAAGTTCAATTTATCATTTTGTAGTCCCGACTGAGCAAGCTGTATGAACCTTTCTCTCATTTGAGTGTCCATAAGGTTGTTTGACATGACAATACCAAAATCCATTTCACGGAAGTGGTCACCATCAAGCTCAAATATCTCAGACGACATATCATCCAATATATGTTGTACTATTTTCTTTTTACCCTTGTATGCAAACTTAGCTGCTTCAAGTAAAGCAGTAAGAGCTCTTTTCTTTATATCTTCATGCATGCTGAAGTATACCTCAGTAATATGAGAGGACTGTGTAACAGACCTATCCACATTACCTACTAATTCTCTATTATGTATGCTGCCCTCTCTTTGCTTAGATACTCCTGATATCTCTCCCATCTCAACCTTCAAGAAGTTAAGCATAGAAAGATTCTGTTGTATGTAACCAGAAAGGTTAAAATCCATAGGAGTACTTCTTCCAGGAAGATTACCGGCAAGTTTACCAGTAGAAGCTCCCTTATCACCTTCTTTAAATGAGTCCTCTACCATCCAACCCATACGTTCTGCATAGTACAGAACATCTTCGAACTCCCATCCATCAGGAGTACGTGCAAGGTCAATGGTTCCGATAACCCCTTTATACTTTGCAAAGGCATCCTGTGTCTTCCACATAAATGCATTATACAAATACTGATAAGGCTTCATTCTTCCCATCAGAGAGGTAATGTCGTCATCATTCATAGAATACGCTGATCCTACATAAGGACATTGTGAGATAGAAGGGTTTGACATTGAATACGCCTTAATCGGAAATGCTTGCATCTTAACATAGATGTCTTGTCCGATACGTGTACCTTCCCACCAGTCAGTTACCCAATACCACTTAACTTCTTCTCCTTTAGCAGAATCTATTTCGTAGTACTCTGAAACTAGCTTATACTGCACATCTCCAGTAACGTCATCGTAATACTTTAGACGACCTACCTTCTGATAAGATCTCCAAGCTACTTTTGTAACTAAGATAGATCCAGTACTTGTATACTCTGGAAGATGATATGAATTATCGCTCATCTCATCAGAGGCTATTAGATTACCTTCTGTATTTTCTATAAGATTGATAGACGGAAGATCTGGCTCTTTTTCTCCTAGATTAATAAACGACTTGTTATCATCTGCAGAATAACCTGCTTTACCTTTTTCAAGCATAGATACTTGAGAAGGCTTAAGGTGATCATGGAACATGTCAATGATCTTACCTGGAGAGTAGTATTTGTACTCTACAATAATATCACAATCTTCAATACTATTACTTTCCGAAGTACGGATAGTTTTAATATTAAGCGGATTACATTTTCTCATAGAAGGTTCCCCTCCTACAATATCAATAGAATAGATCTCTAACCCTGTAAGAAGTGCATCTAAGAATCCATCATTGAATTTCTTATCTATCTTTTCTTCATGTTTGATGTGTTCAAGTAATTGAGTAGCTCTACGTTCACGTAAATCTTGGTACTCATACTTTCTCCACTTTTCAAGATCTTTTAACTTTTTCTGTATATCTTCTTCTGTAATACCAGGCTTTTGAATAATCTCCTCTACAAAAGTTTTTAGATATCTATCTTTAATCTCTTTTTCTTTTTCAGAGACCGCATCTTCGTTTACTATTTTGACTTTAAAGTCAGAGACCCTCTTTGCCTCTTCGCCTATGAGAAGATTTATCTTAGGTGAAGCAATAGGATAGTTGCGAGGCTTTATAGGAAAAGAATCTGATCCTAACGAGAATGGGTCGCAGAACTCCATCATCTCTTTATCGTTCAACCTATTGTTGTAGAGATCGATGTTAGACCTCATTTCGCTGTAGTTCGTCTTGAACTCAGTTGCAGAGAATGCATGATCTATCGCTGCTTTCACACACTTCTTTCTCCAGCTTTCCCCCTTCTGGTTGAGGGATCTCTTCTGAGACGGAAACCCGCTCAGTCCATAATCAGATACGGCCATGAGCACAAAATTAGTTACTTTTTATGACGCATGTGCATGGGAGTAAAGCCAGAGAACAATTGTTTAGATTCTCTCCTATGGCGGTTTCCTCTCATGGATGGTCTGTTGTCGAAGAAGGATGGGTATGTTCTAGGCTCATCTACTACCTCTAACTTAAATAAATCTTCCTTTAAAATAAGTACCATACCAAACGCTGATACACGGTCATAGTTGCCATAGTTAGGATTATACATCTCAAGTTCTTTTAGCATTGCCGTATTCCATATTGTATGCAAATTAAGTCTATCATGATCCTGACCTTCCTCCTCAGAGTATGCAGTATCTAATAACCATGACTTAATAAGAGATCTTGCCCAGGCGTTTACATTCTTAGTAGCATTTGTTCCTTTAGCAGTATTACCAAACGTAGATGTCTTCATAATCTGCATATCCTTCAAAATCTTAGGAGTGTCTGCCAGTAGGTATAATGCATTGCGTTTCTCAAAATATGAGAACAGGCCTTTCTTATTATTCTCGTAATTACACTTTGCGTTGTAGTATTTAATAAGCCTGTAACATATCTCATAAAACTTTTCTGCAGTTGCCGGCCTCCCTGTATACTCTGCTACTATCCTTCCCGTAATCCTATGCATAACTAAACAAGAACCAAGTGATGCAGTAGTAGATATATCATCATCATAAGGGTCAACTCCCGCTATGTACATATTAGACGGTACCTCATCCTCAGGGGGATGCTCAAATATCTCTACACAACCATGCAGTCCAAAGTTATCTCTTACAGGGAACTCCTTAATAGGATAGTTATCAGAAGGCTTCAGCTCAATCTGACCATTACGGTTTACTAGGTCAACATTAAATATCCTATCAGTCCATCTTGCAGGATGTGCTTCCACCTCAGACCTTTGTATCTTAAGATCTTCAACAGGAAAGATACTACCCTCCCGTCTCATCATTGCCTCCTGTGGAGTTATAGAACGGTCAGCCCGCTCCTGTATCATAGCATTAGGATCAGTAGTAGCCTTCTTTACCTTTTCCCTCTCTTCAATAATCTCAATAAGAGCAGAGAATACATCTGAGTTACCATCCTTATCATAGTAACCTTCCCTATTAAGATACTCCCCGCAATACCATCCTGATAGATTATCCTCTGGTGCATTCTGATCAAACACATTCTGTATTGCATGTATACGATAACCTTCAGGTTGTGAGAACAAAGTCCTGATACCTTCAAAGTCAGCTCCCTGCGTACCACCTGTACCAAATGCTATCATCGTACCAAACGTCACATTACCTTGCTCCACTGAAGGTCTTGCAATTGACCATGCTTTTAACAGGTGTGGGAACTTTCCTGCCTCCTCAAACAGTATAACCTTACCCCTCTTACCCCTAGCTCTCTCTGGTTGGTTCTTTAGAGTAACACCTATAATCTCAGACTTATACCCCTTAACAACCTTTGACTTAGGATCCTTATACGATGCACGTCTGTGCATTGCAGTATCCTTCTCATCTCTTGCCTTCTTCCAAGGTGTGTGCTCATCTATAAAATCCATAATATCCCAGGACTTATCAAGTATAGCATCCCCTTTAAGATATTCCCCTTCAGAAGCAAGTGCATAACTCTTTGACTGTGGTATGTGATAGTAGTTCCTATCCATAATACCTCCGCCCTTATAAGAGAATCCACGTCCCCTTGTCTTAAGCACTACTGCATGTAGTCCTCTTTGCTCTGCGTGTTCTAAGTAATGGAAGTACAGATAGTCACTATCCCAAACATCAGGAAAAGTAAATACCCTCTCAGCACGTTTTAAATCTGATTCGTCATGCTCCTCCAATGTAACTGTCTTCATGATAGGACAGTAGTTTAAATACCAATAGTAATAACCTGGTATCCACTCACCATCCTTCTTCCTCACATACCCTTCCTTACACCGCCTTATCTCCTCAAGCCAGAATTTCATATAATCTGACTTAGGATGCGGGTTAGGCATCAGGTGTGTATAGCATCCCTGTTTTTGAAAGTGAAGAGCCGCAGGTCTAAAGAAATCCATATCCTTTAGAATGTGCGGCCTTGTAACATCTACCTTAATCCTCCCTTTATCGTCCCTCGGAATCATGTCCGCATAGGGCCTGTCCAGGGAAGTCATATAGGACAGAATAGGTATTTCGTCTATCAGGTCATATACCTGTCTATGTATATCTTCCTTCTTTGACATTAAATATAATATTCAAACCATTTGGTCCTGTAACCTTACTATCATGTATAGTAAAACTATAGGCGTCACGATCAAGGTCATGCATAAGCTTGTCATACTCCTTAGTCGTAAGAGTAATTTGCATCTCATCATGCTGCATATACCTTAAAGACCTAAATGTCAGGTCATCAATGCCTTCATACTCGAAGGCCTCCTTATCATTGATCGTCATTGTCCTTAATCTCTACGAGTAATCCATTAGGACCTACAAGATGATATTCCGTCTGTCCTTTAGGAGCCTTTAAAAATAAATGAGGATAAAACCTCAGCTCATCATTTAAAATCTTCTTCTCCTTTTTAGTCACTTCTAGAGTAACCTTCTCCCTATTGGCTACAAAAATCTCCCTTAAGATCCTCTCTGTAAAGTTATGTAAACCAGTATAAGTAAAACTTGCGCTATCCTCCAAGATCATCTTCAAACATTCCTTTTTCTCTACCTCCACGTAAGCTACCACCTTCCTCTACTTCCTTCTTAACCTCATCCTCCAGCTTCTTAAGAGCTGCAACAAGTTTAGGGAGTGATTCAATAGTACTTCTTACTTTGGAGATGTCATTAATATACTTATCATTACTATCTCTCTCGTTGTAGTCGATATTGTTAATGAACTCAGACAGGTCATCAAGGTTGTGCCATGCACTCCTTAACAATTTCATAGACCTTGTTTGCATAAGCTCCTTATACATTTCTTGAGCAACCTGTACCCTCTCATCAGGTTTCCACTCCTTACTAAATATCGCTTCTATAACCTTATCCTCCTTTTCTTCTTCCGTATAATTACGAAAGGGAGAACGTAGATCTTCCATGAAGAAGATGTAGCTAAGCTCTTTGAACGCCATATCCTTATTACGGTTCTTGCTCCAAACAGCCTTAAACTCCTTAATCGCCAGGGTCTGTGGCAACCAGGCAACTACACCATTCTCCATGTAGAAAAGATCCATTAACTTGGTAGGCCTTCCTTTTTAGGATCAACCGTCTTCCACTTATTCTTCATGCCCTTAGCCTTCTCAACCATCTTTGGGTTCAGATAACGAGTAAGGTCACGCTCAATCTTCTTATGTAAGTCACTTGACACGATAGTTTGAAGCATATCCTCTGAAGGTTCTGCATCATACTTACCCATAAGGTCATATGCCTTAATCATAAAGTACACCTCATCGTCTAACCCTAGTATAGGTGAAGGATGTACTCCTGCAAGTAACAATCCAATGTCACCTGCCTCAAATGTAGTAACATCGTCAGACACTTCTACAATCTTAACAAAAGGGTTATAGATAGGACCGGTGTCCGCAACACCAGACATAATAATCCCTGCCTTTGTTTCTGTGATCAACTCTAGTTTGATCATGATGTGCCCATTCTTGGGCGTAAATCCACTTTTATTCTCCATCTTACTTAATTAATCTTCCTTTTTTATAATTCTTAATCTCTTGTTTCATAAAAGCACGTCTAAATACGTACTCCTCTCTAGATTCACCATCTAGTCTTGCATTCGAAAAACTCATTCTTATCTTAACAATCTCTCCTGCATCATTAACATGTTCCATATACTCCATTACAATTCTGGTTCTGTACTAAGCTCATCAGGTATATGTTGACTACTAACAAAGTCACCCCACCTTACAATATACTCAGGCTTGCCACTATAGTGTACTACCACTTGTACTACAATCCCCTTCGCTGCTTCCTCCTGCAATGATTGGTTCGCTGCCTTTAGATAAACAGTATCCCCTATCAGAAAGTCCAGCTTCAACTCCACCTTTCTCATGTCTTAACAAATATACAATAATTCTTTCTACACCTTCAATAACATCAGAGGGCATTCCATCGTTCCCCCACACTGTTAAAGTAATTCCTTCTTCACTCATCCCACTTGTCCTTAGGGCATTTACTATCTATACTCCTAGTCTTAGCAATCAAAGGACATCCACATGCATCACACTTCAATACACCAAGTACTTCCTTAGCCTCTGGGCATCCTGCACATATAGTAGCTCTCTTGAGCGCAACTTCCTCTACTTTAGGGTCACGATTGATAAGATGCTTCCATCCATCAATTATCTCTGTTAGCTTTCCTTTCATTTACTTTCTTCAGACTTCGATCATTAGGCTTAAACCTACCAAGATCTTTTACATACACTTCTCCCATAGTATCGGGATCAGACTGGTCCCCTGATGTAACAACACTATTAACA
>Ga0208299_1002381_pt1 | contig 12727 bp, 13 predicted proteins | sample 15_taG_FD_184089 | JGI IMG/M metagenome (GOLD analysis project Ga0208299, IMG submission 184089) | Marine viral communities from the Subarctic Pacific Ocean - 15_ETSP_OMZ_AT15312 metaG (SPAdes) (version 2) | ecosystem: Environmental > Aquatic > Marine > Oceanic | place: Pacific Ocean | collected...
AAAAACAAAAAGCGTTATGTAAAAAATATCTATCTTCTATTTTAGAGTATAAATTTTTAGTTATTTTATTTGTAAAATGACTCCAAATATATCTTTTAGATATCTTCTTACCTTTATATATTGGTATTTGATTACCAAATACAGCTACATTATGTGTTAAATCTTGTCCTACTCTCCATAAATCGACTTTAGTAATTTGTGAGTGTGCTGATAATAATAAAACTATATCTTTAGTAGCGTGCTTAACTCCTAGATTAATTGATTTACCTGGAGTATAATCATTTATAGACACAACTTTAATTGTAGTTCTATCTTTAAACAAGTTTACAACCTGTAAAGAATCATCAGTTGAATTATTATCTACAACTATAATTTCTGGTTTGTTAAAATGATCTAAACATGACTGTATAGCAAAACCTATATACTCGCCTTCGTTTCTGTTTCTAATGACTATTGATATATTATCCATTGAATCTTCCTGTGTAATTTTTTCTTGAATCTGACTCACATTCTTGATAGTCAAGGCCCTGTTCTATCATCATCTCCTCTCTTAGTTTTATATAATCTGTTAAATTGCCCAAATCCCTAGGTAGTATAGCAAATTTATTATCTCTACCAGGTAACTCTTTATCTATAGTAAAATGCTTTTCAATAACAGTTGCGCCGAATTCTATTGCTACCTTTGCGGATTCAACCCCCTCAATGTGGTCACTATATCCTACATTATCACATAAAGTCATCATTTGTACCATCCTATTTATGTTTGCTATTTTTGGTTTACATGGGTAAGATGAAACACAATGCATTAAATATAATTCTGAATCATCAAATAACTTTACACTTTCTTTGATTTCTTCAAATGTGGAAGTCCCAGTTGACATAAATACTCTTTCAAAATTTTCATCACAATATTCAATTAATTCATGATTACGTGATTCAAAACTTGGTATTTTTACTTCTTCACACCCTAATTCAATTAATAACTTAGCATCTTCTATACTAAATACACTTGATAGAAATTTTATACCTATTTTATTACAATGATTTATTAACTCAATATGGTCTTCTTTTGATAATTCTGCTTTTTCGTAAATCTCTCTTCTACCATCATCATCCCAACTTCCTGATTTAAGTCTATCTACAGACCATGTTTGATATTTTGCGTATGTTGCCCCATACGCGTTTGCTGCGTTAGCCATTTCTTTAGCTAACAATAAATCACCACAGTGATTCCATCCTATTTCTGCTATTATTTTCATATTCTTATTTTTGCTCGTTCTAAATCTTCTTGGTAATGTATATCAGTTGCATCATCTTTAATACAACCGATTCTTTTACTTACATGACCATTCATTAAATGTTCGTACTTAAAAACTCTTACAGAGCCACTTCTTTTAAATGAAGGTTCAATAGTAATTAAATCATCATAATTGTTATCAATTAAATAATCTACACAGTAATCAAATGTGTGTTCTCTGTCTGGGTGATCTGGTTGTAAACATACTACTAAATCATATTTTCCATCTAATGAATTAAGTAAATCAATGTATACGTCTGTTACTTCAGCGTCTTTAAGTAAATGTTTAGGTCTACGAGCCCATTCTACTTTATTTTTAATTGCTAAGTTCCAAACTACCTCATCTTCAGATGATACTATTACACGAGTATTATACTTACTTTGTTTAGCATAATCTATAGAATATTCAACTAAAGTTTTCCCATTGATTTCCTGAATGTTTTTTTGTGGGAGGCGTTTAGAATCGAGTTTAGCGGGTATAATAGTTAGTATCTTCATTTATTTTAACTTATAAATTCGGATAAAAAATTCAGGTACGTAACTTGTTGATTCATGAATTAAATCATATTTCTCTTCTAATCTTTCATAGTTGTGGTAATTTCGTGGGTAACTTTGAGCTGTTTCCTCTGGAGTTTCAAATTCTTTTTTTCTCTCTCTTAATACAACGTATTTTGGAAGGAATTTATTTAATAATAAAGTAATAACTGCTTCTCCTTTTACTCTTGGGAGATGCATCATATGATCACTAGATAAGAATACATCTATCTTTGTATCATCCGGTAACTCATTTAACACGTCTTCTGTGTCTCCTTCATGGAAGTTGATAATATCTCTAATATCAGTATGCATGTTTTCTTTGGATTCTTTCTCCCAAAAATCGTTGCAACTAATTTTGATATTGTTATTTTCTTCCCAAAAATACCATAAGTTTCTTGCTCCTCCTGCTCCAATTTCAAAGAAATGAAAATCATCTTTGATTAAACCTTGTTCTTGGAGAACTTTAGTTAATTCAATTGAATTATCATGTAATAATTGTCTCCCAAATTGTCCTACTCTTGTTTGATATCCTCTATCAAAATGTTTTGGTCCTGTTTTTGCCATTTTTATTTGTTTATTTGTTTAAATTTATTTATTGCCCATGTATAGGCTTTTGTTTGTCCTTCTATTGTCATTCCTCCTATGTGAGGTGTTATTATTAAATTATTATGTTCAATATTTCTAAACGGTGAATTATTTAAATCACCAAATTCATCCTCTAAAACATCTGTACCATAACCTGCTAACTTTCCATTTTCAAGAGCATCTGCTATATCTTGTTCATTAACAATTTCCCCTCTACTTGTGTTTATAATATACAAATCTTTCTCGGATAATCCTATAAGATCTTTATTTATCATATATTTTGTTTTCTCATTTACATGGACATGAAGAGACACAACATCACATTCTTTAAATATTCTTTCTAATGTTCCTGCTTGAGTATAATGCTGAGCAACAATATAAGGATCATATATTAGTGTTTTCATACCGAATGCATCACAATAATTAGCCATTAATTTTCCTAACCTACCATATCCTATTATCCCAATTTTCATCCCCTTCATTTGGCGACCTACAAAGGGTAAATAATCCCATTTTTTATCTCTCCAAACACTAGTATAACTTTGAGGTATTTTTCGAAGTAAAGAACACATTAACCCAAATGCCAATTCAGATGTGGAAGGTAAATCATTAATCAACTCCATATCTTTTGTGAGTGAATATATTTCGATTCCTTGCTCTTTACAATACTCTTCATCAATATGGTTCATACCTGTAGAACAAGTGTTGATTAATTTTACATTTGTTCCTTCTAATAATTCTTTATCTATTTTATATGTTTGTTGGTTGGGGTTACATATTAATGTATCAATTTCAAAATCTAATAATACATTTCTAACCTTATCTTTAGACCAATCTTCACAATAAAAGACTGTTTCTGATTTTGTTAAAATTAGTTCTTTTATACCTTTTAAATGTGATACTGGGGTTATAACTGCTATTTTCCGCATACTACTAACTCTTTTTCGTAAGTTTCTAATGAATTGATTGTTATTTTTAAATTACCTAAATTGAAGGAACCTATTTCACCACTATCTTGTATAATTGCTGATAATTGTTGGATATATTGAAAGTCTTGTTGGTTAAATAGATATCCATTAACTTCGACTATAATGTCTTTTCCATCGTTAAACCAAGGTTCTAAGGCTTCCTCTAATTGTGGATTTGGATTATTTATAACTACTGATTTTTTATAAACAGGATATACTATAGGTTTCATTAAAGGAGTATGATTAACATTTTGACCCCATTTTTTAATAAACTCTAAAGTAGATGCATTCATATCTTTTTTCCATTGTTCATGACGTTCTTTATCACCATCAAAACTACCTGCTCCCCTACCTGTTAAATGATATACTAATGAATTCCAAGGTTGAATAAATTTAAAACCATCTAAATGCATTCTATTAAATACATCTGAATCTTCTCTACATGAATGCATTCTAGGATCATGTCCCCCTAAAGCTAGAAATTCTTCTTTGTACATCATCCAAGGTGCAAATATACCTTCTGTGGTTTTGGTTTCTTCAAGACGTTCTTCAACATATTTGTTGAATTCTTCTTTTTTAAATTCTTCAGGCCACATACCAAAATCAAGTAAGATTTTTTCACCTCCATTCGGATGTAATGGTGGTTCAACACGAGTCGAACATACTACTGTTTTTTCTTTTAAATATTTGAAAGCATTTAAATCAGCATCTTTACCTAACATCATATCAGCATGAAATATCATAAAGATGTCTGTGGTGGATTTTTCAATACAGAAATCGTATGCCCTTCCAATACCATATAATTCTTTACCTAATTTAGGGTTTATATAGTACTGTATGTTATATTTATCTTTAACTTCATCCAACCATTCAACTGTTCCATCTGTATCTTCATCTACAAATACAATAATGTCATGGTCTTTACGATATGCATTTTCGCGAATTGAAGGGATGCATGTTTTTAAGTAACGAAGGTTGCTTTTACTCGGTATACAAAAGGTAATTTTAGGTATTTCTAAATCTTTTGTGAGTGGTTGAAATTTTATCCCAGCGTCTACCATTAATGATTTTTTATTTACTACAGTTAAGGATACTCCTATTCTTTTTAAACAATTTTGCTCAAATATACGAATTAATTTGTGGATACCCAAATAATTTTTGTCTTTGGTTCCTTGGGCGGTGTTATGGATTCCCCCTAATTCTTTAGCATTATTCATATGTCTATTCCTTGATTCTAAAGATTTATCTGGAGAATATGGGCTTTTAGAAGAATAGGGGGCATCTGGTAAATTATCTTGAAATTTGAATTCATTATTTAAATCAACTCCTACCAACCTTATATCATTATACCCCAATAATACACATATTTGGATAGTAGCAAATAATTGGCTTCTACTTTTATATATGTAGTTTTCATTAGGTAGTAGTTCTCCTCTTGGGTTATCGAAAACTTTGAAAAACTCTTCAGTCCAATAAGTAGCATGTGTTCCTATATTTGATGGGTTTTCTTTATTTATAAGAGGTATATCTTGATCAAAAAAATCAAAATGGTTTACATGTATTTTTAAATATTCATTATTTTTAAAATACTCTAAATTAGGAGGGGTTATTTGTTTATTTAATATAAATTTGGAGTTTTTACATCTAATACTAGCTTGGTAATACATGCTTGTTTCCTTATCCTTAAAATCATGGTCCGCAAGATAGCTTAAATCATAGAATGTGGGTTCATACCCATGTGCATACCAGTGATTAAAACCTATAGAATTATGGTTTTTAATATGGTTCCATTCTTCCTTAGTAATATCTGATATTGAAGGGCCAGAACCTAATATATATATTACATTGCTAGTTTTATGGTTTTTCAATTGGGATATATTCAATTCCATTTCTACAGTTTATTGTTGAATTTTTGGAGTTCTTTTTCAAAATTTATTTGTGAATTTTTTCTAAATTTTTGTTTAAACTCTTTCCCCCCATTTATAAAAGATTTATCTGTTATGTATTTTTCATAGGGGTTGTAATTATAAATTGAATATTTTATATTCTCACATATTATATTTCCTACTAAAATATATTGTGTTATGTCGTATCCTTTGATTTTCATTAATTTGCTGGCTTCCATAATGTAAGTGTCATCTAACCCATAAGGGCCTAAAGAATCAGGGATACCAATAAATTTTAATAAATTAACAGAGAATACATTAAACCACCCCCCACCAAATTTAATAGTATTAAGGGGCTTAATATTGAACTCTTCTTCATTATTAACATGATATTCTATAGAATAAGGGTTAAGGGTTTTCCAGAAATCATACGATTTATTATTGAATTTTTTATTACTTAATAAATCCCATGAACTATCCCATAATTTAGTTAGTTCTGATGATACAATATGGTATTGGTTTTTTATTTGTTCTAAAGATTGGAATATAAAATATAAGTTTAACTTACTAAAGAATACATCTAAATCTAAATACATTAAATGGGTTACTTCATTTTCTACATTATTAATGCTATTTCTTCTTTTATCATTTATTCCTAAACAACCCCCTTTATCATCTACATCAAATAACGTTTTATAAGCCCATGTTGATTTTTTTTCTAATTGATGGAATTTAGTAATGAAAAATTGTTTATCTAATATTGAACTTTCCCAATCAATAAAAACATCATTTAAATTTAAAGTTACATCTATTATAACTTTATCCTCTTCTCCAAGAAAAAAAGATGATTCATGTAATTTATTTAATACCCTCTCTAGTTGGTCTATTTCCCTAGGAAGGCAGTGTATTATAATTTGTAGGGTTTTCATTTTAGGAGGGGTGGTTATTTTTTAATAAAACTGAATTTCCAAAATATTTTAATACAATAAATCCCTCGCTGTTTAGTATATGGATACATTTATTATTAAAACCAGAATACATTAAGTTTTCATGTAATTCAACTAATATATATTTGAATTTTGATATATCAAAGTTTTCAAGGAATTCTAATTCTCCCCCCTCAATATCTATTACCAATAAGTCAAAATTATATTCGACTTGGGCTTCAAGCTCTTCTAAAGTTATAGTATCTATAATGTGTTGGGTTTTATTGGATTCATTATTATCCAATCTATGAGCACTACCAGCAACTAATTTATCATATGAATAAAAAATATTATTGTTTTTATTAGGGGTCATTAAAGCATTTTTGACCACAAAAGAACAATTATTAATTTTTTTATTATGTTCTAGATATTTTATTAGTTTAGGGTTAGCTTCAATTACAATATGCTTTTCAGGGTTATTTAATTTTTTATTTAAAACAACAGATACTACCCCCAAACAACCCCCCAATTCTAATACTGTGAGTTCATTTATATCTGGGATATATTCTAAAAGATTTAGTTCTTCTACTTCATATTTCCCAACTTTCATTCTTCCCCCCATCCACTCATCAGTTAAAAAAGTGCAGTTTTGATAATTAACTTCTATATCTTGGTTCATATTATTTTCTTAAACTTTTTGATTTTTTTAACTCGCTAGGTAGGATTTGTCTTTCGTAATTCCCCCCTAATGATTTTTCTATATCTCTTATTCCTTTTACTAGTTTAAATAAACCCGCTGGTTCAACTGAAGCTACTTGATCAGAACCCCACATCGTTCTATCTAATGTAATATGTCTTTCAACCCATGTTACACCTAGTGGTATAGTGGCAAAAGTAGTAACTAAACCATATTCATGCCCACTATATCCTACTTCTTTTTTGTATTTATTTTTTAACCAAGTTATATATTCTAAATTAAGTTCATCTATAGGAGAGGGATAGGTGGAATTTGTATGCATTATCACATCAGGACTACAGTTACTTACACACTGTTCTATTTCCTCTTCAGTACTCATTCCTGTAGATATAATTAAATAATTGAATTTTTCTCTAGCGTAAGCTGATAATTCTTTATCTGTTATTAAGGCTGATGGGATTTTAGCTATATCTGTATATTGAGCCATGAAATTAACAGAATCACTATCCCAAACCGAAGCAAACCATTTTATGTTTTTTTCTTTACAATAACGATCTATTTCATCGTATTCTTCTTTACCAAATTCAACTTTATATTTATACTCTAAATAAGTCATTTTACCCCAAGGAGTATCTTTTATGATGTTTTTTTGATGTTCAGGTACACAAATATCAGGATTACGTTTTTGAAACTTTACATAATCACACCCAGCTAAAATAGCTGAATCTATTATTTTTTTACAAAGGGATAAATCACCATTATGGTTAATTCCTATTTCTCCTATAATTTTAACTTTCATAATAGTGTATCGTAAAATTTATTTTGTGCTTCTTGTTTTCCTATATGTTTAGGATGATTTAAGCTCCATTCTTCTTCCATTGGTAATGCCCCTTTTGTAGATATCCCAACTATTTGTTCATGAACTTTATTTTGCCATTTGATTTTTTGGGAATTTTGTATAATTCGTGATTGGTAATCTGGCCAATTAACCCAACCATTTTCATTTACATTCCAACGCCATTTATTTATATGTTCTTGTGCTAAACCCTTTACAGTGTTAACTCTAGGAACTAAAAACATTTCGGTTGTTGGGTTAAGTTTTAGAAGTTCTTTTAAATTCTTAATTAAAAAGTATGTAGGTAATTCGTCTGCATCAATTTGAAATATCCAATCGCCTGTGCAGTGTTCTTTTAAGTTGTTTTTGAAATTTGCAAAATGGCCTTTTAGGGGAAATTCTATAACCTTAACACGATCTGCATATTTATTTAATACTTTGTATACTTCAAGGGTGGTGTTTCCCTCATCGCATTGAACAACTATTTCATCTCCCTCATCTACGTGAGATCTTAAAAATGATAATAATTTTTCTAATTCTTTGTGTTCAGTGCAGACGGGTATGGCATAACTAATCCTCATCTACGTTATAAACTGGTGTTGTTGGTTTTTCAAACATTCCTAATTCTTCAGCTGCATCCATAAATGCTAATTTGTCATAACGTTTTAGGTTTTTCATATCCATTTTTTTCTTATAGAAAGTACCTGGATTACGTGGGTCTGGGAATTTTTCTTGGTCTTCTTTAGGTATTTCTATGGCTTTTACAACTGTCCACCCCCAACCGCTTTCGTCTTTTGTTGGTTCTGGGAAAATCATACCACTATCGGGCATTGTAATTGCTGTAGGGAAGAAAGCCAACCCATCATGGTCTTGTCTTAAGTCTTTAATTAAATCAGCTGTTAATTCTAATGTTTGTTTAAGTGCTTCGCTATCCTCAGTCATTGTTGAATTAGATGTGAAACCACAAGTCATACATAACCATGTGTTGATTGGTCCTTCTTGTGTTGTGAATTCTGATTCGTAGCATGCGTCGCTTCCACAACATTTACATGTTACTAATTTATCTCCTGTTTGTTTCATTATGCTTTGATTTTTTTTAGTTTTGGTAATTTTAATTTTGGAAGTTCGGTTTTTTCACCTACCTTTTTTAATTTTGGTAGTTGAAGTTGTTGCATTTGTGGTGCAGCTTCTACGTTAGGCAATAATGAATTTAATTTTTCAGCCATTTTGTCGAATGTCCAATTATCTTTAATATACTGTGTTTGTTTACGTGATCTTGGTATATAATTTTTATAGTTTTTAAATATATCCTTCATTGCTCTACTTGCAATATCTGTATTAATTGAGAACCATTGAGATTCTTTAAGTAAAAATTGATTCGCAGCAGATGGGTGTACGTTTGTTAACTCTCCACCAACTAAAATATTATAATCAGAATGTAGAAAATCTACATGCCCACTCCAATGTGTAGTTAATACTGGTTTACCAGTGATTGCTGATTCAAGTAATGGTCTACCAAACCCTTCACCTTTAGTAAATGATGTGAATACTTTTACTTTAGAGTCATTATTTAACTGATTCATTTCTTCATCAGTCATCTCACCATGTAAAAGATATATGTTTGGTAAATTACCTGATATGTCCTTTTTTATTGTATTAATTTTATTAAGTATTTGTTCTCTATCAAGTAACGAATAATTAACATGGTTTGTTTTGAGGATTAATGCTGGTTTTTTCTTTGAAGTGCCTTTGAATGTTTCTAAAAATGTTTTAATTAATAAACCTGTGTTTTTTCTATCTTCTCCAAAATTTCCTTGTAACCAATGTCCTGTGTAAAGGAAGCAAAAATCTTCATGTATATTTTTAAGTAATCCTGAATTTTGGTGGTTTTTATAATATTTATCTAAATCTAACCCTTCAAATAAAACTTCTATTGGTTTTTCAAGTTTAAGAACGCCAACTGTTTGGTTTGTCTGTTTGTCTTTTTTTTCAAATTGGGAGGATTGTGCTACTCTCTTAGAATGTTCAGAACTAACTAAATTTAAATCCATTCTATTACTACCTTCAATAAATTCCCCCGGGTAAACTGTTGTTTCAATTCCAGCCGATATTCCTATATTGAATTTTCCTACTGGTTGAAATTCGTTTGGTACTGTGATTTGTATCCAAACATCTGGTTGGTGGTTTTTGTCTAACCCTGGGATAAAACGAGATTTAATAGGGTCATCTTTGTCCAAAAAACTCCAAGGACAATCCCCCCACCTTTGTGGTAAAATTTTAATATCCCATTCTTTGTCTTTTTCTTGTATTAATGCTTTAACAAAATCTCTTGATCTTGCTCCATAACCTGAAAATGTGTCAATTGGACACGATACTACGCATAATGGTTTATTCATAACTTGCTAATTCTTTTTTAAATTCTTCACTTAAACTAATTGGATCTGGGTTATAATTATTAGGTATAGTACTTTCATCTACCTTAACCAAACTAAATCGTGGTTGAGGTTTCCATTTATCAAATAATATATCTAAATTATCAATAAAACCTTGACCCATGCCTTTTGCAGTAAATCTAGATTCATCTGACATTACCCAATCTCTACCTGCCATTCCTCTTCTTTGTCTTTCTTCAGGCCCCATTTTATAAGTTCTCATAAGTGCTTTTGAAGCATCTTCAATTGATACTTGACTTGCAAAAATATAAGGAGTCATAGGTGAACCTTTTACTGAACGTGTTGTAGGAAACATTGGTACCGCCCACTCGCCACATTTTTTATATTTACCATCTGCATTTGAAGGGTGTTCTGTTGAAAAATCAATCCAATCACCATTTTCATCTTCAAAACGCATTTGATCTTGCATACCTCCTTGTACGGGTGCTATAATCATTCTACCTGCTGTTAATGATTCAGTTAGACCTAACCCCCAACCTTCATTGTCTGTCATAAACATATGAGCGTCTGAACAATTATATAAATAATTCAGGTGTTTTTCATCATATTTTTTATCACTGAATACTACTTTATGTTTTTTAGGGTCACATAAGGTTTCAACTACCGCCCTTAAATCTGTACCATTATTATCTATAGGTTCCGTATGCATTAGTAATGTGCATTTCTTTGCTTTTTCTTCTGGAAGGGCTTCTAAGAAGGTTCTCCAAGATAAAATAATATCAGACATGTTTTTCCTTCTAATATTTCTAGAGTTCCATAACACAACAAAATCTTGTTCTTCTTCACCTAAGATTTTTTCTTTAAAAGCTTCAAATTCAAAATCATTTACTACAGGGAAGAATTTATTCTCATCGATTCCGTGAGGAACGTATTTTACAGCCCAATCTGGTTTTGGATGGTCTCTAAGTACATTCTCAACTATGTTTTTAGTTTGTTTAGAGATACAAAGTAACATATCGTCTGAACGATAAAAATCTCTATTATAGAAAGGATAAGGTAAATCATCCCAAATAGTATAAAATACCATTGGTATGTTTTGTCTTATTTCATTTTCCATTCCATACAACCACATCCAATAACGAGGATCTGTAAAATGTACTATTGCGTCTGGTTTTTCAATCTCTATTATTTGTCTTAATATTTCGGGATTACCATACCCATTAAAAGGTATGACTTTAACATCTGAGTCTGTGATTCCTGTTTGTTTATTGACCTCCTCAGATAAATCGAACCCTTTCCCCGCATCTGGGTGTTTTACTGCTGCCCCTAAATTAACCCAATTGAAGTGGTGGGCTGAATTTAATACTATTTCTCTTGACATTCCCCCTACACCACTGTGTAGTCTCATATCATCTCCTAATAGTAATATCTTTTTTCGATCTTCCTTTGGGATGTAACCATCTTTCATATAACCTTTATTTTTTAAAATTTATAAACTACCGCTTATCGTTAAGTCGGTATGATTGTGTACTTTTTTTCTGAATTCTTCATCTTCCAGATATAGATGTACTGATCTATTTACTAATTTTTGTAGATTAAACTTATGTCTAATATGATACTTTAAAGTCTTCAAATAAATGATCTACTAATTTTACGCTTGTAAGTTTTAATTTTGCTTTTGCCATAACATATTTATTTTGTATATTCACATATACATATATAACCATTTAAGAAACTATTAATCTTTACGCCAAAATGTATTTGGGATTTTTATACCTGCTCTTCTTATATGAGTTATTGCTTTATCTAATGCCCCTTTAAATCTAGGATCTATTTCTTCATGGGCTTCAACTTTTGGTTCTAGTTTGGGTTCTTCTTTTATTATTACTTCTTTTATAACCTCTTTTTCAACTATTTTTTCAACTTCAACTGGTACTTCTTTTGTAATGATTTTTTCTTTATAAACCTCGTAATCTTTAGGGTCTCTTGCAACTCCTTTTATATTTGCAAAAGCCATATTAGCTGCTACAATCATTCCAATAGCTAGGGGGTCAAATACGAATATAATTAATATCATAAACCAATTGACTACTTTTGACATTGCCCAACCTGTTAATTCAGACATATATTTAAGTGGTCCAAGTTCTCGCGCAGATTCGTTGGTAATTTGCGCGTCTAAAATGGCTACATCAAGCGCTGCGACTGAATCAGTTGCCGCGTTTAATCGCAGATCTATTTGATCTCTCTCTGTTATTGATGTTTTTAGTTCTGATTGAAGTGCGCGTCTTGCTGAGCTACTTGTTGTGGTAATTACTTGTTGGGCTTCTTCTGAATAATATGAAACTGATGTAGGGTTTGATAAAGCTATTCTTAAATCTGATATTGATTTTGTAAGTGCTGCTTTTTCGATTTTAAGGTCGCCTTTTGTTTCTTCAAACCTTTCTTGCTTTAATTCAATGATAGCTACCTGTCTATTCATGAATTCAGATTGGTTGGCTGTCTCTTGGTAGGCGCCTGATAAATAACCATATATACCACCACTGGTAATAACCATCAAAATAAATGTGGCTATTAGGAAGTATGTACGAAGTAATTTGTTTAAT
>Ga0208299_1002382_pt1 | contig 12725 bp, 18 predicted proteins | sample 15_taG_FD_184089 | JGI IMG/M metagenome (GOLD analysis project Ga0208299, IMG submission 184089) | Marine viral communities from the Subarctic Pacific Ocean - 15_ETSP_OMZ_AT15312 metaG (SPAdes) (version 2) | ecosystem: Environmental > Aquatic > Marine > Oceanic | place: Pacific Ocean | collected...
ACCACCTCCGGGTGGTCTTTGTGGTCCTCCCCCGCCTTGTTGTGGTCCTCCTATATTAGGAATATTTCCACTAGCAGGATTGAAATTAGTATTGCTTGTAGGAGCGCCTCCGGCATAACCGTAGCCCCCTGCCATCGGTCCAAGCGCCGCGGTCAACGAACCAACATTCGATAACGTTTGCATCGGTAAGTTGTATTGACCAACAAAGTTTTGATAACCTAAGTCCATGAGAGACTGTTGTCTACCTCTACCTAAACCACCCATACCCATTGTTCTATTGATATCTGCGCCTTGTAATCCTTGTAATGATTGTCCCATACCGCCAAACGATTGACCGTAACCCGCTAATCCAGCTCCTAGATTACCTCCCATCTGACCGTAACCTTGCCCCATTTGAGCTTGTAGTCCGGCTAGTCCAGCTTGACGACCTTGTTGCGCTTCAAAAGACCCCATAGCCGCGTCTCGTGCCCCTGTAAAACCTGCTTGACGAATACCGCCGATAGCTTCCGCTGTTCCTCTGCCTACGTTTCTAGCTAATTCTTCTTGATTTATTCGTCCACGAGCACCTCCAAACGCGCCACCTTGTACGGCTTGGTCTCTTAAAGCCATATCACCTTTAGCTAAACCTTCCCGCGCATCGGTTAACGTTTGTTGTACTACGTCTTCTTCAAAAGGATTATAGAACTGTTGAGTCATATTTGGATCAAAACCCCTAGTGGATCTCATACCCGTATCTTCAGCACGTCTATAGGCTTGCGCTCCTGCTCGAGTGCCTGCTCTATTCATAAAACCTGCTTCTCTTAACAAATTAGCTTGTTCACCTAAGTAAGGTTTATAACTACCGATAGCCTGATCAGACATATCCATAGCGTATTGTTCTCTAGGATCGAAATCCGCTACCCGTTGTCCACTGTAAGTAAAGGGGCTAGAATCGGCTTCACCATAGTTTTGAAACTGTTGGTTTAGAAATTTCTGTGCGTAAGGGAATATTCCTTGTTGTAAAAAGTTCCCTATATATCCGGCAGGAGCTTGGGTGGAATATTCTTGTTCTTCTCTACTAGCCATATCTTTTATTTCCTTGGTTATTAAAAGCGTTTAATCGCGCTATACCTTTATTGTGATTACCGCCTCCTGCTTGATCAACTGCCGCTTTAGAAAGCATAAACTCTCCATCGCTCGCCATTACAGGTATTAAATCTTCTTTTGGACCTCCCGGACCATCTAGTTCTCCACCGTGGAACATAGGACTAAACATTTTTCTGTTTAATACTCCACCAGACTTGGCTCCGATAGGTTTAAAATTTATTTGTGCCGCTCGTCTATTAGCATTTCCTGCCATTACTCTGGAGTCAAGATTAGTTGCTTGTTTAGGAGCACCTTTAATTTTTGCATTGATCGCGTCACCAAGGGTTTTTACTAAAGAATTAAATATTGTCGGATTTTCTGCTGCAAAACCTTGAACTTCATCCATAAGCCCCATTATTCCTCCCCGCTGTTCAGGCATTTCGGGAGAAGGTATATTTATGTCTGGTTCAGGTATAGGGATAGCATTACTACTAGAAGCTACGATTTCATCAGTAGAAGTTGCAGCTAACATATCCTCTATAGAATCAAAACCAGATTTTTTAAGTTCTTCAGGGCTAAATAATGATTGTAATAATTCTAAAGTTATACCACCTCCAGTGCCGCGACTCAAATACTTACCTGATGCGGCAGACATAATTCCACCTTGTTCTTCTAATAAAGCTCTAATTTCATCTTCAGTTAGTTCTTCACTAATAGCTGCATCGTAAGGTTTATATGCAAAAGGAGTAATACCCTCCCCCGATACTTCAGTTCCTACGATGTCTTCTATATCTATAGGAACTCCTCCTGATCCTCCGGCTCCTGCTGCGCTTGCAGTAACTGTGTCTGGATCTGTTGCTCTATTTTTAGCGACCTTTGCGTTAAGAGCTTGTCCGCCTACTGTAAGTAAAGCAGCAATAATAGGAATAGGTATGGGCATTAAAATCTACTCCTAGTTTTAATCTTTTTACCCTTAGAGGTGTAGATAACGAAGTCAGAACGACTTCCTTTCTTCTTTAAATAGGTCTTTTTATCGACTCCAAGCATTGTCTCTCCAGCGTATATAAACGTTTAACAGGTTAAAAGCTAATCCCGTGAGCTGCAGCACAATAGCTGAATTTCGATTATATATCAAAAAGTGGGTGTATTTAAAGGTTTTTCTTTAATTTCCTTATCACTTTATCTCCGTCAAAAAGTGGTGCGTATATTTTAACGGGGATTTCTTTACCTTTAACGTTGATTTCATCAATAAATTTACAGTCACAAGCGACTTTATTTTTAGTAAATTCAGATATTAAGATTGGCGTGTCGTAAGTTCGAGTTTGAACCTCTAACCGTGCTGCTAGGTTAACCGCATCACCCACTACTGAGTAATCAAATCGTTCTTCTGACCCCATATTACCTACAATACATTGTCCGGTATTCAACCCTGTTCCGATGACCACGGGCGGTAGGTCTAGTCCTTCTGCTTTAATATCTTTATTCATTTGTTCTGTTAATAATTCTATTTCTATAGCTGATTTCAAAGCCATCTCAGCATGGTTAGGACAGTCTAAGGGAGCGTTCCACCACGCCATTAAACAATCTCCCATAAATTTATCTATAGTTCCACCATTTGCAAGTACAATCTTAGACATACCGTCTAGAAATCTATTGATTAATAGTACTAACCCTTCGGGATCATCGTTTTTCATATAGGCTTCGCTGATGGGGGTAAAACCAACAATATCAGCAAAGAGGAAAGAAAGTTCTTTTCTGTCCCCCCCTAATTTTAATTTTTCAGGATGTTTTTGTAGTTCTTCAATCATTTCAGGCGATAAATATTTTTGAAACTGCTTCTTAATCTGTTGTCTAAGTTTGTATTGTTCTCTAAATCGTAAATAAAACGCCGTAGCTCCTGTTATAAACTGACTAATTAAAGCCCAAGTAACATCAATTAATACGCCTTGTTGAACAGTATAAACGCCATACACTGAGGTCAATATCATCACACCAGCGGCTAAGATAATACCTAACGTCATGCCTAAACTGTTGATAAATACCCAGACAGCAATAATAGACGCTAAGAAAATAGCTAACTCTACTGCAAAAGTATAGTCTGGTATTTGTGGACTGTTCTGAATCAAGATGCTTTCAGCAAGAGCTGCCTGTATTTTATGAGGCTCAAGAAGCCCAACAGGAGTGGCTAACTGCGGCATTACCCCGCCAGCAGTAACGCCTACAAATACAAACGTATCTGCAACATTCATTTCTTCTAATGTAGTCTGCGGTGTGTCTACCCAGCTAATCCACTTACGACCTAAAGAATCTACAGGGATAGGAGGAAGACCTTGAACGCGTATTTCTTCTATGCCGTTCTCGTTTGTTTTAATTATATAAGTGTTTGAATCTAATAATACTTTTAGTACCTCCGTACCATAAGCAGAAATCCACCCATCAGGGGTACGCATTAGTAAAGGTAAACGTCTTACTAAGTTATCTACGTCAGTTTGAGCTACCGCTATGCCAGAGTTGGATACTGCTGATAATACCTCAATATTATTAAGAACACCTTGTACTTCATAGCCTCCGATGTCTTCACCCATTATTACTGTACCTGTAGTCTTAGGATACAGCTTATTGTTAACTTCAAACAAAGGCAGTACAGACGGTGCGTAGCTTAATGCTTCAGCAAACTCTGCATCCCCTCCCATTCTATCAGGATGTGGGAAACTAATTACCCACCCTACACCTATAGCTCCAGCCTCAAGTAATTGTATTTGTATTTCAGCCAAGCGTTTCCGAGGGAACGGGTAGCCACCTTCAGCTTCTACATCTTCTTCAGTAATATTAAGAATGGTAAAGTTACCAGAAGGTTCTTGTTTAGTAACAAGGGCATCAAAGGTTTTAAGTTTTAATACTTCATAGGGCATCACCTGATAGACCAGTGGCGCGCCTAATAAAACCACTAAAAATAAAGGTATAAAACGCTTAATCAAACTGGTTTACCGTTACCGTTTTATTGCAAGAAGTGGTACAGTCTAAAGTTACTGTATAATTTTTATTAGTAGCACCTGTTTGTGTTGCATTTACTGTGTAGCTTCCCTGTTTGACCAGTATATTACCAACATGCAAACCATCACCACTTTGCGTTAGGTTCACCGTATTGTTATCGGCAGGGTTATTGCGAAATTCTATATCCCCGTCTTTAGCGCCTGATCCTGATTGTGTGATTGTGGCATCGTTGTTGTTGCAGTTACCGCAAGATTTGATATAACCATTATGATTGCCCGTACCTGATTGTGTTATAGCCCAAGCAGAATCATCACCAAACGCATACATTTTAGCATAAAAACTGTTACCAGTCTGGGTAATGGTATAGACGTTATCATCACCTTTCATGTAAATCTCACCATAATTACTATCCCCTGTTTGGGTAATTGTAGCCAAGTTATCGTCATCATCTAAATCAATATATCCGTTGTTAGAATTTCCATTTTGATTAATGATATATACGTTGTCATTGTGGTTAGACACTTGTGAATAAGCTCTTGCTATATTGCTTGTGCCATGCTGATCTATGGTCATAGTTGCGTTTGAGCAAGTATGCGTAGTGTATGTGCCATTGGATAAGCCACACCAAACAGTTGTGGTATTGCTGGAACCAGATTGATCTATTGAAATTGAGGTACTTGTGCCTTTGGTTTGAATGGCAATAGTGTTATCAGATGCATGAGCGTAAGGTAAAAATATCATTAACCATAATAAAACAATATAACTAGTTAGACTGATTAATAGATATCGCACTCTCTCCTCCTCCATTTATCGTTGCGTTGATTTCTTTTCCAGCAGATAAAATAGCTAAGTTATAGGCTCCGTCTTTATCTAATTCTAAATCAATCGTATTTTCAACAGACCTAAAGAAAGTTAATACCGAGCCTTCAACAAACACATAAGTCTGGTTATCTGGGTCAAAACCTGCTTTTATTCCTTCTATTGAAACCCCCTCTATAACACTAACTTGGGCTTTAGTACCTACTCCTCTATCAATAATGTCTAATAAATCAGTTAAAAAGTCTACATTCAATAAATCAATATCTAACCTATCTATATCTTCAAAATCTTCATCAAGATAATCTTTTTCTAACTCGGTTTCCTCAAGTAAATCAATATCTAACACGTTATTTGCTGTGGTGTTTTGATCTTCTACGGCTTTTTCAATCTCTTGGGGAGGATTAACAATGAGTAAATTATCTATAAAATCAAGTGTTAGGTTTTCTAATACGACAGGTTTAGTGGGGGCAGACTCAGCTACAGTAACCATAGTTGCCTGAAAAGGTTGGTTCATAACGACTGTACCTGCAAACGTACTTACTGTTATTTCACCACTAGCTGTGCCGTCAGGATTAGGCAATAGTATAACCATGCTTCTTCCTGTCTCATCTACACTTACCGTGAAATCAGTTCCACGAATTCCAATGGTGGCTGAATTTGTGCGAATTTTTATGTTTTCTTTCTTAATCCGTTTAAGTTTACCAGTAACGAATCTACCTGTTCCTTTAATAAAATTAAGCGACAATGTAGATTTTTCAGGGTTTGGATCAAAAATGTATTCGTCAATAATAACCTTACTGTGTTCAGTAAGCCTAATAACACTATCGTCAATAAACTGAATAGCGATACGACCATTGCCAGTACGGATATCGTCATTGCTAAAAATATCGAGAGCAAGCTCTGCGAGTAGTTTATCTGACTGATTTTCTCGTAAAATTTCTCCATTACCCCTTACTTCAGAAATTGCGCCTATCTCTGCATGAGCAAACACAGGTAAAAAAATTAACAACCACTTGTGCATTGATCTATATCAATAGTACCACTTGAAGTTGTTGCTATAATACTTAAAATACCACTTGTAGAACCGCCTGTATTTGTTTGATCTACATCAATATTATTACTATTTCCTGTAATTACGCCTGTAATTGAATGATTGGCATTACCAGTCTGAGTGGTATCAATGTCATTAGAATTACCGCTGACTGTCCAACTATTGACACACCCAACTACCTCACACGCTACATTGACATCATTTGATGTTCCAGTAACCGAAAAGTCTTGATTACCTGAAGTGGCGGCTGCTGCGGCTCCTTGAACAAAAGTCAGTACGTTAGAGTCTCCTGTTGCCGCATAATCAAAGTCAGTACCCGCAATATCACCTGTACCACCACCTGTTATAGTAGATACGTTACTATCCCCTGTTGTATTAACGGTAAAGCTGGTGTTGTTCCCTTGTGCCACAGTTGCGGCAATCGTGTTTGAATCACCTGTTTGATCTACATCAACGGTTATGGTGCTACCTGTGAACGTGGCTCTTGTTTGTGTTGTACCTACCACATTTGAATTGCCAATTTGATCTATATTCATAGTTAATGCCGTGCCAGATTGAGTAATGTAAATACTGTTATTTGCGCCAAGAGCTATCGTTCCTGATATAGCAAATGCTAAAATTACAGCACTCCATATTATTATATTATATGTTTTCATTCTTCTTTCCTCTCTTTATAATCCCACATATCTAACTCTATTCCTTGTATTATTAATGCATATACAGCCGCTTCTATTGCTGTTTTTACCGCATACCCAACTGTTTCATTTTCAGTAAGACCGCTTTCAATTTCAACCAGTTCAGTTCCTGCTTCGTAAAATTTAAAAACATCTGAACCTGCTCCTGCTGAAAATATCGTTTTGCTAGTTGATACATTCAATAATATCTCACCAGTTTGCACTAAAACGGCTCGTAAAGAAACTGTAACCCTATCCCTTTTATAACGATTATTAATTCCAATTCCTAGATAACGCGCTCCAATACCGCCTGTCATAAAGTTTGTATCGTAGGAAATTATACCGCCTTCCATAATTAAACCAGAGTAAAGCAATGGCTGTAGCTTGTTTGCACCTTCTCCATCATACGACTCTCTAGTGTTGACTATGAGCTGTCGTTCTCTCGTTAAATTAGCTAATCCTGCTCTTTCAACTACAGTAAACCAAGTACCTTTTCCCGCATTTCTTAATGCTTCGATTAAGTACATATCCCCGCCTTGAGTCACAGCAGTGCTAAATAACGCCATGTTATCTACTGTCTTACGTTGTCCTGTTGCGTCTACGAACTTATAGACAGAAACTACTGCTCTTTGTCTAGGAGGCGATAAGTCAACCAGTGACTGTAAAGACGGTCTTTCTATGATTGGACCTTCTTTGTCGCCTATCACAGCAAGAGGCGCACAACCGTATAAAAATAATATTAATACTACGGCACGCATGGTGCATCTGCACAAATACCAAACGATCCAATAGGGATTCTTATCTCTGTAACTGTGCCATCTATATCAAGGATTGTTAAAACTATCTCTGTACCTGTATTAATAAAATTAATAGTATTGCCTTCTAAATCAACCGAGCCACCTGAACCGCCTTCATCATTAAATAATGATTCAGCTAAGTCTTGGCTTAGTCTACTGAAGATGCGTGATTCTAAATTGCGTACAAACTTAGCCAAAGTAGTGTTATCAAGTTCTCTAGCGGCTTCATTTAATGCAGATTCTATATCTTCAGCTATTTTTTGTTTACGAGAGGATTCTTGTTCATCTACTGTTAAGTAATGAGCCGAGGTACCAATGCCACTAAAAGAAGGGTTTTTAAATTGAAATAATAGCTCTGTGGCTTTTATATTTCCTGATACAAAAGACAATAATATTAACCCGCCTATTATCAATACTTCATTATCTTTTAGTTTTTTTGCTGTCATCTTTTTCTTTTAACTCCAATACAGTATTTACCTTTTGCTGTAATCTTATCATATCTTGGTCAAGTAGTCTTAATTGATCTGTTAATCGTATAATCGTTACTTTCATTTCCTGTACCGCAGGATCAATCTTATTAGTTATAGTTTGCCACACAAAGTAAACAAAGTATCCAAGACCTACCACCATTACCACCGGAAACCCAAAGTCTGAAACTGCTTGAACTATATCCACTAATCTCTTCTCGCATCTATCTTGCCGTCCTCAACGAAGTTTTCTGCTCTTGCAATTCTATCTAGGTCTGGTGATAAATTCAAAGCACTAGAAACGCTCGTATCTATTCTTATCATATCGTTATTCATAGTAGAGGCTCTAGTAATAAGCATTTTAGAAATAGCTTGAACAGTTTGTATTTCACTGACTAAACCATCCATTAGTTGTTTCATCACTAAGAAGATAAAATAAGCCATAACTAACCCTCCCGCCACGGGTAAACCAAGTTCAGCTATTAATGTAAAACCCGTTTCCATTTTTCTTCTTCACCAGCAAGTACCACAGTATCTAAAATACCGATAACGTTTACATCATAAGACTCAGCTTGAACTTCAGCCGCTTCAAAAGACTCAGCCACTATAGTCGGTCCTTCGTAGCTCTCTCCTTGAAATTTAAACTCAGTAATAAAAATTTTCACTAATCTTCGCCTTTAAACTTCTTGCTTTGTCCTGAAGTGCCCGCATAAATGCCAAAGACCGCAGCCATAGCACCAGTTACTACTGAAACTAATCCAGCTTGTTCTAGGTTAGGTTCGGGAATAGTCATAAACCAAGTAATAACTTTGTATAAAAGTACAATATACACACCTACAAATATGCGCGGAAATATACGCCATGCGTCTATAGTCTTAGCAAGATGAATCCATTTGTAATAAGGATTCGCACCTATGTTGTTAGGTGTTACTTCTACTTCCAGTTCAAGTGTTTTCTTAATCGTATCCATATCATTTACCCACTGTTGATGGGTCAAACGTACCCAACTCTATTAATTTAGTTCTATTGATTAAATGTGATTCTTCTATATCATTTTTAGATTGACCAAAATAAGCAACAGCTAAACAATTATTCACCATTTCTTGGTTTATATTTACTCCATCAACCATAACATTGCCCAACACTCTACCAAACTTACCTTTAGAATCTTTTAATTTAGTCTCTATAATAACCTTAGAACCATTATCTACGGCTTCTTTTAAAAAAGCAGAAGCGAGTTTGCCTCTCACTTTTTCATCTTTATCTCTAGTTCTAGATTCTGGAGTATCAATGCCATACAAACGAACTCTAGACCGATATAAAATATCAAAGCCTAAATCTAAAATAACATCTATAGTGTCTCCGTCAACAACTCTATCAACAGTACAACTGTATTCATACATCAGTAGCTCCTTTTAAGACTCTATCTCTTAACCTAGTTGCTCTTGGACCAACTTGTGTCGCCCAACGACTATCCATCATTTCTTTTGCAGCGGTTTCAAACTCACTCTCTTGCATAGCTTTAATAAATTTCTTAAATTTTAACAAACGATTTATGCCTAAATTAAACGCCATATTAGCGATTACTCTCTGATGGTCTTCAGATAACCCTACCCACCACGAAATATTACGGTCTAGGTCATTACAGACGCCCTCTATGTCATCTCCGAAACACTCGGTTACTCTTTCCTCGGAAATAGGGTAATCAATAGGAAGCCCCTGCTCTGGGTCTTTTTCTGTTATTAGATGTCCTATTCCAAAAGTAGCATATCCAAGATGATCGTTATATATCTTATAAACACAGCCTTCGTCAAAAGTTAATTCTTTTTGTAATTTTTGCATATCCATATTATGTATACCAGCCCTCAGTTCCGTAACCTGTTGCGATAGTTCCTAATGCAATCGTAGTGTCGCCTCCTGTAGAAACACTTACCACTCCTAAACTAGAAACCCCCTCTACTCCATTTTCTGTGCCTTTATAAAGTTTTACCCATTGTTTTCCTGTCCAAAGTTGCAGTTGATCTGTAGCTAAATTCCAAATAATATCTCCTGAGTGAAATTTATTTTTGTTTCTTTGCCCCTCATTAACAGACAACGTTGAATCAACATCAACTCTATTTAGGCTCAATTCTAAGATTCTAACTAATCTATTAAACACTTCTGGAGATAATTCTCCTTGTGCAAAAGGTAGTTTAGTTTCTAATAGCTTAGACATTAACGTCTGCCATCGGGCTTAGCATCTAAACGCATGGCTCCGACTCTAAAACCTACTCCTACTTTTGAAGTATCATCATCATTAGATTGAATTCTTAATACCGCCTGTCTTCCCCTTACCCTAGTATCTATCTTAGTAGTCACTGAATTACAAGAACTGGTAATTGCAGTGGTTAATGTTTCTCCCGGATAGTTTCTTCTTTTTAAAACTAAATCAACTTGTTGTCCTCCGCTGCCTGTACTAGCTGATCCTGTGAATCTAATATCAGGTATTATTCTACTTACAAATTGAAAGTCTTCGCCTGCTGGATCAATATCAAAATCACTAGACTCTATAAACACATCAGTCATAGCAGAGCCATCATCGTCATTCCCTGTTTCATGATTATAGATATAGCCTACATTAGAACTTGACGAAGTAGCTTTAGGGGCACTAAAGATGCCTTGATCTAACCAACACGTCCTAGAAAGTTCCCCTATCGCCCAAACCTGTTCTTCATAATTATAAGTAACATATTTATCGAGAACAGTAGCGCCTTCTGAACAATAAAACCACCCCACTTCATCAAACGCTTTATTAACAAAACCAAAAATTTGATACGTTTGTCCTTGTTCTAAATCACTAAACACATAATTTGTTACCGTACATGGAAGTTCTTGAACTTGTCCCGTATACGAGTAAAATCCTTTTTTATCCATCCAAAACACACCTTTAGGCGTATTTACCATACCATTTGGTCCAATTAGTCCCACCCCTTCATTAACCAAGTTAACACTAAAAGTAAAAGGCTGTCCTACAAAGGTCATAGAATATAGGGAAGTATCTGTCCAAATCAATGTTTCTTGTCTTGCTCTTATTCCGCCTACAATAACAGAGCCTGCAGAAAGTCTAAACGAACCTGCTGTATTAGTGCTTTTCGGTTCCCATTCTGCTGCATTTTCTTGATCACTCCAAGCAATAAACATAGGATCAATAGAACCTGTTCTAGCCGAACCTGAAATCGGGTCTGCACCAAAACAAATAACATGTCTGTCCACATCAGACACTAATACTTGTAACGCAACCGTGGGAGTTAAATTAGCTCCGGAAAGAGCCGAAATAGCCACTGCGCGAGTGTCTGTTCCTCCACTTTCATCCCAATAATAAATTCCACCTGCACGAGGATTCATTAATAAATCTTCACCAAAATTATCATGAGACCAAAGCCTTAGTTGACTTATAGCGGTTAAAGCAGTCTTACTGCCCCAAGTGCCTGTCCCCCAAATACCTGCTCCCCAACCCGTAGATTGAACGTAAGTATCTAAACCCACATTTATTTGGTATGCACCGTCTACCCCAGAACCGCCATTACCAGAATCGCTTGAATTAGCGGTAGCCGATGCAGTGAATGTATAGGTGTTAGTACTAGGAACACTGGTAACTTGTTGTTCAGTGTTTAAAACAGCCGCAGTAATATTACCACCTAAAGAAACAGATCCGCTTATAGTTACGAAATCATCAACCACGCAACTATGTGAAGAATCAGTCGCTGTTATAGTTGAACTGCCATCAGTAGCAGCAAAAGTTATCCCATTAGTCGTAGTAGCTCTTATAGGAGTTATGTCGTTATACACATCTCCGTCTAAAACGTAATATTTCCAAGTAGTTCCTAATCCTAAATATTTAGTTCCAGCTAAATCTACCCAAGCGTGTATGGCTCGTCCCGTAGATTGAAAAGAATTAACTGAGGCTTTCACCCATCCACCTATTTTTTCAGGCAATCCTTTACGAAAACGCACTCTATTAGAATTAAACCATCCTCCTTCATTAGAATAGGCAGTTCCTTCTCTATTAATTCCGGGTTGAAAGATAAACTTTTGTAAAGGCATTTTTCCCCCTATAAAAATTTAGTTAGGACGGCTGATCCAAGTATAAAAGGATATACTCCCCATAACAACATTTCTAGTTTCTTAAACTTAGCAGAGCCTTCATCAAGGCGTTTTTCAATATACTCATATCGAATAGCGCACTCACGTTCATGTGCATTAAGTTCAGCTAATGCGTCTTTCACCGTAGGCATTACTTGTCCTTTGCTTTACCTATGTTTAAAGCCAATAAATCAATAAACTTATAAAGTTTACCCATCCATTCATCATCTTTAGGCGTTGGTGTTGATGCTGCTATTAAACTGGCAACCGTTACTATTGTCGTTGCCCATAAAACTAAATTAATTATCGTGTCCATTAGTTACCTCTTTTTTCTTTTTTTGGTTTTTCTTTCTCTAACACTTCTTCAGCGACTTCTTTAGAAGCCTCCATAAAAGCATTTTGAAATACTGACATACTGGCAGCTACTTGATCTAATTGAAATTTTAGACTGGCTTCTTTTGTTTCTCAAGTCTAATAATTGTGAATGTAAGTATCTTTGTTCATCGGACAACTCTGATACTTTTTTCTCTTCATCGTTTATAAAAACTACGGCTTCTTCAGTCATATTCTTTCCTAGTTAGCGGCTATGTAAGCGTTACCAGTGGTCACAGCGGCAACATGAGTGGTTTTTTTACTACCTGCTGCACCTTTTACATCTGGTGTGTCATCATCTGAATCTACAGGTGCGTAAAGCAAGATAGTTGACAAATGATCAACGTTACGTTGAACCATTTCA
>Ga0208299_1002385_pt1 | contig 12720 bp, 6 predicted proteins | sample 15_taG_FD_184089 | JGI IMG/M metagenome (GOLD analysis project Ga0208299, IMG submission 184089) | Marine viral communities from the Subarctic Pacific Ocean - 15_ETSP_OMZ_AT15312 metaG (SPAdes) (version 2) | ecosystem: Environmental > Aquatic > Marine > Oceanic | place: Pacific Ocean | collected...
TATTTTCTCGTATCCCAAGCACTATTGAGGATTATCTTGTCTCCGTCTATGAGAGTATAGCCCGTGATGCTTGTGGATATGTCTAATCCTAAAATCATATATACTATATATCAAGTTTAAGCTTGAATGTCAAGTCTCTATCTTCAGTTTTCTTAACGGGCTTGGCAACAGAGGCGATCCCGATGAGTTTCTTTTTATCATCGTAGATGCCGACCTTTGTAATATAAGTGGTTTTCTTGAGGCTTCCGGTTGGGTCGGAGTAGGAAGCAGAATGGATATTCTTAATTGTAAGTTCTTTCTCATTATAGATAATCCCAGTTCCGGCTGGGTCATATGCTGTCTGACCATACTCAATATAAGTTGGGTTATTTGTATAGTTTAGCTCGCCTTTGTTTGCGTGGGCCAGCATAGCGACGGTTGGCACCTTATGTGTGCCAGCGAAGGACAAACCATAAGAAGCTGAGCCATTTGTTAAGCTGGCGCCGGTTGTAACGCGATCGTTAGCCCCCATGCCGTAGCGAAGCCAGTTGCCAACGCTCGTAACGGCCGTTCCTTCGAAATCTACATCATTTAACACGTTTGTAGCCGGTAGGAGGGTGGCCATATCCCAAGAACCTGTTAATATTATAAAACCTTCCTCATATAAAACAATACCAGCCGTTTTGCCGTCATAGGCTGAACTCTCTGAGCCCGATTCTTGAATCAACGCTCCATTATAATATTTATCTCTTAGTGATCCCATAAGAGTGCCGGTTACATAAAAATCGAGCTTTACCGAGCCTTTCTTGATCCCTGAGCCAAAAAAGATTGAGGGGATGTCAATAACATTTATGCCTGTTCCGGCGGGCGCCCAAGAACTTGTGGTATAATGTGGACCAAGACGGGCTGCGTAATCAAGACTATTCGCTAATGCACTGCCAGTCTTATTAGAAGTAAAAAAGTTGTTTGGAGTAATATTATAGAAGCTACGAACAATACTAGCTGACATCTGATAGCTACCTGTGATCACATCACCATCAGCGTAGTCGTGAACAAACTGACTTCGTGTTATGTTCTTGAAAGCCACCTTTTGAAGGCCCTTATATACGAAAGGATATGCCAAACCAGTATCGGGCACATTCCGGCTGGAGATGTCGGCCGCCTCGTCATTGAGGGAGGCAGAGGGCCCGATGACCAGGGTGCTGTCTGTATTGGCAGTACGATCAACATTAAGCTCGAACAAACTGACATGCCCTGTTGGAATACCACCAACATTGCTTACAAACGAACCGGGCTCTGTTGCCTTGTTGTTGAGATAAATATTTCCGTCATAGATGAAGAAAGAGCTGCTAGGGTGCGTTTTTATCTGGTTATAAAAAACATCACCTACTCCAAATTTATAGAGAGGCATATACGCACCTCCTAGAAGTCTAGTCTAACACGCAACGTAATCTCGTTAGTTGGATCCTTACGAAGTGGTTCCGAAAGCTTAGCAACGGCCAATAGTTCGTTGTCAGCAGAATACAGACCGACGGTCGTTATATAAGAAATCGGTGTGTCTGCGGCACGGGTCTTCACGCGGATTGAGCTTCCAGTAAGATAGGTCGGGTTTGAACTATAGTTAAAGTCGCTGTGGCCGGCTCGGCAGAAATAGATTGTTGAGTTTAGCTCCGTCGTGTTGTTGTAAGAGATGTTGTAGATTCTATTTCTGAAACCGTCGGCCAGTTGTGCGATCGTGGCGCCTGTGGCAGCCAGATGGAAGCCAACGGTTGAAGCATCCACTGCGGTGGCGGCATTCGACGTGCGGATTATGCTCGCATGATTAGGATAAACGGCGCCGGCGAGAGCCCCATTCTCTTCGTTCTGGGCCTGACTGAAGACTGATGCCGAGATAACTGCAATCCCGGCTTGGTAATACAATAGACCAACAGCCGGATTTGTCTTCGCATTGCCTAAAGTTTCTCCCTGAAGTAATGCTAATGTGCCAGCAGATGTTGAAGCGAATAGTACCCCGTATTCGCCAACCGGTGAATCAACATAGTATCCATTTGAACCACTGGTATCAGTCAATTTTATCCGATGGACAAAATAGTTAGTAGCCTTGGTTTGTGTAAAGGTTGTCGTGCCAGAAACGGACATGTCTAATGTAAACGAACCTTTTTTAATTTCGTCTTTTATAAGCAGCCGGCTGAATGGTATAAAATAACAATCTCTCATTTCTTTGCTATTAGTCGGTAACTTAAACTTCTTGATACTCCCTGTCGTATCGTACCCAACAAGATACTGTGCCATTTGATTATAAATATTAATCTTTTTAGCATTTTGTGTCGTTGTGGAAGCAGAGACGGAAGAGTTTGATGCAATACCTACCGTCACATCAAAAATCTGATTTGCCGAGGAGCTTAAGTATGGATAATCGTACACACTTTCGAATATTCCGTGGCCATATGTTTTGATGTTGGTTTCCGACCCGAGGGCGACTCCGGCGCCGCCGTAGGTACCAGAAACAATAGACCCCGTAATGGGGATTGCTTCATGAAGAAGAGTCCTTGTGTTCGCAAGATCATTACTTAAAAAATTCTTAAATGTTGTTGCCATTATATTACCTTATCCTTTTAACTACTGTAACTTAATAAACTTGACCGGAATATCGACTCGATACCCTGTATTGACGCCCACAACCCTAATCGTTGATGTGATAACCTTGAAGGTTTTGCCAGAACCTGATTTGCCGACAATAACTGCGTCGGCGGACAGCGCTGTGGTACCAATAGTATCAAACAAATAGTCGCTTGTGTTTAGTTCTAGAGAAGACTGAACTTTGAAAGTGAGTTTGGTCCCGCGGGGGCCCTTGATAGAGCCGTCTCCGGCGGCGGCTGCGGTGTCGCTAATAGAAGCGACATATTCCGAATCCGTTCCTCTGGATAAATAATAACTGGCCACATTATCATCATCAACATATGAAACAGAGGCGCGCGAGGCATCTTGTCTAGATACAATGTGCCCCAAGCGATTATCCATCTCAATCAAATATTGTGTTTCAACAAGCAAGGGATCCAAAGTCCGTCCTGGGGAGATAGCAGTAGTATCTAAACCCTGGTCTAGGCGTATTCTGTTTCCTGCGCGGTTGGGGCTTTCCCCCATCAAAACGCCGTCAATCGATACGCCGGTGGCGTCGACATCCATCTCGTTCTCTGTAACAGTATCAACAGCAATCAAAAAGTGAGCGGAAGAATGTTTTGCGGTAGCGGAATCAAAAGTGGTATTTAACTTTATAACGGGCAAATATAGAATGTTATTTCTTGGGAGAGATATCAGTTTAGACTTCATTGAAGCTATATTGTCGGTGAAAGCTTCCAACACCGGGGTTTGCATAACTTCTAAATCATAATATGCTGACCCGCTAGCATGGTCCTTATTATAAAGCGCATAGTTGATTTCATCATCACCAAGAGCGAACTTTACAATCTTAAAACTTCCGTCGCCGCGGGCCAGTCTCATCCGTCCAGTATCTGTCAAAACTGCATCAAGTATAATATCACCTGAATTGTCTAAAAATCCCATTCTTCTTTCTCTCCTGAAGGTGTTAATATAAATAGTATATCAAAAAGGTTTTATCTCTATTCTACTTTGCTTCGGACCCGTTTTGTTTTAAAAGTAACGTTAAGATCCATTTTCTTGCCGGTTGTTCTAGAGATAAACCTAATCTTAAAACGCTTTCCGGATTTAGTCGACCCTGGCAAATCGCGAGCAAATAAAGTTTCATCCTCGACACCCAAAACTATATCTTTGTTTCCAAGGGCGTGTTTAATCATCCCGTCCTCAGTCAACCCAGAAGCCTCTTCGTTTAAGTAGGCCTGAGTTATTCTGGGGATGATCTGGATGATCTTTCTTGCCGATTTTACAGGAGTTTGTGCATTTGGCTCCTCCATCTCATAACCTCTGATAATAGGATATCCAACGCCCGAATCTGAATAAAGTTCTATTTCATAAACTGTGCTTGGATTTGAAAGGTTCCCGTGTATATCAACGGTCCGAAACATATAATAGTATTTCTGATTTACCGTCTGGGTTACTTTTGTTGTTGCGGAGGACGCGTCTAAGACTACCCCCGAGACCGTGGCGGCCGTTGAGGTAGCTAACAACAAACTACCGTCAAAATCTTGATAACTAAGTGGTGGAGTGCTAAGGCGATAAACTCGAAAGAAAGAAGCGCTATCATCTTCTTTGTAAGTTATGAGGCCGTCGGAACGACCCTGATTAAACGCAATCTGATCTATATCGGCCTGTTCTTCACTGTTTAGTGTAATAGGAACCATATCGGACTGGCCAGTATTCGAGCCAAATAAAAATTTAATTGTATCCGTTTGTCCTTTAATCGGAATAAACTTGATTTGTGGGGGCAAAGGCGGATTATCCATAATCTTACCAGATGACATAAAAAGAGGTATTTCGATTAGCTTAATATATGTTTCCATATCAACATCAAATTCAGCGCTCTTCGGCCACTCTTCCGGGTCGCCCGGATCTAAATTCGAATAACTATAGTTGCATCCAAACACAGCATGATATGCTGTCACAGCATATGAATATTGTTGGCCATATTTCACCTGCGTATCAATAAGTCTTATTTTTCTTTCTTGTTTCATAAATTGTTTTATGTCACCAAAGTTTGAAACCTGGAAGACCTGTATTGGGCTTGTGGTTGTTATGGAATCTGCCGGGCCGAGGTACTTTTCTATTCTATACATAACTGTTTCTGAATATGTATCTTTTCCTGCCAGGATATCTTCAAACATCCTCTGCTTGTCTTTGGCTAGATCTATTATCCTGTCGTGGAAGGTTGCTATATTCCCGGCGATTAAGCTAGGAACCTCGAATGTGGCCATATTTGTCGACAAGGTTTCAGGACCAACAAAAACCTGGCTATGTGGTAGCGGGTTTTCGCCGATGGTCCAAGCTGGGAGGTCGGCCGACCACCACCTACCCAAATCTAAAATGTTAACTACGGCAGAAAAGTTATCAATAACTTGCTGACCGTCGGCATTTGTTAATGATACAGAATAGTTAATCGGGGCCGCGGTAAAAGCACCTGAAACGCTAGAAACATCGCGGTCACCGCCGGCGAGATTACCAAAATCATCTAAATCTCTAATTAGTATACATGCTAGACCCGTGTTCTTTAACTCATTGTTCAACTTATTATCTTTAGACGCAACCAAGTTTATTTGGTTATACATTGGAAATAAAAACTTGCTTCCGGCGTAATCTAAGATTAAGTCGTTATTTTCTATTGGAACTATCCAATCGCTAGGAAGAAACCGAAGTCTCTTATTATTTATAAGATGGTCTACTGTGGGTGCTTGCAAAATATCAATGTCGAGGGTACCGAGGCCGGCTAAATAGTCGTCTCCTTGGTCGGCATCTTGAGTTCCTGCTATGGTTGACTCATCCAGCATGGCGTACATAGAGGGTATAACAGAATGATCGGTGACTGTAGCTAACTCTAGTTCATACAGCTTATCATAGTAGTTATACACATACGTGACACCTTGTGTGTCCCCAACAAAATCAACACTTGAGTTTAGGACTTCTTCGGTTATGGGTTCGGAGTGAACAATCGCAGCATCATCCGTATAAGTAACCCCTTCTTTAACTCTGTCCCCGATCCATGTTGGCCAGGCGCGCCCCACTCGTGCGTCACCACTGAATTCTACTTTTACTTTTTGCCTTATCTTCGACAAAACGCCGCGATCAATGTCGTCCTCGGTAAGGATAATGGGCGCATAGTCGACGTTGAACCAACCTATTTCTGTAATCTTTAGATCAGGGGCAGAAGGAGGCACATATTTAAACCCCTCGGCGGTTTCCTCCCATTTTCCTCCAACTTCGGCCCTAAAAAGATCTCTTGAACTGTCGGATAATAAATCGGAATTGAGGATTCTTATCTTTTTAGTTGACATTAATATCCTCCGGTGGGTCCGGACGATTCGGTGCCTCTTTGAGATACACCTGTTGATGCCGGTGAGCCTACTTCTGTTCTAGGAACTTGACCAGTAGACATTCGAACTAAGGCGGCGCGGGCGCCAGAGGGCTGCCTAGGTGGTACTGGTTCGTCGGATCCAAAGTTAGTACCGACTCTGCTCACTATGTTCGGCTGTAAAACAAGCATATTGGCTTGAAACTCTGGACTGATTCTTTCTGTCTGTACTATTCTGGTCGTTTCTCTTGCGAGGGTGCCAAGGCCGGTTTTATACAATTCGATTCCTTCGGTCAGCCTAACAACGAAAAGTGCTGTATCAGATTCTTCAACATCCATCCCTGTATCTTGGATCAGCTCAGCCACCGCTTCGGCGTCTGCTTCCAGTTGTATATCGCTAGTCGTCGTAGAAGAGTTCGAGGGCTCTATAAAAAAACGTGAATCAAATTCTGGCATACCAAGCTTTCTGTTCTTTTTTATTTTTAGCTTAGAATTCGAATAAGAAACCATTCTACAGAACAAACGTCTTCCTAGACGTGCGGCGCGGAGAAGGCGCTTTCTAGATAGCCGGCGATATATAGGCGCGGAGACTTGGAATTCATCGTCACTGTTTTTTTGAAACCCAGTAAGTACCTCTATTCTGTTCAGATGTCCGTAATTTAAATAAAATGTACTCGAATACTTTGGTGAAGTCATAATGTCTAGTCCGGTTGTTCTCTTCAGATCTGCCCAGTTAACGGCCGTATCGGGGCTGTCTGACAAATACAACGATTTTATTTGATTTGGAAGTTTTATGACGAAATTTGTTTTTGATAAAACAGGATCTTGTGTCAAACTAAGGATACCGGGCCTGTCTATCTCGCCAAATAAACCAGATGTCGTTGAAATTATTGGCGCAGCTATGCCGGCTGTAACGGCTGCATTTTGAACAATGGCCGGGATGGGGGTTTCAAGAGGATTTTCCTCTAATAATGCAACCACTTCCGACACAAATTTCGTATTATCACCCAAATAATCTTGAACTGCATATAAAGCCATCTCGTTCTCTTCCGATTCCCCTTCCAATGAACGAGCAGCAAGGATTTCTGCTGCGTACATTGTTGGGCTTTGGGTTACGACGCCGGCGGTGGCGAGCATGGCCTGGGTCGCATTAGAAGTAGAATACGATTCGCGAGTGACATGTGCCGTAGAGGGTGAATAGTCAGAACCGTAATCTAACACCGGTGATATGTTGAAGGTATAGGTTGCTCCCGTGGTTTCATCGTCCTGAGCCTCCTCTTCGGGAGGTCTGGATGCCTGTGGGTTTAAAGCCATTCGTGTGTACACGACGGAATCATATTGCGGGAGGCCTAGCAAGCTGGCGCCTCGCTGCAATGGTGAGAAATCAACAACCTGATCTAATTTTATTCTAGCAGGAGACAAAAAACCATAATAATTTTTGTTCAGATCTAAATCCCCTGCAAAATTTTCAGGAGGCTCCGAAGCCAATGTAGGAGCTGCATTTTGAAAATATTTAGAATGTTCACTCGCAAAACGAGTTTCAAGTTGTTCTGGTGTTAATACTCTGTGCCCGGGGCTTGATCTTTTCGTTTTTAGGGTATCCAAAAAATCATATCCGACTCTTTTTTGTATATTACTATCGTGTGCTTTTTTGAATGTCTTTTGAATAAAGAAGTAATCTTTAGCTATTTTAGCTTTATAAGCTGTTGTTTTCATATTATAATCTCTTTCATCCATCGAAAGAGCTTTTTGTGTACCGAGGGCGCGCACAATCTGGGACTCTAATGTATCTAGCAGCTCCATTACAATCTCTATGCCTGGCAAAGTACCTGTTACAGGAGATACAAACGAAAATATAACATCCGACAATTCTATTGCGACTTTTTTACGAATATTTGTTAAATTAAATAGAATGTCAATATATGTGGCCGCGGCAATATTCCATGGCAATTTGCCTACACTCTCTCTTAACGCTGTGGTTCTTTCACTTAGGTTGGCTCCACGCGTCGTGCTCATCGAGGGAATTTTATATTGTTCCTCTATAATATCCCGAAACTCATCCGTGAAATCCCCCGAAGAAACATCTGTAAATTTCCTATCTCTTGCAACACTATAGTATTCATTCAAAAAGTTTTTAGCCGCTTTCAATTTCTCCAACTGTTCTTCGACAAATTTAACGGTACCGTCAATAATGCTTGCTTCAAGAGTATAATTGTATTTACCATCAGTCCTTGACGACATACCAAAATCTGATACTGTGAATGTCCTGATGCCAATATCCTCCGTAAATCCTAGATCCACCTCTCTGATTGAACCAATCACTATATCTCTCGATTCAACGGCGCCGGGCGTGCGAGGCCTCGTGGTTGTCGCCTCCTTAAGGAGACCGGTCGGACCTTCAGATGATTCGGCGATTAACTCCGTTCTATCTTCGTAATCAACTAAATTATATCCCTCTTTCTCTACTCCCTTAACAACCCGATTTCGAAATATCTTAAGTTCCCTTATAAAGCATAACTCATAAAGTCGGGCGCGGGCGTCCGGATCGAGGTTTCTTATAAACCCGCCGAATTGAGTTTTCTCATTAATTATTTTATTGTAATCAATATTAAAAGACAAAAATAAATCATTGTGTTGGTTAACAGAATACTCTGGTTCTGATATATATGCTAACTTTTTACTTCTATTAAGCCTTTGCGAGGTCTTGGATTTTCCTCGGCCGGGTGGTTTTATCCTTTTCGGGCGAAGTAAAAGCTTGGCGCGTTTGGCCATATCGATAGAACGATAGTCTTGAACTACTCTGTTCAACACTTTCTTCTGTTTAAGTCCTCTATGCTGGCGTTGGGTATGAAACGCGCCGGCCATATATCTTTTTTTGGGGCCCTTGTCGTTGATGTGAACCGGGCCGGCCCAAATCTCCTGCGCACCTAGCATATACATAAAAGAATTTTGTGGAACACGGCCTTTATTAATAATCAAACTTCCTGCGGCGGTGCCTTGTAGGAAGCGGCGCCTTGAAAGAGAGTATGTTTCTTTTCCAAGCGAAAACTCATTTAAATCTATAAAGGTATAAGCAAATAAAGCTAAATGCTGCGGATTTAGTTTCCTGACCACAAATGGGACCTTATACATTACACTATATATTACTTTATTACCAACTCTTTCTTTCTTAAAATCCTGTATATTCATGTGATTTCTCTTTCTAAGAGAAATCACCTTTTCTTGTACACCCTTAGTTCTTCTAGCTTCTTTTATGTTATCTTCGGTTAATCCTCGGTTACGAAGTTCTTCTGTTGTTTGTGGGTTTGAACTTAACAGGACACGAAGTTTTAACATATTCAAAACTTCATCATTCTCGATCCAAGTTGAATCTCCCTGGCGGCCGCGAGAGCGTCGAGCTTTTCGTCGTCTGCGCCTAATCTTTTTGTGATCTTTTATAGTTAGCTCCACCTTGACCATCAAACGATTACCAACAGCAGACGCTTCAGCAAAATTGATCGGTCGAACTTCTAGCTCCTGTTTGCCATATTCGTTCGTCACGAATTCGTAGTCTATATCATCATCATAGTGAGAAGAGCCAAGATCATCCACCAAACTAGAAGTGATCAAAGAAATCTTTTTAATATAAACATTCGGTAAAACTGTATTAAAAATACTCTTATAGTCGACGGTCTTCGCCATATCTTTGTTCCCTACACTCTAAATAGTAGTTTAATTAATAATCGGGGCAGTCTTCGTCATCTGCATCACTAGCATAAATATCATTTGTGATCGGCTCTAATAGGTCCGGACATACGATTTCTAGATCATTGAATAAATCGGTGGAGCGCAGACTTGCGATCGATTTACAAAGAAGGTTTTCATCTATCTCGGAATCCACATTCACATTAAAATAGTATTCAACATAACTAGGGTCAAGCGGAGGCAACTTTCCACCTATCTGGCCGGCTTTGGCTTCTGCCTCTTCTTTATCTAAAAGAAGATTGTTTTCGACCATAACAAGAGGCTTCCGGAACGAAAGAGGCTCCAAAACCTTCTCCCCAAAGGGTCCAATCTGATCTGTTATTTCGTAAACCTCAATATCAAAGTTTTTATAATCAAAAGTTGCATTTCTTTCTTCCACAATCATAAGAAGCTGGGCCGGCCCAATTTTAACTTCTGCGTTGTCAGAGTAAACTCTCTGCGGAGTAAGGGCGGGATCTTCTTCAAAACGAACCGACTCTCCTCTTGTCGTGGCCGTGATCTTATATTCAATATCTAAATCAATCTGCGGAATTTTAATCAACTGCTGTGAATAATGAGTTCCGGTACCTGACCCGGTATTTGATGTTCGAATACTTCCTGTGGAATTCGTACTAACACTTTTAATGTCTCCCTGAAGGAAACGTATTCTAAAGGCCGGGGTCTTCGTAGAGTTTAGGTCACTTGTTCCCAACGAAAGGGGCATAACATTTAATCTCTCATATGTTCCAAGGCGATCTTGGTCTATTATATCATTAACGCCATCAAAAAGATATTCGTCTAGGCCGTGGAACATCGCCTGGGTTCTTAACGCCGGCGTCTCGTCTTGTATTCTGGTTTCGGCAGAGCTTTTATTTTCCGAAATTCCAATATATTGAGAATCATAAACGACATTATCATCAAAAAAAGCATAATACGTCGGCTTCCAAGTGCCTTGCGACAATAGCTGGCGTCCGTACTTAGTTATTTGTACATCTAATACTTCTTCTTTTGGATCAAAAAACTTCATTTATCAATCAAACTCCGGGCGCCGGTGGGGTTGGATCCAGGGTCGAAGGATCCTATATTGGGTTTTATAGCTATGCCGGCAATTTCTAATTCAGTCTCCGTTTCGGTAAGTGATTCCGGATCAGCCTTCTTGTCTTCTGGTATATGCCTAAACTCGATGTTGGCTTCGAGTTGAACAAGTTCCACCATAGAGAAATAGTCATGCGGCCAGTTATATGTATAGAAAGGCATATTATTAATAATAGATTTACCGGTTTGGAAGTTATAGTCGCTGGCGGCGCGCATCTTCACCTTGAACACCATCCATCGTATTTCGCCATCCAAGCCGGCTCCAGTAAAGACCTGATCTTTGGCAGTACCGCGATCGGGATCTGTATATCTAGCGTCTCCCAATAACTCTGTTGCCAACAATCTATGGGAAACGGTTGCCACAGATAATTCTGCTTTGGTCCCAAGTTTAGGAGGCAAATTCTGCCAGATATGAGATAGATCATCCTTATCTAGGGTGTGTGAGAACTCAAAGACATACATTGCGATCGGATTAATATCTTCGTTATTAACAAAGTCAAAAGTAGGAGGAAAGACATATTTGTTCATCATTCTCTCTAGTTTTTTAACATTGCGGCCGGCGAACTCATCATACAGACTATCGCTCGGCCCCATACAGCCAAAGAATTTCTTTTCTCCATCTAGCAATCTAAACGGTACAGCAACAACTGCTTCGAAGAGCTTCTTCTTTTGCTTCAGCTTTCCAACCCTAACCGGTGCCGTGTTAAACCCGCATATATCAACAAGTGATTGAACTTTTGGTATGTTGTGTGTACTACCTGAACCTACGATGGGTACGCTATATTTATTATAATATGTATCTAAATCACCCATGGCGGCATACAAAGATTTATTGCCCGTGCCGGAGATCCCTTTCAAGTCCCATTTGAGCGAAGAACTTGGGTGATTATCCAACCACTGTTTTGGAATATCGGTTACTTGTATATACACCCCTTCCCCACCTCTAGGAACTCTACCAAACTGATGCCACATTCCGCGGGGGACCGTCTGCGCGGCGTTGAGGCTGTCGGGCAGGGTTAGAGTACCGTCACCGGCAGCAACGTGATTGAAGTTCAACATTGGTGTTTCAAACTTAGTTTGGATTTTCCAAGTCCTATCTGCGTCGTTACCAACATCAACACTCTTCATAAAAATATCTAAGCTAGCATCTAGCTGCATGGCCCACTCGTTAACCCACAAGGCGCCCGCCGGACCTCGGCGAACAATTTTACCGGTGTCGCCGTTTATTACTTGGTCGGGGGTGGTATGTGAAGCATGTACCTTCCCATTCGTCGAATCGCCTCGTTTGGCGCCGAGCGTGGTGGTGCCCGAGAAGGTACAGGTGTCGAGGTTGTGTATGCTTGTTTTTGTTGCCACCTCGTTAACAAAAACGTGGGGATCATATCTCCACTTTCTCTTATAAGAGCCTTGGAGGGGGTATTGAGGATGCCTGCCGGTGCCGGTTGGGTCGGGGACGGGCCTGGCGGCAAATATGGATGGATGGGTGTCCGCCCAAATCTCCCCGAAAGACGGACGATAAGGTTCGCCTGTCGAATCACTTTTAAACCGGAAAAATATTGGTTCTTCCGCGACGGGGCCCGTGCCCGGAGGGTTTGTTTCGAGCCCTTTCGGCCAATAAATAATATCAAACCAACATTCCCCATCATAATAAGGAGGTGTGTGCGAAGCAAAAACTCCGTTTTCAGGAGCAAACTCATATTGATGAACATTAACTTGAGAGTAGTCATTCCCAAGGTCGCCGGCGACGTAGATTTTGTCGGCCGCGGTCGTGCCGGTTGCCGCGAACAAGCCCAAGGGCGGGCCAAAAGCCGAGGGGCGACTATACATAGTAAAAGTTTCTTGAGGAGTTACATTCTCACCAAGCGCCAAGGCCGATCCGTCAAAAGGATTGACGGCCGTTGGCCATGCACTCCAAGCCGCGGACGTGTCGCTCGGAGTTCTTA
>Ga0208299_1002386_pt1 | contig 12719 bp, 16 predicted proteins | sample 15_taG_FD_184089 | JGI IMG/M metagenome (GOLD analysis project Ga0208299, IMG submission 184089) | Marine viral communities from the Subarctic Pacific Ocean - 15_ETSP_OMZ_AT15312 metaG (SPAdes) (version 2) | ecosystem: Environmental > Aquatic > Marine > Oceanic | place: Pacific Ocean | collected...
CCTACCGGCGCGGGCGATGTCGCGGGGCCGGGGTCGAGCGCGGACAACCAGGTCGCGCGCTATGATTCGACCACCGGAAAAATTATACAGACCAGCGCGGTCACCATCGATGACAGCGGCAATCTCGGCAGCGTTGGCAATATCAGCCTGAGCGGCACCGTTGACGGCATCGACGTGAGCCAGCTAGACGCCGACGCGCTGAAAGATACAACCTTCGACGCGCAGACCGTACTAGTCGCGATCACAGACGACACGCCCGCCGCAACTACTATCGCTGATTCGCAATTTGTCGGGCGACCCTCCGGCGGCAATTTGGGCGCGATGACAAAGGCGCAGGCGCTCACCGTGCTGAACGTGGCAGATGGCGCGCAGGCAAACTGGACGACCGTCACGCAAGGCATCGCCGAGGCGGGCACAAGCACGACCGAATATAGCTGGACGCCTGAGCGGGCGAAGCAAGCAATCGTAGCACTCGCACCGGCTACCACCGGCGTTTATCGCACCTTATGGATCGGTGCCGGGGCGTGCATCCCGAACGAGACAAACGGCGGCGAAGCATTGACCAGCGAAACCGCGAGCAATGCGGTGATGACCGATCATATCAACTATGACGCCAGCACGATCGAGAGCGCATGGGCGAATTTCGTCCTGCCTGACGAATGGAATCTTGGCACGGTCAAGGCTAAGGTCTACTGGGATTGCCTGGCGACCGGCGCCAACGATGTCGTATGGTCAGTCGGGCTTGAGGCGGTAGGCAATCACGAAGTAATCGATCACTCGATCAGCACCGCGCAAACCGTCACCGATACAGTTCTGAGCGTGGGCGACGTGCATATTAGCGACGCCACCGCAGCGATCACCGTAGATGGCACGCCCGCCACCGGTGATGTAGTATTTTTGCAGGTCAGGCGAGTCGCCAACGATGCCGGAGATACGCTGGCAGTCGATGCCAAGTTGCTCGGCGTGCTGATACAATACTACGAGTCAACGACCGAACCGGTGGCGTGGTAATGATTCGCGCACTAGCAATATTTTTGGCCTGCGCGGGCGCGATAGCCGGCCCGGTGCTGCAACATAGGCGCGGCGCGTTCCGTGCGGGTGCCGGCGCATGGCTCGACACAAACTATAGCAAGCGTATCGCGGTGACCATCGACGCCACGCAAGTCAGCAGCACGCTAACCGACTTTCCGGTATTCGTCCGCTTGGATGACTTGCCCGCGTCATTTTTCACGACCGTCCAAGCCGATGGCGACGACATCCGCGCTAGTTCAGACGATCACACTACCGAGCTCGCCGTGGAACTCGTCACGATCGACACCGGCGGCAGCACTGGCGAGCTACACGTCAGCGTTCCGAGCGTGAGCAGTTCGGTTGATACCGTGATTTATCTCTACTATGGGTACGGCAGCGCGACCGCATACGCCACGCCAGAAAACGTCTTCGGCGCGTCAGGTGCGGGCTATATGCACGTTTACCACCTATCGACAGCGGCGAACGCCGAGCAACTCAACAGCAGCAGAAGCGACGGCAACACGACCCTCGACGCAAACAATTTCGAGAGCGGCGATAGTGTCGCGGGCAAAGTCGGGCAAGCGGTCATCGCTGACGGATCGAACGAATACTATGCGGCGCCGCAATCCGAGGCGTCTAGCTACCTGCGGCCCGATGGCAGTTTCACGCTTTCAATGTGGCTGAAGGGCGACACCTTCGGATCAGACACCTACTATGGTAATCAAATGAACAGCACCACGGGCGGGATATCGCTCTGGATATGGTCTAGCAATCTGCGCGCCGGCTACGGTGGCAGCGGCAGCGCATGGAACGGCATAACCTACCCGACCTCATCGATGTCTACGGGGTCATGGTATCACGTCGTCGCGAAAAGCAACGGCAGCACCGGGCGGCTCATCGTCAATGGCGTCGAGGTCGATAGCGGCAGCGCAGGCAGTTCGCATAGCTGGGCAACATATCCGCTTTACTTATTCCGGCGCGAGGACGGCAGCGGCTACGCTGACGGCACGCTTGATGAAATTCGGCTACACGATACCGAACTGGCGGCAGATTGGATAAGCGCCGAATATACGAATCAGAACACGCCCGCATCATTTTACACAATCGGAACCGAGGAAACACAATGACCCGTATCATCGTATCTATCGCGCTAGTCGCATCAATGCACGCAAGTGCCGAAAATCTGGCAGAATTGGCCGCGCGCCTGGTATCTTCTGGCACCGTCACCGCGACCGGGACATTCACGCCGATAGGTGACACTATCGCGGTCAACGACGCCAGCGGGCAACGCGCACTGAGTGAGGGGCGGCTACCGGTTACCGTGACTACAGACGCCACCGGTGGGCAAAAGCTCGCAACCGCCATTGTGCTGGTGTATGACCTGGGGCAGGACGATGAGAGCGCGCACCTTGTCAGCACCGACGTGCGCAATTACCGCGCGCCAGGTGTCGAGCCTACACCATTCGAGGCGGCGAAGATCGCGGTAGATGCGGCGCTAGGCGCGGGCGCGTGGAAGTTTGTTAGGATCGAAAGCAGCACGGCGGGGACGATTGCGACGATCAGACGCAACAGCGACGGTGAGCTGATCGCGGTCACGATGGCAGCAGATGGCACCCCGATCACCGTAGCGGCAGAATGAGCGACCACGCCTGGCGCTCGGAGACTATCGCCGCGCTCGATCGCATCGAGGTGGTCACTGAGCGGATGGCGAAAAAAAGGGGCGATAAATGCCACCGGAAGACGAGTTTAGAGGGATGGTGCGCGAGCGTTTGCTGCAAATTGCGCGAAGTCTGGAAGCGATAGAACGTGATCTTCGTGATCATGAACACCGCGTTCGAGACTTGGAGAAGCGGGTATGGCTCGCGGTCGGTATCGTGATGGCACTTTCGGCCCTTTCATGGATTCCGCACGTTCTACGGGTGCTGCAATGATATTCCGAGCCGCGCAACTGTCTACGCTCGTATATCCGGCAGCGGTCGCACACGGCGAGGCCGAGTGCATAGCGCACGATCGCGAATCAGTAGAGTACGGCGCGCGCGCGCTGGGGCTTGACTTTGTGGCGTGGCACGATGATGCCGCGACTGATACGGAGTTTGCCATATTCCGCGAAAGCGGGCGCACTTGGGTATCGGTTCGCGGCACTACTAGCCTGCATGATGTCTATACAGATTTGCGCGCGACCCGGCGGCAATTCCGCGCGGCTGATGGCGATGAGGTACGCGCGCACGCCGGCGGCTATTATTCCGCGCTTTCAGCGGCGGGCACTATCGCAACGCACCTTCGCGCGTATCCGTGGGATTCGGTGACGTTTACCGGGCACAGCCTCGGCGGCATGATCGCGCAGATCCTGGCGGTAATGATGCCAACGCGCTACGGCGTCGGCGACCGGCGAATCAGTACGGTAACATTCGGGCAACCGCGTGCGGGCTGCAAGCGCTTCGCGCGCGCGTTGCGCGCGTTAGATGGCACACACGCGCGCGCGTATCATCGCGGCGACCCGGTGCCGTGGCTACCGGGCGCGCTATCCATACTGACCCCGTGGCCGCGTTATGTCCATGCGGGCGAGTCTATGGCATGGCCATGCGACCGCGTAGGCATCGCCGCGCACAAGATGGCGGGATATCTCGAAGACGCGGCAGCGTTGGCGCGGTAAACTATTTTTTCGCAGCGCATCTTTTCGCGCTTGCATTTGTACGCGCGGCGCGTATTGTAGAGGCCGCAACTAAAACAGGGAGGACAACATGAACACCGCCGAGGCACAGGCTGAGATTAAAGCCGCAACAGCAGAGGGACGCACCGCGAATTTGTTCGCCGCGAATCTGGAGGACACGGATCTGAAGGGCGCGAATCTGAATGGCTTGAAGCTGGTCGCTGCGAATCTGAAGGGCGCGAACCTAAAGGGCGCGAAGCTCAAATGCGCCAATCTCACCGGCGCGGATTTGGAGGGCGCGAACCTCACCGGGGCCAATTTTACCGGCGCGGATTTGAAAGGCGCGAATCTAAAGGGCGTGAACCTCGCCGGGGCCAATTTCACCGGGGCGAATCTCGCCGGGGCCAATCTCACCGGCGCGATAATTGCGCCGGGGTGGATAGCCACCGCACAAAAACAGGGAGCGCAACGTGATCACTGAATCTGCATACTGCGCCGGGTGCGCGTGCCTCGCCGCACCTATCCTTTTCGCAATGTCGATCGCTTTTCTCGACGCCCTGCGCGAGCGATAGCACTACTGCGCCGGGAGCGGAACCTGCAAGCGTAGGCGTGAGACACCTAAGTTTCGCGCCACAATCGCCGCTCTCCGGCTTTCTTAACAAGGAGCAAGAAAATGACGCCAGAAAAACTAAAAATGATACGGCATTCACTGCCGCAGAATCCGCACGGGCGCGGGCCAGGCAGGCCGGCGACCGGCGGCAATGGCTGGACGCAACGCGCTTTCGCCCTTCAGCTAGGACTCAGCCCGCGCACCTATGAGGGATACGAGCGCGCAGGCGCAACCGTGCCGGCACCGATTGCGAAGCTCGCGCAGATGATCGCAGAAACCGCAACCGCAGAGGCTGCAAAATGATCTTACTAGTTCTACAAGTGCTGATGCTGATCCCGATCGCGATCCTACTGATCGTCGGCGCGGGCGTTGTCGCGTGTTGCGCCGCTGATCGTGTCCGCGCACTGATCGCAGCGAACGATAGGCGCTGGCGATGATAGACTTCACGTTTCAGCGAGAATGCGAGCAATTTGTGTTCGCCATGCTCGGCACAGACAGCGACAACGCCTGCGCATATTTCGCCTGCGGTGAATGCGGCTCCCGGTGGGGTGAAATGCTCCCATCGAGACAATCAGCGCTAAAGTTTTGCACCCGCTGCCACCAACCTTGCACCCCGGTGCCCGTTGACCCCATGAGGCCGGAACACTGGATAGACGGCAAGCCCGCAAACTACGTTGACCCGTTGGCGCTGCCGCGATCAGAAGACGACGAAGGCAATGAACTCGACGAAGTGGCGGAGTACGGTCGCCAGGTCCACGAAGCCGCTACGCGGATAAAACACCGCCGGCGCGCGAAAGCTCTAGGGCGCACGCACATTGCCAAGGCTATAGGCATGGTGCAAAAAAAGCTATTGAGCCAAGGAATTACCCGAACCGACGACGAGCTTCGCGAAATGCGACGCAAATACTCGAATCGAGTATCATCACTACAGAGATACCGCAATAAAAAAAGGGAGGCGATGCAATGAACATCACCACCGGCAAAAAAAAGCGTTGCCAGCGCATCACAATCTACGGGCCGGAGGGCATCGGCAAAAGCACGCTCGCGGCGCAGTTTCCGGCGCCGTTGTTTCTCGATGTCGAAGACGGCACCGCGCACCTCGACGTTGCGCGGGCATCAGTCGGCACTTGGGACGCGCTACTTGAGGGCGTGCATCAGTTCCGCGAAACGATCACCGACACACCAGGCGAATACAAGACGCTGATCATCGACACCATCGACGCGAGCGAAAAGCTGGCGCAGCAGTACGTCTGCGCCAAAGCGGGCAAGTCCGGCATTGAAGACTTCGGGTACGGCAAGGGCTACCGCTACGCCGCAGAAGGTTTCGCGGTGCTGCTTCAAGCACTGGACGACGTGATCGCGGCGCGGTGCAATGTCGTGCTGCTCGCTCACTCTCACCTGCGCAAATTCGAGCAACCGGACGAAGCCGGCGCATATGATCGCTATGAACTCAAGCTGCACAAGCTCGCAGCCGCTGCGGTCAAAGAATGGAGCGACGCGGTGCTTTTCGCGAATTATGAAACCTATGTCGTTGACATCGACGGCACGAAAAAGGCGAAGGGCGGCAAGCGCGTGCTGCATACCGCACACGCACCGTGCTGGGATGCCAAGAACCGGCACGGGCTACCCGACAAGCTGCCGCTCGCCTGGGATGCCATCGCGGCTATCGTGCCGGACGACACGCCAGCAAATGCCGAGCAAAAGCAAGACCCGGCAGCGTTCCCGTCGCTCCTCTTCGAGCTAATGCAGCGCGATAATGTGACCGAGCAGGAGTTGCGCGCGGTCAACGCCGAGCGCGGCTACTACGGCGCCGAAGTATCACCCTCAAACTATTCGAGCGATCACGTTGACCGACTCGTTAAACAATGGGAGGCGGTCAAGGGTTTGATCGTCACCGCAAGAAAACAAAACAAGGAGGCATAATATGGCCGCTCTCGATTGGGAAAACATCAACTTGCAACCGTCGGCAGAACCGCAGCACACGCTGCTCCCGCCTGGGGATTATGACTTCACCGTCATCAGGCTGGAACGCGGGATGCACACAGCGAAGCCGGGCGGGAAGATCGGCGATTGTCCGAAAGCGGAAATCAGCATCCGCATCGAATCTGACGCCGGGAATACCGGGATGAAAGAGCGGCTGTTTCTCGATGATTCGTGCCTCAAGATCATCAGCAGCTTTTTCAATTCGATCGGATGCTACGAGTCTCCGACATGGGACATCGAAGGCAAGACCGGGCGCTGCAAGGTCAAGAACCGCGAGTATGACGGCACGATGTACAACACCGTCGATCGGTGGCTACCGGCACCGCAAGACGCAAAAGCTGCCGCGCTGTCGGCTTTCTAAAATGGAACTGCGCGCATACCAACTGGAAGCCCTGCGCGCCGTTCTGCGCGAGTGGCGTACGGTAAAACGTACGCTGCTCGTTCTTCCGACCGGAACAGGGAAAACTATAGTATTTTCGCACCTTGCGAAACGACTAACCGACGCGGGCAAGCGGGTGATGATACTCGCCCACCGCGAAGAACTCATCGACCAGGCGATTGACAAGCTCTACCGCGCGACCGGCATATTTGCCAGCAAAGAAATGGCAAAGTACCAAGCGAACAGGGGCGCGGGCGTCGTAGTGGGCAGCGTGCAGACCCTAGCCGGGGCGCGCCTGGAATCATGGCCGGCCGATCACTTCGACGTGCTTATCATCGACGAGGCGCATCATACTTTGGCGGATACCTACATCGCGATCATCGAGCGATTCAGCACCGCGAGACTGCTAGGGGTAACCGCAACGCCCGATCGCGGCGACAAAAAGGGATTGCAAAAGGTATACGATTCTATCGCCTATCAGTACCGACTTGGCAAGGCGATAAAGGAGGGGCACTTGGCGCCGGTGAAGGCGCTGACCCTGCCGCTCGAAATTGATCTCAGCAGCGTGCGCACGCAGGCGGGCGACTTCAGCGCCAGCGATACCGGTCACGCCCTGGAGCCTTATCTCGACAGCATCGCGGACGCTATGGCGCTGCAATGTTTTGGACGCAAGACGGTCGCTTTTCTGCCGCTGATCGTCACGTCGAAGGCGCTAACTGCAAAGCTGCAAGCGCGCGGTGTGCGTGCGGCTGAGATAAACGGCACAAGCAAAGACCGGCGCGAGATCCTGCAAGACTTCTCGGCAGGGAAATACCATGTCCTGTGCAATTCTATGCTGCTCACCGAAGGATGGGACGAGCCGAGCGTCGATTGCATTGTGTGCCTTCGACCGACAAAAATACGCGCGCTATATGCGCAGATCGTCGGGCGCGGGATGCGACTGCATCCCGGCAAGAGCCACCTACTGCTGCTCGACTTTCTTTGGCATACCGCGCGCCACCAGCTATGCCGGCCCGGTTCGCTAGTCGCTGAGAATGACTTGGCCGATCGCATGGCAAACCGCGACCCCGGCGAAGGATACGACCTGCTCGAAGGTGCTGAAGAAGCAGAACGCGACGCGACCGCAGAACGCGAGCAGAGCCTGGCGCGCAAGCTCGACGAAATGCGGCACCGGAAGAAAAAACTCGTTGACCCGCTGCAATTCTCGATCAGTATCTGTGATACCGATCTTGCGGACTATGTGCCCGCGTTCGGGTGGGAGCATGACCCCGCAACCGAAGCGCAGCGAACCGCGCTAGAGCGTGCCGGCATCGATCACGCGGCAGTGGAAACAAAGGGGCACGCGGCGGCGATCATGGACACGCTATCGCGACGTCGCGAAGATGGACTCGCGACACCTAAGCAGGTGCGGCTATTGGAGCAGCGCGGATTTGAGCGAGTCGGCCTGTGGACATTTGACCGGGCCACGTCTATGATTTCACAGCTCGCGCGCAATAACTGGCGCGTTTCGCCGATCATGCGCCAACTCGGAGCGATGCAATGAAATTTATAAGCCTATTCGCAGGCGTCGGCGGCTTCGACCTGGGCATGACCCGCGCCGGGCATGAATGCGTCGCGATGGTCGAATACGACAAGGCTGCCGCTGGCGTACTCGCGCACCGATTTCCCGGCGTGCCACTATTTTGCGACGTGCGCAACGTGTCGGCAGATGACCTGCCCGACGCTGACTTTTTAACCTACGGCTTTCCGTGTCAAGACCTGAGCAGGGCCGGTAAACGCAAGGGGCTAGACGGTGACAGATCGGGACTCTTTTTCGAGGCAACCAGAATTATTCGCGGACTCCGCAAACGCGGGCTTCAGTTTGCCCTGGCGGAAAATGTCGCCGGATTGCTCAGTGCCGACAATGGCGGCGCACTTGCACGCTGCGTCCGGGAGCTGCTCGACTGCGGGGCGCGTGATGTCGGATGGCGCACACTGGACAGCCAGTGGTTTCGAGTGGCCCAAAGACGGCGCCGCGTGTTCCTTGTCGCAGATTTTGCAGGAGAGCGTTGCGACGAAATACTTGCTCTCACCGAAAGCCTGCGCGGGCATCCTGCGCCGAGCCGAGGCGCGGGGGAAAGAGTTGCCCCCACTGTTACAGACGGCGCTCCATTCAGTCGCACAGGGAACGAGCGAGCAGAATGCGAGGCGCTGATATGCCGCGCGGGCGTGGCGGCAAATGCAGAGACGCTGGTCGATCAATCGCCGACGCTAATATCACACCGCTCGCAATCGGGGCCGCTGATATTCCAGCCGCGTATAGGACGCAACGGGCGCGGGTATGCAGCACCCGGCGAACCAGAGCCGGCTCTGAATGGTGCTGATGCAGGCGCTACCAGCGATATGCGGCAGTGCGTGGCATTCTCCTGCAAGGATCATGGAGCAGACGTAGGCACCGTTAGTCCCACATTGCGAGCAATGAACCACAGCCATAGCCATCAAAACGGCGGGGGGCAGGTAGCAGTTGCATTTGGACACCAGAGCAGCGCGAGCCAGGGCGCGAGCGTGTCGGAGCATATCTCGCCATGCCTGGACAATAGCAAACTCCCCGCAGTCGCGATAGAGCGCGCACCTGTCCGCCGACTAACGCCGACCGAATGCGAGCGCCTCCAAGGATTCCCGGACGATTGGACAGCGGAGCGGTGCCAGCTAACCTCGGACGGTAACCGCTGGATTGCGGGTGATGTTGAGCCGCAATCTGACAGTGCCCGATACAAACAAATGGGCAACGCCGTTACGGTCACCGTGGCGGAATGGATCGGGCAAAAAATACAAGGAGCGATGCAATGACTACAACAAGACGCACGAAGATAATGATGGCAACGATGAAGCTCGGCCAATTCGACTGCATGGGCGACACCGAAGACGGGCAAATTCTGCGCGAACTGGCGCATAGTTGCGGTCATTCGTTTCGCCTGGATACCATGCCGGTCGAAGGATACGCGCCGATTCTGCGGCTAATCTACCGCGAGCGGGATAACGCCGGAGGTCAGCATGAGCGATAGCGAATATGCTGCACCGGATGGTTATAGGGGATTGTCGTATCCCGGCATATTGCTCCGCTGGGCCTGGCAAGTTTTCATTTGGCGGCGCTTCTTTTGTCGACGCGAGATACACCTCTTTGACGAGGTCTGGAGCGGAGGGGGTGATGCTCCGCATTATTTGAGTTGCGATGCGTGCGAATTGGTCGTTCACATCGCGGGTTTTGAGGACTGTAACGCTCGCGTCTGCTCGGATGAGCAGGAGCGCACGCCGCCGCCGAAATAATCAAACACGAAAACAGGGAAAAAAAATGAACTACAAAGACTTTTTGTATGAGAAAACCAACCTCGGCGGAAATCACGGATTTGCGCCAGTATGTGATCACCCGTTCCTCTTCGACTTTCAGCGGGCGCTGGTGGAATGGGCAACGCTCAAGGGGCGCGCCGCTATCCTGGCTGATTGCGGGCTAGGCAAAACCGCCATGCAGCTCGTCTGGGCCGACAACGTAGTGCGAAAGACGAACGGGCGCGTGCTGATACTCACGCCGCTCGCAGTCGCATCGCAGACCGTGCGCGAAGCTGATAAGTTCGGAATCGAAGCAAAGCAAAGCCGCGACGGATCGATCAAGTGCGCGATCACCGTGACAAACTATGAGCAGCTTTCTAAGTTCAACGCGGGCGACTTTGCTGGCGTAGTCTGCGATGAGTCCAGCATTCTCAAAAACTTCCGAGGGACGATAAAAACCGAAGTCACCCGATTTATGCTAAAGCTGAGATACCGGCTGCTATGCTCCGCGACTTGCGCGCCGAATGATTATATAGAGATGGGGACATCGAGCGAGGCACTCGGCGAGCTTGGATATATGGACATGATAAACAAATTCTTCAAGCCCGATGATGGAAGGGGCGCTGCCATAGGCAGGGGTGGCCATGGTGCATACAGGAGCGGAGCGGAAGTAGTGCGAAATAAATTCCGATTCAGAGGGCACGCCGAGAAGCACTTTTGGCGTTGGGTGTGCTCATGGGCGCGCGCAGTTCGGACACCTGCCGATCTCGGATTCGATGACACCAGATATAAGCTGCCGGAGCTTATTACCCGCTCTCATATAGTAGCCGCGCGCGAAAGCCTGCCAGGAATGCTATTCGATCTGCCAGCGGTGACGCTAGAAGAGCAGCGACACGAACGGCGCCGCACAATAGGGCAACGGTGCGAGATGGCTGCGGAAATAGCGAACGGCACCGATCAGCCGGTAATATCGTGGTGCCATCTGAACGACGAAGGCGACACCCTCGAAAAGATGATACCGGACGCGGCACAAGTGGCCGGGCGGCACGATGACGATCACAAAGAAGGAGTATTCAACGACTTCATAAACGGCAATCTGCGAGTGCTGGTAACAAAGCCGAAAATAGGAGGATTTGGCCTAAACTTCCAACACTGCGCGCATCAGACTTTTTTCCCGTCGCATTCGTTCGAGCAGTGGTATCAAGCGATCAGACGATCATGGCGATTCGGGCAAACTCGCCCGGTAACGGTCGATGTCATTACCAGCGAATGTGAATCGCGCGTGCTGGCTAACATGAATCACAAAGCGCGAGCCGCTGAAAAGATGTTTGCTGAACTCGTTGCCAACATGCGCGATGAATTGGCGATCATGCGCAAAGACGAACACACAAAAAAACAAGGAGTACCATCATGGCTGTAAAGTCAGAAACGATCACCGAAGACTACGCAATCTACAACGGCGATTGCGTGGAAGTAATGCGAAATCTGCCCGACGAGTGCATCGATATGAGCATCTATAGCCCGCCTTTCGCCGGGCTATACAACTACAGCAGCGACGTCCGTGATATGTCTAATTGCAACGGGCGCGAGGACTTCCTACACCATTACGAGTTCTGTGTTCGCGAGAAAACCAGAGTGACGAAGCCGGGCCGCTTCACGTCCGTACATTGCACGGAAATACCCAAAGACGGAGCGAACATAGGGGCGCTCTACGATTTCCCCGGCGACATAATCCGCCTACATGAACGACTAGGGTGGGAGCTATGGGCGCGGCGACTGATATGGAAAGAGCCGCTCGCGGTTCGTAATCGCACGATGGCAAAAGGTCTAGCCCATAGGCAAATATGTGATGATGCTAGTTTAACTGGCGTAGCCTGTGGAGACTACCTGCTCGAATTTAGAAAGAAAGGTGACAACGAGGTTCCCGTATCAAATCCTACCGGATTGCATAGATACGCAGGCGAGACAACTATTCCGCGCGACATCCTTCACTACAAGGGAATGGAGGGCGATCAAAAACAAAACCGCTTCTCACATTGGATATGGAGGCGCTATGCTTCCTGCATTTGGGACGACATCAGAATAGGTCGAGTTCTGCCGTACAAGGAAAGCAAAGACCCCGAAGATGAGAAGCACGTTCACCCGCTGCAACTCGACGTGATCGAGCGCGGAATCATTCTGCGCACAAACCCTGGTGATACCGTGCTGACGCCTTTTCTCGGAGTAGGCTCCGAGGCATACGGCGCGATCATCAACGGGCGAAAAGCGATCGGCGCAGAACTGAAGAGCAGCTACTACTCCCAGGCAATAAAAAATTGCGCGGCAGCTATTCACGATCTGGAGAACGGGCGCGACCAGATCGAGTTCGCATTTTGAACGCCATCGACCGTTACCTACAATCGCCGCCGATCGAGGGGCAGCGCAACCTGGAGCTGTACAAGCACGCAGCGTTTGCGCTCAACGACGGATGGCCAGAAAGCAAAGCGCAACAGATACTCGGTGACAAGGCGCGGCGCGATGGGCTGACCGATCACGAAATCACACGCACGATCGCGTCGGCATATCGCACGGCACCGCGCCCGTCATCGACGCACGCGCCGGCACCGCGAAAAGGTGGCGCGCTCGAATGGGAGAACATCACGCTACTACCGCCCGATCAGCAGCGGCTGCCGGACGACCCGCTGCCGGAGACTATCACGCCCGAAGAATCGGCCAAGCAAATAGCCGACTACCTGCGCGCGGTATTCGAGCCAGGCGAGCTTGTCGGCTATGTGCAACGC
>Ga0208299_1002387_pt1 | contig 12717 bp, 30 predicted proteins | sample 15_taG_FD_184089 | JGI IMG/M metagenome (GOLD analysis project Ga0208299, IMG submission 184089) | Marine viral communities from the Subarctic Pacific Ocean - 15_ETSP_OMZ_AT15312 metaG (SPAdes) (version 2) | ecosystem: Environmental > Aquatic > Marine > Oceanic | place: Pacific Ocean | collected...
AAGATATGAAAGACTTAGATAAAGATATTAAAGAGCTTATAGGCAAGAAGAAATTCTACAAGAACCGAGATAGTAAGAAGTTTAATTATTACTCTAAGCTATCCAAACTGAAAGCTAAAGAGCTAAAACAAGAGTAAGATGAAAGAAAATAAACTAATTGCAGAATTTATGGGATGGGAAGAAATCTATAAGGATGCATCTCAACTAGATTATAAATTTGCTAAACCCAATGAAATAATCTATAGAAGAAATATTGATGATTTAAAATATCATTCCTCTTGGGATTGGCTTATGTCAGTAGTGGAAAAGATAGAAACTATAAGTGGTAAGTTGCCCACTCATATTGGTGACTTATCCTTAGGATATTTAATTTCAACTAACATCGAGGAAACTTACATAGCAGTAGTAAGGTTTATTAAAGAATATAACCGACTAAAACAAGAGTAAGATGGCAGCAAAAATAGTATTAGCATTTATGGTCGTTGTTGGGATATACCTGACAATCAAAGAGAAAAGAGGTGAGTTATAACTTACGATAGCACAGCTATAGTATAAACTACCACCATTATAAATCCGTATAGAAACTTTGTGAATTTATTCATAGGGTAAATATATACAAGAGTAATTCAAAGAGTGTTAACCTAAAGTTAAATGATTATGAACAATGAAGAGCATCAAGAGTTTCTAATTGATCAGTATAACAGGAATAGATTAGCTAAAGACCATGTAGAAACTATGGAGGAGCTAAACAGAGCTATTCTTAATAATGAAATAGAAAAACTTAAACCTATGACTAAAGAGAGAATGTTAGAAAAGCAAAATGCTATCTATGTAATGACTATAGATAGGCTGTGGGAATATCTTAATCCAGATCGACAAGAAGATCTGGAGGGGATATGGGAAGAAATGGAAAATGAACTAAACAAATTGCAGAATGAAAACACAGGAAAAGTACTTAACAACTTATTCAATGATTGGGGAAAAGACTACATCAAAGATAAATAAAGTCAGAGTTGATGACGTTTACCTAGAAGGTGTTGACTTTATAGCTAATCTTGTAGGGATAGATCCAGTAGAAATGATGCGAAAAAGTAGGCGTAGAGAATTAACTACGGCTAGGCATGCATTATCTTACTACCTAAGAAAACACACACACTTAAGTCTTCAAGCTATAGGAAACTTGATGGGCGGTAAGCATCACGCAACAATTATGCATGGATGTAAACTGATAGAAGAGTCTGCTCCTTATGATTTATATATTAGAAATATCAAGGAAGCTATTGACAATTTAAAGGTTTCTAATAATAGAACTTTAAGGCAGGAGATTTTGCGATGTTTAAGTATTTATTCAAACGATAATACTAGAACAGAAGCAGTAATTAGAGTAATCAATAAGTATGTTAAACCAAATCAGCTAGAAGATGAGAGAAACTAGTATCATGGCTTTTACTGAACTACTAGAGAGTGGGCAGTTAAGCAAAATGGAAAAGAAAGTCTTGCAGGCTTTCGCAGATTTAAAAGGTAAAGCTACAAATTATCAAGTAGCTGAACACCTTAAGCTACCTATTAATCAAATTACAGGTAGAACAAATGCTCTTGTCAAAAAGAATACAATGTATGCTTATGACAGAGTGAGAAACACAGCAACTGGTAAGCTAAACTGGCAGTTTAGAATTTACCCTGATCTATTCAATCAATAATTAACCAAAACCAAAACCATGATTAAAGTAAGAATCAGTAAAAGAGAAGTTTATTACAATTATGCTCAAACTGAAATCTACGTGCCTAATACTGTAACTGTAGAAGATTTACCACGGTATCTCTGCGAGAACGAGCATTTGTATATGGACACTATAGACGAAGAACTATCTCAAGGTCATTATGAGGGTGGCTTCGGTCTTGATCAATATGGAATGTGCGATAAAGAAGAGGAACAAGAATGGAGATATGACATTCTTAACGAGAATAATGAGCCTTCATTCGGAGGGCATCTATAATAATTAACTAAAACCAAACTATTATGCCAAATCATTGTAGTAATTACCTGACAGTATCAGGTACAAAAGAAGAAATGAAAAAGTTTTACGACAGCCTATCAGTCATACCTGAGCAAGACAGCTATGACGAAGATCAAAGGGTGTTTGACTTTAACGACTTTATCTTTAGACCTAAGAGCTTAGATATAACAGCTGGCTCTCGTATAACAAATGCTTTAGAAGTCTTAGAAGGTAAAGCCAGTATGGGTTCTGGAGGAGACTATCCTAACCTTACAGAGGAAGACCTCGAAGAAGCTAAAATCCATAAAAGCAATATTGAGAAATATAGCTATGGAAATTGGTATGAATGGTCTTGCAAAAACTGGGGAACTAAGTGGAATGCTTATGACGGTTATGTAAACGAAGTAAGCGATGAATGCTTCCAAGTTAGTTTTTGTACAGCTTGGTCACCACCAATGCCTGTTATACAGAAAATGGGTGAAAAGTTTCCTGAGCTATACATAGAAATGGAATACCAAGAAGAAGGTATGGGCTTCGCAGGAACTACGGGTTACGAACCAGATCTTGGTTTTTACGACAACGAAGGTGAAATAATTTACCTAAGTAGCTGTTGTAATTCCAATATTAACGATGACAAGCACGAAGAGTGGTGCGAAGAAAACGATAAAGAAAGCTGGGAAACTTGCCCTAAGTGTAAAGAGCCTTGCGAGTCAATAAGTGAAATTAAATACAACTAATTATGAAAGAGTTTAATTTAATGCGACTAATGGATAGTTGCTGTGTAACTATAGATTTAGATTATTATGACGAACTCATGGATTATCTACTCGAAATAGATATAGATTTAAATGAGTTAAACATAGATAATCTTGTTGTTAATGGTATTCAGTTTCTTGACAAAGAAGATGCTGAAGATTATTACATATTAAAAGAAACCGAAGACGGATGCTGGTGCATCTAATTATTAATTAAAACCAAAATCAAATGAAAAACCAAATCAAATTTATCAAAGGTACTGTTGCTAGTGTAACAGACAAGCACGACAATCCTGGGATCGATTTATTATTGACTCCAGAAGACATTAAGAATCTATCTACAAGGAAAGGCTACGTGCCTATCTCTATAAGAATAGGTAAAGATGGTAAGCATTACGCTTACAAAGCTACCCACAGGTTGGCGCCATCTAAGCCAATTGTAGACGATGTATACGACTTAGCTCGTATTTCGATAGAAGAGGTAGGGCATCACGATTTAGACGCTGTATCAGAAGCTTTGCATCAAGCAGAGTATAAAGAGGTTAATGACCACCTTGGGAAAGAGTCAGTTCATATTAACGATATAATCGATAAAGTAACAGAAGAATGGAGACAACGATAGTTGGAATATTCTGCTTAGTGTTAGCTCTTGCGATCTACCAGACTATGATATTTCTGGTAGACGCATCTAATGCTACAGTAGACGGAATAAAAGATGGTGAAGGATACATAGACAACAGGCATTTCTTATTGAGCTGGGGTCTTGTGTTAGTAACTTATTTTGTTAAATCATTAATACTTTAATTATGAAACTAGGAGTTAAATTAGTAGACGTCAGAAACATGACACAAAAGGAAATAAACAACGAAGGCTGGGATTATTATAGTCAGTCAGACAACATTAAAGCTTTAGTGTTTGATGACGGAAGTGTAGTATATCCATCTATGGATTACGAAGGTAATGGTCCTGGAGCTATATTTGGCTATAAAAAATCTATTTATAGAGATGAAAAAGGTGTAAGACAAACTAAAAACGAACACTTTGCCTTTTGATTATTGAAGCAATTGCTTTAACGTATGAAGCAGCGTTACGCCAAACAGAAATAGAGAGCATGCTAATATATGACTCTAAAATCCCTGCTAAGTGTAACTCTGATATATGGATAAAGCGTCTAGAACGCATAAACAAGAATACGGGTATGACTCCTAGATTGCGTGGGTTACACGGAGAGGTTAAAAACCGACACGGTAAACTATTGCTACAGGATTTAATACACGCTAAACATGGTTATGTAGTCATAGAGTTAAGTGGTGTCGAACTGAAGCGACACAGAGAATCCAACAATATGAAATGGACTCGCAACAAAGTCTTCAGATTTTTAACATTTAATAACGTATAAGTATGTTTAAGAAAATTATGTCAAATCCTGTATCGAAATTATTGTTTCAAGCAGGAGTAATCTATGCAGGTTTAGCCTTTATTAGTCAAATGATTATGGTAATTACGGCTATGTATGCGCCTTATGTTATAGGAGCATTATTAGTTATAATTTCTATACTAAATGTAAAGCTAAAAGACTTGTCTAACTAACTATAAATTAGTAACTTCACATGCCTATGAAAAAATCAAAGATTGACCAAATTTGCGAAGAAGTTGCTTACGACTTACAGATTGACAAGAAATTAGTCAGAAAGGTTGTAAAAGAATTATTCGTAGAGATTGCGTCATCACTTGTATTTCGCAAGCAACACATTCTATTAAGAGGGTTTGCTAAGATAGTAATTCAAGGTATAGCAAAAAGTAATTATAAACCCCACGATCCTATGCAGTACGAAACACGTGCTGAAGAAGAGTGGAAAAAACCTCAAACAGATGAGTAAAGAAAAAGATGCAGCTTGGAGAGAGATGATGTCAAAGAGAGCTGACGAATCAAGAGAAGATACGTTTGACTCTTGGATTGTTGACTTAACAGATAAAGAAGATCAACCTGAATCGTGTGGAATTGACGATGATGATTGCGAGGCATGCGGATCTTAGGGCTACGCCAAAGATTTATTTAACCTTTTATTAACTTCCTAAAAACCAAATTATGGGAAAAACTAAAGCTCAGGTCTTAAACGACCTATTCAAAAAGTGTAACCTCACAACTGAGGATGTACACAAACACAAGTTCTACACTATTATAACTCGCTCTGGAATTGAAAAAGTTCAGGCGGCTTATAATATAGATGTAAATTATGAGATAGTTAATCTCTCAGATGACCACAAACATTGCTTAATTAAAGCAGTGGGTACTATGGGAGAGTCTCGTACAGAAACATTTGGAGAATGTGCTCCTGGGAACAATAGCAATGCTTATCCTGTCGCTATGGCGGAAAAACGTGCATTGTCTCGTATAGTACTTAAGCTTGCAGGCCTATACTCTCAAGGTGTATTCGGTGAAGATGAGGCTCCAGCCTTCTCTGCATCGCAGAATCCTAAGAAGAAAATGGACCCTGCAACATTTAAAGCTATGATGGATACTGTTGAATCAGATCCTCAGAGAGTTTTAGAGGCTATGCCTAAGTATGATTTAACACCTCAACAGGAAGAGGACTTAGTAAGTGCGGCAAACGCTGCGATATAACGATTACCTTTACGGAGGGGAGATAGTCTCCCTTCCTTTTTTTAACCGAGCCAAACTTAACAGGCTCAAAAACCATTAATTATGAGTAACTTACAAATTACAGGAACAATCAAGTCAATCGGAGAAGTACAAACAGGCGTATCTAAAAGCTCTGGAAAAGAGTGGAAGAAAATGATATTTGTAATTGAAACTGAGGGTGAGTATTCTAAATCAGTAGCATTCGATTTATTTGGAGGCGAGAAAGTTGACAACTTTGTTAAATATAACAAGGTAGGGCAACGAGTTGATGTAAGCTTTGACGTTGAGTCAAGAGAATACAAGGGTAAATACTACTCAAACATTAACGCTTGGAAAGTGTTCACAAACAAAGACGGTTCTACTACTGCTTCGGCAGAAACCACGACCTCTACCACAGAGGATCCTGGTAATTTACCGTTCTAAGATATAAATTCATCCCTGAAAGGCTTGCTAAGTAGGGGATGATTTTATTTTCCTATATTTGTATAAACGCAAATAAATGGAAAAGAGAACATTTTTTATTCCATTCAGTACGCCATCATCTAAAAATGGTAAACGCTGGACTGGAAAACACATGATCCACTCTAAAACAGTTATGAACTACATCAAGAATACTAAGCCGTATTGGCAAGAGTATTCAGAAGAGTTTAGATCTATTATGGATGGACTACAAAAACCTGTAAAAATATCGTTTAAATTTATTAGAGGCACTAGACATAAGTTTGATTACGTCAACCCATTACAAACCGTTCAAGACCAAATGGTAATACACGGATGGATGGAGGATGATAATTGTGATCAGATTATACCTAGTTTTGAAAAGTATATTTACGATAAAGAAAAGGCAGGGTGCCATATAACTATTAAGAGTAATAATAAACCAATCAAGCATGAATCAGGAACTAGTAATGAAAACTCTGGGTAGAATACTTAATGATGTTAAGTTTCTTATGGATGCAGTAGTTAACGACTATCAGCCAAAAGAAAAATCAACTACAGAGTATACGAAGGACTTTATGGATTTTTATAAAGCCTATGGAATTAATAAGACTAAGAGTCAATCCTTTAATAAATGGAAGAAACTAAATAATCAACAGAAAGAAACGATTATGAGTTTAGTACCATTATACCAGAAAGCATTTGAGCCTAAGTTTAGAAAATATCCTAACAACTTTCTTGCTAACAATAGTTGGGAAGATTATGTTTATTTATTAGAGGCAAACCAAAAGTCTCAAGAGAAAGCAATTAAAGTTGCTGAAGCTCAAAAAGATAGACTTGATTCTTACAACTTCTAATGGAACACAAGATAAATTCCGAAGAAGAGGTTTCCAAATATCTAGACCACGTTTATAATAATGGGTATAATAAAGGGTTATCTACAGGTATATCTTGGTTAGATAAACACTATACTTTTAGGAAGGGTGAGCTTGATGTTATAACGGGATTCGCTAATATAGGTAAGACTACAGCTATCTTCTACTTAATGATGTTAGCATCAGTAAAGTATAAATGGAAATGGTTGTGCTATTGCCCTGAGAACGAACCTGTAGGTGAGATGGTTATAGACCTTGCAGAGATGTTTATAGGAATGACTGCCGACAAAACCAAATCCGAAAGGATGGATAGGTCAGTATTTGATGCTGCCTGCGTCTGGGTTATGGAACACTTTAAAGTGGTATCATTTCCTAGCACACCAACAATCTATGATGTTATGGATGTATTCCAAACAGAATTAGATAATGGTGATTTTGACGGATGTTATGTTGATCCTATGAATGATCTAGCTATTAATAGGTCTATGAGTAAATACGACTATTACTATCAAGTATTGTCGGATATTCGTAGATTTAAGCAGAAGAACTTTGTAAAGTTTATATTAGTAACACATGCTGTGACTAAAGCTGCTAGAGAAAAGAATCAAGATGGAACTACTCCAGCTCCTTCGCATTACGATGTAGAGATGGGTGGTATGTTCGCTAATAGAACGGATAACTTTATAGTTATACATAGGAACCCTAATTCAGAGAATTGGAGTGACACACAACTTCATGTACGGAAGATTAAATTCCAGAAGCTTGTAGGTATTCCAACTCAGGAAGAAGAGCCTGTGATATTAAGATTCGAACCTAGATTGTGTAGGTTTAAATCATTAAACAAAGAAAAAATGGTATGGGAAGACGTTCTACAAGAGAATGCCATGGACTTTATTGATACTTATAAATCAGGGATAAAGCCTGAAATCTTCGACCAAAACAATTTACCCTTTTAAAACGCTATGGGAAAAACAAAAGAGCTCGCTATGGAAGAGCAACAAAAAGCAAATCAAGAAGCCTTTAAAGAGTCACCACTCGGAAAAGCGATCACAGAACTTGAAGGACATGTAGGAAATCATTTAATTGCTATGTTAGACACTGTTGGTATCGGTGTAACTGATGAGCAACGAGATGAGGCGATGACGCATTTTATCGCTGCCAGTCATGCTTCTGGAACTATCCAGAGATTAGTCTGGGAACAGATGGATTACGAAGCTAAACAAAGAGCATCTGTTGAAACAGCTAAGGCTGAAAAGACTGTTAAGAAAGCTAAAAAGAAAGAGGTTACTAAGAAAAACAGACCTCGTGGAAAAACTTCCATGAAAAAAGCTTAAGTTTAAAATAAAACCATTATATTTGATGTGATTTGGTTATCATTATTGATTTAATGGTTTGTTATTGGTTAAATGGTTAGTAAGGGGAGCTTCGGCTCCCTTTTCTTATTTAAAAACAAATTATTATGACAAAATTCTTAGAAAGTTTACAAGACGACAAAGTATATTACGCTGATAAAACACATGTCACCTGTTCTATGCTTAAACATTTATTGAAATCACCAGCACATTTAAGATCCTATCTTGATAATCCACCAAAGTCTACACCTGCTATGGTATTTGGTAGTGCGTTTCACTGTTTTACTTTAGAGCCAGACAAGTTTAATGATAGGTTCTATATATTAGATACAAACCTTAGACCTGAAAAGGAAAAGGGTATGACATCTAAAATAAATAAGACCTGGAAAGCAGAAGAGCTTGACCACGCTAAGACTCAAGACAAGGAAATAATAACGATGGATGAGTTAAGTAAAATAGAGTCTATGTGTGATTCTTTATTTAGCCATGAGTATGTTGTTGATATTGTTAAACAATGTCAGCGAGAACAAGCTATTACTTGGTCTATACCAGTAAGCCAACCGCTCCCTATACAATGTAAAGGTAAATTAGACTTACAATGCTTTGATTTTATAGCAGATATAAAAACGACAGCAGAGTTTGGAGGTATAGATAAATTCAGGTATGACTGCAAGAAGTATCACTACGATATGCAAGCAGCATTTTACTGTGACGCACTTGGTTTAGATCAGTTTAAATTTATAGTGATCGGTAAAGAGCAGCCACATAGCGTTGGTATTTTTGACATATCACCTGAGTTTCTAGAGTCAGGAAGACGTAAGTACTTATATGCCTTAGATTTGTATGAAAAATATTTCTTATCTTGCAGTGAAAATGTAGATTCCTACATTGACGTTGGTACATTATAAAGAGAGAAATAATAAAACCTTAACTATAACCTTATTAATCCAATACTATGAGCAATCAAAGAATGCGTTTATCGCCATCTGAAGTTGATTTAGTTTTAGAGGGGAGAGCAAAGCAAATTCCTTTAAACACCAATGAAAATAATCAACTATCAACAGTATATTTAGATTACCTTCACGAAAGAGGTATTCAACCTGAAGATGTTGTTTCATGTAAGCACTGGCAGTCAGCTAGTGGAGAACCAAGATTCTCTATCGTTACAAGAAACGACAACTCAGTAATAACCGCAGAGGATAGAGAAGATCTTTTAGACTCTATAGAGAATACAATCCTAAAACATAAAATATCCTACCCAGAACCCACGAAACCACTTGGAGAACATTTGTTAGTTGTTAACCCTGCAGATATTCATATAGGCAAGTTAGCTTTAGCTAAAGAAACTGGAGAAGAATATAATAAAGGAATAGCTAAACAGCGTGTCTTAGAAGGCATACAAGGGCTTATCGATAGAGCTAAGGGTTATAATGTAGAAAGAGTTTTATTCTGCATAGGAAACGATGTATTGCATGTGGATAATGTTTTTAACACCACTACAAAAGGAACTCCTCAAGATCAAGACGGTAAATGGTGGGAATCATTTGAGATTGCATTAGAGGTTTATGTTTCTTGTGTTGATATGTTACTTGCTATAGCTCCAGTTGACTGTATTCACTCCATGAGTAATCACGATTATCAGTCAGGATACCATTTAGCTCATTGTTTAAAGGCTTGGTATAAAGACTGTAAGAATGTCACAGTAGACGAGGGCCCTGCTTATCGTAAATTCTACCAGTACCATAACAATATGATCGGTTTAGAACATGGAGATGGAGCAAAGCCAGGAGATATACCTTTACTTATGGCTCAAGAAGCTCCTAAAATGTGGGCTAACTGCGAGTATAGAACAATGTTCTTGCATCATGTTCACCATAAAATAAAGACTAAATTTCAATCTGCTAAAGATTATATAGGTGTTACTGTAGAGTACATGCGCAGCCCTTCTGGGGCTGACTCTTGGCATGCTCGTAAGGGATACAAAGGATCACCTAAGGCGGTTGAAGGTTTTTTGTTTCATAAAGATAATGGTAGAGTAGCAAGCTTAATTCATAACTTCAGTGAGTAGTATAGAAAATAAGGTCTGTATTAAAATACTAGACAGAGCAGAGATAGGTGAAATCAAATACAAAACCACAATGGATCGTAAGGATTTATCTGAGGTAGAGTGGTTGATACATGCCCAAGAAGAAGCTATGGATTTAGCTATTTACCTTGAAAAATTAATTCAAATCAAAACCAATGAAGGGAATAATATCAGCAATAATAACCATTGCACATAAGAGAAAGAAGCCTATACATGTTGTAAAAAGATTTTTAAAATCTAGCTACAATATAAATATTAGTCTTGAAGCACTTAACCAAAGAATCAGAAATATATGCAAGTAGCAGAAAAAGCGATGGAGGTTCTTAGAGACTCTCAATCAACTACCGAGGAATCAAAGTGTATGAGAGATTATTGCGCTGCAATAGTCGAGATAGAAAAAATGAAAGCAGAACTCGAAGGGGTATCTGATATTCTTTATAAAACATCAAAGAATTATAAAATAAAACAAAAAAGAATAAAGATATTAAGTGATGCAGCTCATAGTTTTTACGACTCTTACTTTAACATGGTAAAATATAAGGAGTTAAACGTTAAAGCAAATAGAGAGTTGCTAGAAAAAGAAATGGAGTTTATTAACTTAGTTGCAAAGGCAACAAAATAGGGAGCTATTTGCTCCCTTTATTACATTACATTATTACTTCTTTTTAATCTTCTCTAGAGATCTTCCTGCAAAGTAAGCTCCGTAAACAGTAATCAATAGTGTTTGATATATCGGAACATACGCTGGAGAAATACTAAAACCTCCAGCATTACCATCAAATATAGATATAATAACAAACATTGCTGTTAAGAATATACATATTAATGGTCTAATATTTTTAGACAACCAATTATCAGACTTCATGTCTGCTTCCCACCTTCTAGAAACCTGCTCTTGAGCATTTGACTCAGCCTGCATAAGAACTTCTTTTATCTTCTGCTGAGCAGCTAACTTTTCTTCCTTAGAGGTCGTTAAATTATCTAACACATCACCGACCTGTTTTACAACACCACCACCTAATATATCTAATAGCTTATTCATTACAGTATAATTATATCTGGAGCAAACCTATATTTAGTATCACCATCCTCGTCTTTATATGCTTCTAAAACATCTTTTCTATTTTTGTCTTTCTTTAAAGATATATGAATCCAAGAAAAGTCAAATTCATTAATCATTTGATCAAACTCAAGGTGACTATTTAATACCCAGTCATAAACCTCTTTATTACATATTTTACCATCTTTCCAAAACTGCAAATCCAAAGCCTCACCTTTACAGTGCTGTGACTTAGAGCTTCCGCCAATAATACGATTAAGTGTTTTGGAACGATAACCACTAGAGATCCGAATAGGACCCAGCTCGTCACGCATAGGCTGAATAAGATTAGATATAAGCCTTTGCATATTTTCCAAATGTTCCTTTGTTGGTTCATTACTAATCCCTAATCTTTTAGCTGTATTACTTCTAGTGATCTCTGATAATACAAAATTCTTACTTAGTCGCATTTATTTCTACTTTTTCAGTTAACCGTTTACTAGACATTTTAGATACACTTATAATTACAAAAAAAGCTAAAGCTATAGTTAAAACTAAGTATCCTGCTTCACTTAAACTTTCTTTTTTCATTAATGCTCTTTTATTTGATTAGCAGCTAATATAAGTTCTATCGCATGCAGTCTAGCAGAAATCTCTGATAACATAACTTTTAAGTCTGTATCTGACTGCTCTAATTGGTACACTCTAGCTTTTATTTTTGTGCACTCATTATTGAGATTTACCCATAATCCTAATGCTGTAGCTAATAATACTGCCACACCTATAATTAATTCTATCACACCTACAGTTAATTCCATTATTTTATTTTTTAGCGAACTTCTCTATACCAGAGATTCCAAAGCAACCAAGCACCACCCAAACAAACGAATCATATACAAACTCGTTTATAACAAGGTCACTACCAAACCAACCTGTAACAAGGTCAGCCACCATAATAAGACACATTATAGCAAAAGCAATAAATCCCACAATAGCTTTTTCATTCCAATTATTATTATCTTTAAAAATTTCCATCATAACTTTAGTTTAATATCTAAAGAATCTACCCAATCTAGTAAATTAATATCTCTAACGTCTTTCATTACTTAATCTTATGCTATCTCCTCCAAGGTGAACATAACTCCTTTAACTAAAGCTTGAGCTTCTGGTTTTGTTAGTACCGAATTAAATGGATATTCCTTGCCTTCACCCATAGAGATTAAAGCTGAAACCTCTCCTTCTAATATAGAAAATTCACCTTTAATTATAGCAACCTTTTCAGAGTTAGCTACGCCTGGTTTATCCCAATTAAGGCTCTTTCGTACCCAACAAAACGCCCCTACTTCCTCAGCCTCTTCCCAAGACTCAGGTGTTTCCATAGTGACCATCCCATCTTCATCCATTGATACTTTTGAATACTTCCCTAATAAATCATCAGGTATAGCCTTCTTGAAATCTTCTTTAGTAATACTAAAGTATAAGTTATAGTTACCTGTCATCGCTAGAGTTTTTATTAGATAATACTATCATA
>Ga0208299_1002389_pt1 | contig 12710 bp, 11 predicted proteins | sample 15_taG_FD_184089 | JGI IMG/M metagenome (GOLD analysis project Ga0208299, IMG submission 184089) | Marine viral communities from the Subarctic Pacific Ocean - 15_ETSP_OMZ_AT15312 metaG (SPAdes) (version 2) | ecosystem: Environmental > Aquatic > Marine > Oceanic | place: Pacific Ocean | collected...
ACTCTTGTGAGCGGTAAAGACCCCATAGACCTTGGTGCTACTATTATTAGAGATTTAATGACAAAGAAAGAAAATGAAGTTTTAGATAAACTAGAAGCCGCTGCCAAAGAAGACCCTCAGGATATTCCCCAAATTATAAGTGCTTTGTTCCCAGAAAAAATCAACAATGCAAAATTACGATTAAATTGGCTCGGCAATGCAACGTTACCAGTTTTAGAAAGTCAACTTATATCAACAGGATTTATGGAAGAAGCTGATCTAGAGGCAATTGCCAATGCTGCCGCTGAAGAGGTTAAAAAGCAGGCTGATGAGGAACCTAGTGGTGGCGATGATGCTTCCGACGATGCTTCCGACGATGCTCCCGGCGGTGCTTCCGACGACGCCACTGATGATGCAGAGGAAGAAGAACTGCCTCCATCATCACCAGTAAGCGAAGAAAAGAAAAAAGAATTTGAAGGTGCCAAAGCAATATTTATAAAATGGTTTTTAAGGGTCCCGTTCTTGCAAGACCAACAAAAACTATTGGTGAATCTATTGGATGCTTTGGATTTCTCCAAAGGAGAAAAGGCAAGAATCGGAAAACCAGAAGGAGAAACGTCAGGCCCTCCTGCTGATGTCTCTGAAGTGTTAAGGGAAGAAAATGAAGTCGCTCCATTAAGAACAAGCCTTAGAAGAGTTGATAACACCTTAAGAACACTAAATACAAGTTTAAAATTTTATTTACACGGTGGAAGATCAACAAAAAAAGGATCTTCTCGATATAAAAATCAAATAGTAGAGTCCATAAAGGAACTACAAGAATTAATAGAAAGATCATATAATTATCTCAATGATTTTAACCCTACCTTGGAGGAAGAAGTAGAAATTGACCACTCCAAGGACGAAGACGCAATCAGTGCTGTAGAATTGGCCTATGAAGAAGCAAGAGTCGCCCTTGGTGATATCACAACTGCTTTAGAAGGAGGCAAGAACGTTGGGCAATTAGTGGCCCTAGCAAGTGTTGTGCAAGATATATTAAAGCCAATATTGGTATATTATCCCAAAACGGCAGCCTTTACACAAACTGCCGGCATGAGTGCAAGAGATGCATTTGAAGAACTACAAGAGGTTATTAAAACATTTCATTCTAAAACGTTAGTCCCTTTATATATCCAATTAAAAGATAATTCTTTAACAGCAGCCGATATTCAAAAAGGAAAAGATGGTCTTGTATATTTGGCAACAAACCTCGAGAACCTATTGGGTGTATCCAATCCAATATCCGACCCTGAAGATATTGATCCAGCTGCACCATCACACACTTCTACACCTCTTGATAGTGACTCCGATGAACTTGATGGATTTGATGATGATGTCATAGATGTCGAAGTAGAAGACGAGCCCGACGACGACGACGAGCCCGAAGAAGCATTTATTTCCGAATTGAATGGTATAGTCGAGTGGCTTGAGCAAAAAAAACCAGCCGACCCCGCCCAGGTTGATAAATTCTTGTCTCTATTATACGATTTTATCGAGCCCATCGGTATTGAAAAATTCTTCCATAAACATACAACCCTCGAAGACGGCGCAAGAACAGATCAGTGGCTTCCACTACTCGATTTAAATCAAAAAGAATCAGCTGATGCATCTAATGGTGAAACTGTTATAAGAGTAGAATATGATAAATGGACAGAGAAGAAAACAAAAAACTATGATTTCGGCTATAGTATAAGTAGGTTCGGACCCAAGTTCCTTCAAAATATAGGATTATCCATGGATGATGGTATATTCTCTCTTAAACAGATAGCAGATAGACTCAAACCGGGAGCCGATGTAACGGAGCAATTAATTAGGAAACTAATACCGATCATAGAAAATGTATTATAGGAGTAACAATGGCCAAGAAAAATTTTATTATTGACACCAGTGTTTTTTTAACAGATTCAAGTTGTCTTTATAAGTTTCAAAACAATGACATTGTTGTTCCATTAAAAGTTTTAGAAGAAATTGATTTACATAAAAAGAGACAAGACTCTGTTGGACACCATGCTCGCCAAGTGATAAGAGTATTTGACTCTCTAAGGGGCGCTGGTAGCCTTTCTCGCGGTGTTCGCATCGCCAAGGGGTTAGGAGTGCTCCGTGTTGTTAAAGCGTCTGAAATAGCCCTTAACGAGCTCCCACGAGACCTATCTCATAAGATGTCTGATCATCTCATTTTAGCAACTGCGTTAACAATTAAAAAAGATCACCCGAAAAGAAAAACAATCGTTGTGTCTCGAGACATTAACATGAGGGTTATTGCCGACTCATTAGGTCTTTTGACAGAAGATTATTCTAACTCTCAAGTAGTAGAGGATTCTGACAAAATATATGAGGGATTCAAGCAGTTGCTTGTCGACGAGGAATTGATTAATCAGTTTTATCTTGGAGATTCTGTCTATCTAGACGAGGATATCGTGTCTGACCAAGGAATTAAATTATATCCCAACGAATTTGTTATGCTAGTGTCTTCAAGCAATGAAAAGAAAACAGCATTGTCCCGGTTTACAGAATACACGAAACCCTTAAGGCACATCCGAGATCTCAAGAATGAACTTATGTGGGGAATTCTTCCTCGAAACAAAGAACAGTCATTCGCATTTGATCTTTTGTTTGATGATGATATACCTTTGGTTTCTCTCATAGGTAAAGCAGGTTCTGGGAAGACCTTAATGGCCATTGCAGCAGCTTTGGAACAAGGACTAGGGGGAAAGGGTGACCAATACCGACGGATCATCATATCACGCCCTGTGCAGCCTCTAGGAAAGGATATAGGATTCCTCCCGGGAACGATGGAAGAGAAAATGCTTCCTTGGCTCAAGCCAATACAAGATAATATTCGTCACCTCATGGGTGATGACAGAACTATGCTCGAAGCCTACGTAGAGAAAGGAAAAATTGAAGTTGAAGCATTAACTTACATTCGAGGTCGGTCAATTTCTAATGCGTTTGTAATTATAGATGAGGCCCAAAACTTAACGGCGCACGAAGTCAAGACGATTATCACTCGAATTGGCGAGAACACAAAGATTGTTTTAACCGGAGACATCGAGCAAATTGACAATGTCTATACGAATGAAACAAGCAATGGTTTAACGTATGCTGTTGAGAAGTTCAAAGAAAGCGAACTCGCGGGCCACATTACATTTAGAAAAGGAGAGAGGTCAAAGTTAGCAACAGCCGCCGCTAAATTATTATGACAGGATTTATTTTAGGAACGATTTATGCAAGTTTTTTGGAATGGTGGATTCACAAACATCTATTTCATGTAAGAGGAAAGAAAAAAGATAGTCTCTTTGCCTATCATTTGAGGGATCACCATGTCGTTGCTAAAAAGAACAATTTTATTGATATTCGAATGTCTTTCATCGAAACGGTTGGTTTATTATTCCTTGCTGTTGTCCATTTCCCTATTTTTTATATTAGTTGTATGTTCTATTTCGCTACAGTTGTTTATGCTATAGCGTTCTTTGTTCTCCATAATTATGGCCATAGAAATCCCAAGTGGACAAAAAAATATCAACCATGGCACTGGGATCACCATATGAAAAACCCAAATTCAAACTGGAATGTCGTTCTTCCGATAGCCGATTGGATTATGAAAACTAATTAATAATATTTGACAATCTCGTTCCTTTATGTTATATTAATAATAATTAGCAGAGAATAATTATGTGGATAAAAGAATCAGCCAAAAAAGGAAGGAAACTTAAGGATATGTATAATCTAAGTGGAGTAGATGTTTATATAAAGGATAAACTACCAGATTATGTAGATGCTGATTTTGTTTTCAATTACATCAGTGCTAGGGTTCCTTTTCATCTCGCGCGCAATGTTGATATTATTTATGTGGGTCAATTTCCTAGAATGGAAGAGAAAGAAATTAATGCTTATTATCAAGATGGAGCAATTTATGTTACTAACGATCAAGATGAGGATATGGATATGATTGATGATATAGTTCATGAATTAGCCCATTCAGTAGAAAGAAATAATGCTAATCTTGTATACGGCTCTGGGGCCCTACAAAGAGAATTTAAAGCAAAAAGAAGAAACTTATACACCCTAATAAAAGATATGTACGATATACCCCAAGGGTTTCTATCAGACATTGAGTTCAGCGAAGAGATAGATAATTTTTTATATAAAACCATAGGGTATGATATATTAAATCAAATGGTGGCTAATATTTTTGTTTCGGGTTACGCCGCAACTTCAGTGAATGAATACTTTGCTCGTGGATTTGAAGAATATTTTATTGGAGATAAAGAATTATTAAAAAAACTAAGCCCTGTTTTATACAGGATAATTGACGAACTTGTTCATTTGGAGGACTAATGACAAAACAACACATTTCATTCTCAGAATTGAGAACTTGGGCAGAATGCCCATATAAGCACAAACTACAATATATTGATGGACTCAAAGGTTTCACTGGTAATATATTCACAGCATTTGGAACCGCCATACACAGCGTTTGTGAACACATTGCTAAAGAAGAGCTGGAACCGATTGATTATGACGAACATTTTGATCTAGCATTTTTGTGTGAACTAAAGAAACTGGATGATAAGCCTGATAACCAAATGATCACACAAATGAGGCAGCAGGGGAAAGAAATTTCCCCTTCTGTCTTCCCTCAACTTAAAGAGCATTTTGGAAAATACGAAGTATTCTCGACAGAAGAGATGCTTTACGAACCTATAGATGAACTTGTATACAAGTGGAATCTTAAGGGTTTCATCGATCTTGTTATAAAAACAGAAGACGGCAAATATCACATCCTTGACTGGAAATCATGTAGTTGGGGCTGGAATGCAAAAAAACGATCGGAAAAGTTAGTAACTTATCAATTGACTTTATATAAGAAATTTTTCTGTGAAAAACATGATATTGATCCTAAACTCGTTGAGACCCATTTCGGTCTACTTAAGAGAACTGCTAAAGAAAGTAAAGTAGAAATTTTTCGTGTAACCTCGGGCCCTCGAAAGACCAAAAGCGCCACCAAATTACTGACAGATGGCTGTCGAACCATCAAGGCTGGTAACTTTGTCAAGAATAGAAAATCCTGTTCTAAGTGTGACTTTAATAAGACAGAGCACTGTCCTTAAAATTAGTGACTAATTATTGAGAAAGGAAGGTTATAGTGTCTTTATCAATGATTTTTGGTACCATTGGTTTCTTGCTAGCTGCTTACTCGGTTATTGGAAACGATAGCGCTCAAACTCTTGGAACATTTATAAGTTCTAATAATAAAAAAGTAAAGTGGTACTGGCTGTGGGCTTTCGCCTCAACTATCTTAATTGTTACTCTTTTATCGGGATGGTTTGCTGGAGATATTGCCTTTGGAAGGTTGGATAAGATTCCACTTCCTGAAACATTTCAGTGGTATCATGCCGCGGCCCCCGTTCTCCTTCTCGGGCTTACTCGTGTTGGAGTTCCGGTTTCCACCACTCTTCTCACTTTGAGTGCTTTTTCAAGCGGTCTTGTGCTTGAGAAGATTATTATAAAATCAGCAATGGGTTATGGCGTAGCTGCCATCTCGGCCTACGCTATCTGGATGGTGATGCATCGCTTCTTTGACGAGAAACAAAAGGTCCGAGAAGAACACAAAAGATTTTGGTCCGTGGCACAATGGTTGTCTACGGGCTTTTTGTGGTATATGTGGCTATCCCACGATATAGCAAATATATTTGTTTATCTTCCTCGAGAAGGTGTGACTCTCCCTATGATGTTAGGGGTGATCGGAATTCTTGTAGCCGGTCTGGCTCACTTGTTCTATAATAACGGAGGAAAGATTCAAGAAATTGTTCTCTCCAAGAGTGGAACTCGATTCATTAGATCTGCCTGTTTAATAGACCTCTTCTACGCTCTGATACTGTGGTATTTTAAGATCCATAGTGCAATCCCTATGTCTACCACTTGGGTCTTCGTAGGGCTGCTAGCAGGGCGTGAATTGGCTGTTTATCGCACCTTCAATCAGGACAAGGGAGTGAAAGTAATCTTCCCGATGCTTGTTGGAGATTTTTTGAAGATCATCGTAGGTCTTGCATTATCCGTAGCAGTGGTAAGCGGAGTGATTTATTTTGATTTTTTATAAAAAAAATCATTTTTTTTCTTGACAAATAAATCTTTACATGTTATATTATAGGTAAAACAACATTAAGGATACGTATGTCTAAAAAAATTAAAGTTTTAACATTGGGCGATCACCCTTTGAGTCCCTCTGGTGTAGGGACTCAAACTAAATATTTTATAGAAGCCCTGTTAACATCAGAAAAATTCACAGTAATTTCATTGGGAGGAGCAATGAAACATAATGATTATACTCCTCGATATGTAGAGCAGTTTGGTCAAGATTGGAAAATTATTCCTGTCGATGGCTACGGAACTCCAGACATGATCAGATCTCTGTTGAGAAATGAAAAACCAGATATTATGTGGATTATGACGGACCCTAGATTCTACACATGGCTTTGGGCTATGGAAAATGAAGTTAGGCCTTTGTGTCCAATTGTTTATTATCACGTTTGGGATAATTATCCTGCTCCTTATTTTAATAAAAGATATTATGAATCTAATGATTATATTGCAACCATATCTAAGTTAACAGATGACATTGTTAAGACAGTTGCCCCTGATGTCCCTAGTGTGTATTTCCCACATGCGGTTGATACTGATATTTTTAAAGTTGGAACCGAAGAACAATGCCAAACACTTCGAGATAAAAACCTAGAGGAGCGAGACAAGGAAAAGTTTCTTATCTTTTGGAATAATAGAAACGCCAGAAGAAAACAATCTGGTTCACTTATTTGGTGGTTTAAGGAGTGGCTTGATGAGAGAGATTTGCACGATAAAGCCCAACTTATAATGCACACTGAACCTAAAGATCAACATGGACAAGATCTTCAAGCAATTGTTGAGACATTAGAACTCACAAAAGGTCAGGTTTTGTTTTCTAGAAAAAAAATAGAACCCGAAGGATTAGCCGCATTTTATAATATAGCAGATGTGACAATTAGTGTATCAGATGCCGAAGGGTTCGGTCTATCAACACTTGAGTCATTATCCTGCGGAACACCTATTATAGCCACTGTTACTGGTGGTCTACAAGATCAGCTGTTTAACGGTGATGATGTTTGTGGTATACCACTGTTCCCTGCTTCCAAAGCAATTATTGGTTCCCAAGATGTTCCATATATATATGAAGATCGATTGAAAGCAGAACATGTTAAGTCAGCCCTGAGCAATATGTATGATATGGGAAAAGAAGAAAGAAGGAAATTAGGCGAATTAGGTCGCAAACATGTTTTAGAAAATTTCAATATGGATAAATACAAATCCCGGTGGGTTGAATTTATGCAAAAGGTTTATGATCAAGAAGGTTCTTGGTCAACAAGAAAAAAATATAATGGCATCGTTTTTAAGGAGATCGCATGAGAAAAAAAATATTTGTAAGAGCACCGTGCCTGAGTCAGTCGGGATACGGAGAACAATCTAGATTTGCTCTAAGGGCTCTTAAATCCCGAGAGGACTTGTTTGATATCTATGTACAGCCAATTCCATGGGGCCAAACTGGCTGGGTCTGGGAAGAAAGTGAATTTAGAGAATGGCTTGATGAAAGAATAACTCAAACCCAAATACTTCTCCAGCAAAAAAAACTAACCCCTGATATTAGCCTACAAATAACTATACCAAACGAATTTCAGAAATTATGTCAGGTAAATATTGGTTATACAGCTGGCATAGAATCCGATAGAGTAGCACCAGTGTGGCTTCAAAAAGGCAATGACGAGGTTGATAAAATTTTAGTGGTTTCTACTCATGCTAAAAATACCTATAAAAACACAGTAGTAACAGCACAAAACTCTCAAACCGGCGAAACATTTCCTTATCCTTTAAAAACCCCCATTGAGGTTGTTTGGGAATGTTCACCAAGGGCCCAATCGGAATCAATTCCTGGTTTTGATCCTTCGACTGATTTTAATTTCTTAATGATATCTCAAATGTCTCCTAGGAAGAATTTTGAGAATTCTGTAAAGTGGTGGGTTGAAGAGTTCATTGATCAAGAGGTTGGCTTGGTGATTAAAACCAATCTTCGTAACAATTCCACAATGGACCTAGAACTAACAGAGGCTCAAGTAGAAAGATTCCTAAGTGCATATCCGGATAGAAAATGCAAAGTATATTTGCTTCATGGAGACTTGAGCCCCGGGCAAATGACTCACTTGTATAATCATTCAAAGATTAAAGCACTTATTAATATCGCCCATGGGGAAGGGTTCGGTCTTCCTATGTTCGAAGCAGCCAGAGAAGGGTTGCCTATTGTAACAGTGGGATACTCTGGGCAATTAGATTTTTTGCACCATCAAGGGAAAGATTATTATCAAAAAGTAAGCTATAGTTTGCTGAAGATTGGCCAAGATGCTGTTTGGGATGGCGTCTTGGATAAAGAATCACTGTGGGCATATGCTGATCAAGGATCATATAAAATGACCCTTAGGAAGCTTCGGACAAACTGGGATGAAACTAAATCCTTGGCAATGGAGTTGAAAGATATCGTAAACGATAAATTTAGCGAAGAAAAGTTGTATAAAGGCTTTGTAAATCAATTTGTCGAAGATGATGGAACCTCAGAAGTTACGATAGATCAGATACCCAAGATCTCGCTAATAACATCTGTTTATAAAGCAGATGAGTACATTGAACAATTAATGGAAGATGTAACAAGACAAACCATTTTTGAAGAAAAATGCGAATGGGTAATTTTGAATGTAGATCCAGTAGGTGAGGAATTTGATGAAGAAGTCATCTTGAGATATGCAGAAAAATATGACAACATTGTTTATAAACGCCTAGAAGAAGATCCTGGAATTTATGATACATGGAATATGGGAATTCAAATGAGCACTGGTGAGTTTGTCACTAATGTAAACTGCGATGACCGACGACCTCCTAATGCATATGAGAGACAAGCAAAAATGTTAGTAGCCAATCCAGACGTAGGGTTGGTATATAACGATAGTTATGTTTGTCATGAACCAAATACTATGTGGGAAGACATTGACCCGAATAAAACTCAAAAATATAATTTTGAACAATTTTCCAAAGAAGCAATGTTGAGAGCGAATCTGCCACACAATAATCCGATGTGGAGAAAAAGTATCCATGATGACTTCGGTTATTTTAACCAATATTATAAATCAGCAGGTGATTGGGATATGTGGCTCAGAGCAGCATTTGGCGGAGTAAAGTTTAAAAAGATACCAGAACCACTAGGTGTATATTATTTCAACCCAACTGGTATGTCAACAAATCCAGAACACGACTCTTGGAAGAAAGAGCATGAAAGGGAGATTTTCCAAAATTATCTACAAGTCCTCCAACAGGAGCAATAGTGGATTTATGTACAGTTATTAGTGAGAGGTTTATAAACCAAGCCCAGAATTTAATTCAAAGTTACAGAACATTATCGTACAATAAAAATATATTTGTTTATTACTTTAACACAGATGAAAAGAAGTTAAAGGAGTTTACCGAAATATTTGGAGATCAAGTAAAATTGATCCCTGTTGAAAATGTCTGTGATCATGCATTGAATCCTCGGGCTTTTTTTTATAAAGTTTATGCAATCAAAGATTGCCTTAAAAATCACAGCGGAGATTTGATATACTCAGATTCAGCAAACTGTTTTGTTCGTGAGGCCACACAAATTCATAATGAACTAATTGACGATTCATTATTTGTTACTTATCCATATAAAGAACTTACCAATCAACATTGGGCTACTAAAAAATGCTTTGAAGCGTTTGATGCTTTGGGAGCAGAAATAATGCCACAGTATTGGGCTGGCTTTCAAGTATACAAGAAAACCCCTGCTAATATAAATTTTGTATCAGAGCTGTATGATTATATGCTAGACCCAGCAGTCGCACTACCAGACACCACAGTTAAAAGGCCCGACGGGCCCAATTCTCCCTGTATAGAACACAGGCAAGATCAATCTGCTTTGTCTTTGCTTATACACAAGCACAACAGACACCAATTCCACGATATTGAGAAAAACAATAAGTATGGAGATTGGCAAACATTTGTTAATTTTGATAGAGACTATAAACATGATTTTGATAAAATGATATTGTCTCCCCGCGAGTCTAAGTTTGGAAATTTTAGGTTTTTGAATACATGAATGTGATATTGTCTTGTGATACAAATCCTTATTATTATGATTTTTGGCCATATGTGAAAGAAGTATGGCAGAAAAGGATCGGCATAAGCCCCAAATTAGTGTTCATTAACGATTCGAAAGAAACTAAAGAGTTTACTGAGGGTGTCTTGTATGTAAAGGCAATAGATAAATATCCAATATATTTACAAGCTCAGCTAGCAAGAATATATTATACACAATATTTTGACGAAGAGATTTGCCTATTGTCAGACATTGATATGTTTCCTGTATCTACCAATTTTTTTAATAAAGAAAAAATTGAATCTCACTGTAAACTTGATACCTTTTTTCATCTCAACCCAGAAATTAGGGAATTTGGACAATTGCCTCTGTGTTATTATTGTGGATTTGGAAAAACCTACAAGAAACTTATAGGAAATTTATCATGGAATGAATTTATAGAAAAGATTATTTCCTTAAATTTTAATGTGAATCGATCTAGCTTTGTTTTGCCTACGCATTTAGAGGGGAATAATCTTTGGTTTAGCGATGAAATGTTTATGCATACTGAAATAGAAAAAAATGGTTTGAAAATTATAAAGAATAATGAAACTACAATAGGAAGACGGCTGGACCGAGAAGGCATTAAAAGGATAAATTATTTAGATTTGTTCAACGATAGGATTGTTGATATACATATGCCGAGGCCACCAAACGATTATAAAGATTATATAGATAAAATATTTTACGGATTAGTTTAATGGAAAAGTTTTTAGAACATCAAATAGGCTTTAATGAATATATAACTGGCAATCGTTTTATCGACATTTGCCATGATTCTGAAGCTGTGTTTTGTAAAACCGATTATTTAGATTATTATCAAGCATCTAAGCACAAAGTGTTTGTGACCCACAATAGTGATCATCATATTGATGAAACGCGCTATCTTCGAGGCCCGTCTTGCAACCAGTGGTTTGCACAGAACAAAGACTGTAGAGCTGATAATGTAATTCCGATTCCGATAGGTATTGAGAATATGGTATTAAGAAAAAATGAAACCTCACAGAATGGCATATATTCTTCCCAAGTTAGAGGAGCCCATCAAAAAGGACTGCTTCTAGACAAGATTAATGGACTATGTATTGAGAAAAAAGACTTAGCTTATATGAATTTTAATATTAATACTTTTCCAAATCTACGGCAATTTGTGTGGGACAATTGTGTTAATGAAAGTTGGGTAACAACCACAAAAAATTTGACAATGGAAAAATTTTATTTCGACATTGCTTCTCACAAGTTCGTGTTTTCTCCTCGAGGCAATGGCGTTGATTGTCATCGAACCTGGGAGGCTCTATATTTAAGAACCATTCCAATTGTTAAAAGATGTCGTCATACGAAAGAATTTGAAGATTTACCTATCTTTTTTGTTGACAACTGGAATGCGCCGTGTTATAATAAGTTAAACGATTTTTATGAAAAAGTTCAAGACACATTATATGACTTGGACAAGATGAAAATATCTTATTGGAGAAAAAGAATTAATGAAAAATTATCTCTCTAAAATTTATATCATTCATTATACCAAACTCGAGGATAGAAAAAAACATATGCTATCCGAGATTGAAAAGTGGTCTATGGATAGAATACCTGTTCATTTTGAAGAAAGACATGACCAAGAAACGATGACTCAGTTTGATATTTATCAATCAATTAATAAGAAAAAGTTCAAACAAAACACCAATAGAGAAATTAAAAATGGCGAAGTATCACTGTGCTTGAAGTATAAGCAAATCCTTGAAGACATAAATAAATTAAATGATGAGGAATATGTGCTTGTTTTGGAAGATGATGTTATATTTAAACAAGACCCTTTTGAATACATAAATTTTATTGTTGATAAATGCAACAAAGAGAATGTTGATTTTGATTGTGTTTTTATGGGTGAAGCAGCGATGCGAGTGGGTGACAATAGAGATGTTTTCTTTAAGAAAGAACATCCAGCAACGAATGGCCTCTGCACTATTTTGTATAAAGTGAGGTCTGCCAAAAAGGTATTTAATACTTTAAATTTATTTCCAATAGATCATGCGTTAGATTGGTATTTTAATACTGTATTCGAAAACTTAGATTTTAATGTTTATTGGGGAAAAGCTATAACAGAGCACGGCAGCGTGTTGGCAATCCATGATAAATCTAAAGAGGGGCTTAAATCATCTTTGAGGGATCACTACTAATGAAAAAGAAGATATGGATAGTTTGCTGGTGGGATGAAATATTTGATAAAAATATTGGAGAAAGAACATTCAGAAATTGGCCAGATAATGATTACTTTGAACTGGATGAAAGAAACTATGAGTACTTAATTGTATTGGGTGCACTAAACAATAAAAACCGTAGGTATTTTAGAGATCCACTTAAAACCATCGGGTTTATGTTAGAGCCGGAATGGTCTGACAACTGGCAAAGAGATTTATATCAATATTGCAAATTTGTTATTGCTCAAAGTAGTGATATGTTTCCCGAA
>Ga0208299_1002390_pt1 | contig 12710 bp, 9 predicted proteins | sample 15_taG_FD_184089 | JGI IMG/M metagenome (GOLD analysis project Ga0208299, IMG submission 184089) | Marine viral communities from the Subarctic Pacific Ocean - 15_ETSP_OMZ_AT15312 metaG (SPAdes) (version 2) | ecosystem: Environmental > Aquatic > Marine > Oceanic | place: Pacific Ocean | collected...
AGCATCTGGATCTACTACAGCATCTATATCCCCCAATAATGGATTTGTTGTTAATACAAACACAACTATATCCGGATCAACTATTATATCAGGTTCATTAGATGTTATACAATATCTTAATTTAGGTGAAAATTCTTCCCGTGATGGAAGAATAACATTCTATTCAGATAGTGGTCCTAGTTTTGAATTAGGAGTTGTTTCAGGAACAGGAAACGATACTTTTACACTACAAGGATCATCAGGGGCCCAAATCCAAGATTTTTCACTTGATTCCAAAATTGAAAATTTTATACTTAAAGGTGGAGGGTCAATAAATATAGCAGAAGGTACCACAACTGGAAGCTATAAAGGAGGAGGATTACACGTTAGAAGACAAGGTACAGGACTTAGTAATGGTACGAAAGGTATTTTTTCCACAGACGGTACAGGCCCTTATATAGGAAATAGTAGTTATGGGACAACAGGAACACACGGAACATTTAGAATTATAAATGGATTAAACCCTAATAATGATGCTGATTCAGGATCATTTACAGTAGCTGAATTTGGAGATTTTATTAATTTTAACTTACCTATAACAGCCTCTAGTAATATAAGTGCAAGTGGAACAATATATGGGTATGGGTATATTAGTAATGGGTATCAAGTTGCAGAATATAATATTGGTGCCGGAGTCTTACAACTTGGAAATAATAATGGTATTCCTATTGAGATTGGGAAAGGCACATCTGATCCCTTAACAATCAATGGGCATGTAACAGCCTCTAGTAATATAAGTGCAAGTGGAATAATAACATCTATATCATCATCTCATGATTATATTTATCCCGCTAATAATGATAGCGAAGCTATTATAATAGATGGGAAAGATGGAGGAGTATGGATTAAATGTGTAGATGGGGTTGATAATAGTGGGGTAACTCTTGAACCTGAACTTGTAAGTTTAGAAATAAATAACCGTATACAATACTTAGACGTAAGCCCAGATGGAATACAAGTACAAGGGGAATTTCACACTAATCCTTTAACAGCATCAGTAGATATAAGTTCAAGTGGAGATGTATATGGAGTAACGGGTTCATTTCAACATTTATTAGGTGATGGTTCACAATTAACAGGAATAACAGCTGCAACAAATTTAACACAATCCCTATTTGTATCACCATCAGGAGATGATGGAACAGCAGTAGTAGGAGATTTACATTTACCATTTAAAACAATCTCAGGAGCTACGGGCTCAGCAAATGTGGGAGATACAATTATAGTATATCCAGGAACCTATATTGAAAATAACAATTTATATGTAGATGGTGTTAATTATCATTTTATAGATGGTGCAGTAGTTAAAGCAACATCCCCAGTAGAACCAATGTGGGGTGGAGGGTCAGGTCAATCAAACGTAGCTGGAACCTCTTATTCATCCTCAATAAGCATTACAGGACATGGAGAATTTATTAGCGAAGATTCAACAGCATTAACTTCAGCTATATTTTTCCTAAATGTTCCATCTGGGTTAATAGAATTCAAAAAAGCATTTAAAAAAGGTATTACTACATACGGTACTATTGGTAGATTTGATCAATGGGCACAAGAAGACTTAACTGGAACATTAACAATTAGAGGAAATTTCGAAAACTCAGGTTCTGTTTCTAGTTATGGTAATTGTTTATCTTTAGGTGGAGGAAATTTTACTGTTAATAATACCGTAGTTAGACAACATGGTGGTACAGGAACAGCTGTTTATCTATGGAGTTATTTATCAGATTTAAATGCGGATATGGATGTATACTCAGAAGGAGAGGCAGTAAAAATTAGTGAGAGGACACAAAATTTAACTGTATTAAAAGGAAGATATGAAACTTTAACTACAAATCAAGGAACATATTATGCCATTAATGGGAGTTATGGATATCGTGGTAGTGTATTAATTGATGCTGAGGTACGAGGAGCTATATATATTGGTCCTGGGGACAACTATGAAAGCTCAATGACTATAATGGGATACCAAGAAGTATCAGATTCACCAGGAGATGGTGCTTGTGTTATAACATCTGGGCATAATCTATTATCACAAAAAATATATGGGGTAGGAAGTAATGCTGCATTTAAAGTAACAGGTGGAGTAACATCCTTTAATGGGTATGTAAGATTAACAGGAAATTACCCACTAATCTTTGATATTTCTGGTGGTACATTCTTTTGGAAAGGTAGTACTAAAGGAAATTATGCCAGTTATCCATCCACATATACAAATCCAAGCGTAGTATCAGGTGGTGAATTAATTATAGAATCACAATTAGAATATTATAATGCTCATGATACTGGAGCGGATGATGACCACGTATTTAATTTATCGGGGGGAACATTAGATATCCAAAGTAAAATTAGAACACATGAAGATAAAGGGAATAATGGTATTGTTAATATGACAGGAGGGTACTTAAAAATGAATGGGGCAGAATTAGTTCATGCTACTGAAACAGGATCTTTTTCCCAAGCTGTATATTTAAATGGGGGGTCACATTCGGGATCAATATTAAATAATTGTTTTACAAATTTAACCCCTTTCCAATCAGGTTCATTTACAAACGAAATAGTAGGAGGTGGAACATTGTTTTACTCAGATAAATTATATTAAAATATGACATTTACATCATCATATACAGAAGGATTAATTCAACAATCAGAATACCATTATGGCACCCCTGATATGTCATTGTCGGGTTCATTCTCAGGTTCATTCCAAGGTGATGGCTCAGATTTAACAAACATCCCTGCAACAGGAATAGTTGGTTTAAATTTATCTCAAATTGCAAGTGGTAGTTCAACTGCTTCAATTTCACCAAACGGTGGATTATTTGTCAATACCCATATAACAGCTTCAGGTAATATAAGTGCAAGTGGAGAAGTTAGAGGAGCAAATTTATATACAGTTGGTACTCTTACAGCAGAACATATTATATCAACAGATGACATGGTCGTTACAGATGATTTAACTGTAAACGGAAATATAAGTGGAAGTAATCTTTCTCAAATTTATGCAAGTATATATAATGTAGATGGTGCACAATTTGCAAATATGAATGGTGGTACTTTTCAATTGGCTTCAGCTGCTGCAGTAACACAAATTGATCTTGGTAAATCAAATGCAGCAGTACCTGTATTCATAAATGGAGCAGTTACATGTTCGACAAATATAAGTGCAAGTGGTAACATATACGGGAAAGATTTTTATGTAGGAGGATCTCAATTCACAGATATAACTTTAGTTCCAAACCATTTTGGTATAGGTCTTAATGGTTGGGGGAGTTTAGTACTCCAAAATATAACATCTTCAGGCAATATAAGTTCAAGTGCAGCGTCAACAGCATCCTTTGGAACTTATTTAGGTGATGGTTCTCAATTATCTGGAATATCAACAACACCATTTCCATTCTCAGGATCAGCAACCATAACAGGCTCATTAACAGTATCAGGTTCAGTGGTTGACTTTATGTCGGCATCATCAGTATTATTAGATATAGAATCATTACCATTAATTAATCCTATAGTAGAATATATTACAACTTCTGCTATTACATCATCAGGAACAACAGTACCGTTGCCTAATGCGCTTACTTTTGTATCTTCTTCAACATATGAATATCTTGAGGTATTTATAAACGGACTAAGAATGAGATATGATGCGGATTTTATTCCTGCATCAACATCATCAGTAACATACCAAATAACAATACCTCCAGGGTCGGAGGTTACATATAAATCATTAAAAAGACCATAAATTATGAGCGAACAATGTATACCACAAGATAAAATACCAATAATGCCATCATTAACTTCTTTATTACCTTTAGATATTTTATTAATATATTTAGGATGTTCTTTAAGTAATTTTACAATAGATAAGGATAATAAAACAATAACAATGTCTGAACCATACACATATGATTCAAATGTGGTTTTAAATTGGAAAAACCAAATACAACAATATGAAGAAACTTACCTAACTACTTTAACAACAGAAAATCCAGACTATGAAATAGTAGAAAATGATAGAGTAATATTTGTAGAAATTTACAAATGGATAGATATGATAGAAAGAATAACAAAACAATAAAGGGAAGAATACATGCCAACAATAACAGCACATCCAAATTATTCATCTGCATCAGCAATGAATGTATTAGATCCAGCAACTTGGGTAGGTGGGGTTGTTCCCGGACCTGGTGACATTGTAAGATTCCCAGATCTATCCCCAATTTATATAAGGAACTCATCCAATCAAGGTTATATGCCCTGGGAAGGATACAGTAATTTTGCTGCAGGAGTTGGAAGAAATAATCAATTTGGTACTACTACTTGGTACCAACAAGGAATATATGTTACTGATATACAATCTCTCGGTTATTGGACAGATGCTACTAGTGGTGTCAATGCTGGTGGAGAAATTGGAACCCCAGGACATAGTGGGAGCTTTTATATGAACATCAATCCAACGGCTACAACAACGGGATATGATTTTGTAAAAATTAATTTTACTGGATCTTATACAAGTAGCAATGATTATTTTTTAAGTTGTTCGATAGATCCTGCATATAATTGGGTTTTGAGTAATACGTGTTCTTTTTCTCTTGACGAATGGAACCCTACAGACCCACCCCCAGTACAAATAGGGTTCGCAACATATAATGCTCTTATTTTCCCAAATAGGAATAGATATGAACTTACAGGAAGTGGAGAATGGGAAGTTGGGGCGGTTTATATGGGGGACCAATCTAAATTTGTAGTTAAAGATGATGCTAAACTAACTTTAGTTTCACCAAATGGAGGCACCTACGGAGAATGTATCGATTTCAGAAAATACACAACATATAATTCAGCCTTTCACTTATTAGATCAAGCCAAACTAATAAATAGTGGTAGTTCAGATGAAAGTGCACAACAAGATCATGGAATTTATAATTATACTACAACAGGAAATGAGTTTATAATTTCTGGAAGTGCGAATTATTCATCTTCATTTTTATCACAATCAGCCTCTTCAGGAGATACATCTATTACAATAACAAACAGTTCAAGTTTTGATATAGGGGACATTGTTACAATACAATCTCCTAGCTTCCATCATACGTCACACCATGTTACAGGTTCAAAATCTCCTTCAACTTATACATTAAAATATACATGTAATCAGGTTTTTGATACTGCATCTAATGCTGTTTTATCAGCAGGAAGTAAAGACGAATGTGATGTCATGCATGATGAAGTTATAAAAATAGTTTCTATGTCTGGGCATACCGCCACAGTAGCAAAATTAAATGGTAGGTGCGGAGAAATACAACAAGATATGGGAATATACTCATATAGAAAACTTGTTGAAACTTTTAACCAAATTCCTGATTTTTATACAGGAAATAAAAGAGCAGTACTTGTAGATAGCTTTCATAAAAGTTATGCAAAAGGGGATACTTTAATAATAAATAATAATACCTATCAGGTTGATTTTGCAGGAACTTATTTAAGTCAATCCATTTATGCTGACTTTACAGATGATGCAGATCCAGAAGACTTTCTCCAACCAGGAGTATATTATGCCTCAGGATCACAATATGAAATGCAGGGACACCATGCAACTTATACATGGAATGAAATATATAGAGATTGTATTTGGTGGGCTTCTGGTTCCTTTGCTGGTAATCCTTATGTAACTACTGGAGGAGGCCCTACCACCTCATTACCTAATTGGACTAATGGTCGACCTCATAGATCTTTCTATTTAAATTCTGCAAGTGGACATACTAATTTCCAGTATATGTCAGCTAATCACGTAATTAAAAATACATATTGGGATGAAGGAGAAATTATAATTTCGGGGAGTTTGATTAGGGATCAAGATGGATCTTTTGATACTAATACTTCTTTATATTTTGGTTGGCCTTGTCTTCCGTTTTGGGGGGGTAGCGGAGGTGATGCTTTAACTTCAGGTATTAATTATCAGGGATCCAACGCTTCATTTCAAAATTGGTATGGTATGCATGGTAATTACTTAAGACATAGTAGTCTCCAAGGTTCATATGAAACCGATATAGATATGACTGGAACATATAACCATTATCCAGAAGAATTACCATCTGCAAATTACACCGGCTCAGGAGAATCATTTCATTTAAAAATGGTAAGAGACGGTACTAATTTAAAATATTATTATGGGGATAAGGGTGGAGAGACATTAACTAGAGAAATCCTCCTATCAGGGTATTCAGCTCGAAGATCTGCAATAGCTTTGGGTATAAGAAGACACGCTTCTCTATATTCAATAGATATTAAACAAAGATATCAACTTTTGATATTAGATACTGGGGATAGTTTTTCTTATCGAGATAAAATATTAGAAGGAGGGTTACTATATGACCACCCCTCTGATAAAAAAATGAAGTGGATGGCAACCGAAGTAGAGGATCCACTAGGGTGGAAAAATTTACTTTGGGAGTATTATTATAGTAAAGGCAATACTGACCTTATACCATATGTACAAGCTTTTAATAGAACAGGAGCAACAGATGCCGATGCAGATGACAATGGTCTTAATTACTATGGGTGGTATTACTACGCCCCCAATATATTTGAGTATTCCCCAGGTATCCAAAAATCCAGTTGGGCTTATATGCATAATGGGAACGATTCTCATATGGTTGTAGATTTAGGGGAAGAGGTAACCTTTGATACAATAGGAGTTATGTTTGGTGCTACTGGTGAGCATGATTTAAATAATTACATGAAACAAGTAAAAATAGAAACCAATACCGAACCCAACACCTCCACATACACTACAGTAAGAGCTGCACAAGACGATTTAAGACTCTGTACACCCAAAGAAGCAATGAGGTATTATACTTTCACAAGTGGTTCTGTAACAGCTAGATTCGTAAAACTTACAACTAATGGGGGTTCTAAATCTTCTGCATATGCAGATATTAATTCCTTTCGTGTTTTTAATTTGAAAGCAGGTCAGACCGGCGGATATGCGACAACCGGATCAGCTGGGTTTCCGGAGACAACTCAAATAAAAATGAAAAATGTTAATAATCTTAAAGTAAATGATAAGATTTATTTTTTAAGTAGTCATTTAGGAACTAGTGGTGAATTTACTAGATCAGGCATCTCCACCGCCGTCTATCCTATAGACTCAGGTGATGTAACTGGGGTATCAACCACAGGAACAGCCGATACTCCAGGAGGTCTACGTCCAGATTATACAATAACAGCTATATCTGCAAGTGTTATAACTATAGATAGATCACCAGGATATTGTAATATAGTTCCCGGAACTTTAGTATATAAATGTAATCGTGGTAATGTCCATATAAGTGGAAGTGATGCAAGACAAACATCAGGCATCAATATCCAAAGTCCAGTCTCTGCTCACGTTAATATAAAAAATTTATATATAAGTAATGGACGTTTATATAATCCTATAGCATCTAATGGTTGTGTTCGTCCACCAATGGTTGTTGAAGATAGTGTAGTTATTAATCTTAACCAGACCTACAATGGTATTTATGGCGGAAGTGGATTATATAGAAATAATTTTACAAACGCACCATATCATATATTAGCTAACTCCTATATTTATACAGGAGATATTCGAAAATTTAACAACATTTCTACATTTGGTTATAATGGGAATATTACCGTATATGGAGATGGTTTTAATTCTGTTTTTGTAAATTTTGAAAATATATATGCCTCTAACAACGGTGGATACTTAGTTTCTAACAATAGTAGTTACAATAAAAACCGCCCCATTTCTAAATTTAGTAACATACAATTTGGAGGAACATATGGACCCTTTTCATCCCCTAAAAGTACTCATTACCAAAATTATACTGATCTTACTGGGGAATTCGAAGTAAAAAATTTACAACAAGATACCTACTATGGTGCTTGGTATACTAGTACATCTGGCAAAACTCAGAATTCTGTTTCACAAAACGAAATTAAAAGACCCAATATGCAAACCAACCAATTTTTTGCAACTCCTCATATACAAAATATAGGAATGTCAAAAAATGGGCATGGTATAGAAGGCCCAACAAATGAGGGAGGGGTTTTCAATAAATATGGACCCCAAACACTGGGTCCTGAAATAAAATCAGGAGGTGGAACATATGGGTCTCTTATAACTAATGAGTCCGATTTTTATAGGGTATGGTTTAATTCGGGTAATGGAGGATATGGTAATCAATTTAGAAATCATAATGGTGTATTTTCTTGCCAATTTTCAACAAAAAAGGATATAGATATTAATATCCAATTAAATATGGATTATTATGTACCGTTTGGACAAAAACATATTGCATCAGGTGCCGGCATGACACTCATGAATAATCTAGGAAAACGATACAATCTCCCAACTGGAATGCTACCTAAAATAATACTTGTTGAAATTGATAATTATGAAAGAATTATGGATGTTGTTGTATTAGACCAAATTGATTGGACAACTCTTGATTATAATAAAACATTTTCGTTTAAAAAAGATACTAGATACATGTTCCAAACAATAATCACAGAAGATCCATCAACACGCGCGGGCACCCAAAATTATTTAAATTATAAAAATCTTTCATTCAATTTATTTATAACTGAAGAAAATATGAATCAGATTAAAGTACACCAAAATGATTGGGATAGCTATAAGTTATTTCACCAGGATTCAAGAAATTATGGGCAGAACCAACTTTACACCAGAAACCTAGGTTCATATCCATTAGTAAGACAATCAAATAATTTAGGAAATAAAGTTAAACTAAATAAGGTAAAACTATAAAATGAAATTTAAAATATTAAATAACGAACCCTTACATTTTTATAACACATATGGTGATTTAATAGGAACAATTTCTGTTTCTGGGTCTGGGGATATGATAATACAACCTGAATCTGGTTCTACTAGAAATATTACAATAGGTGATCCTAATGTTGCAGGCGACGTTGAAGTTGGGTTGGTTTCTGCTCCTGTTAATTTTACAATGTTAGGGGGAGGAACAATAACCTCTAATGGCAATACTTTAAATATAGGAAGTGCTATAAATGGTGATACTGTTAATCTATATAATGTTACTTATTCACAATCATTAGAAGTAACTGGATCAGTTGATGTAACAGGTTCAGTTAATGCAGATAGTTTTATTGGGGGAGGTAGTGGATTGACAAACCTTCAAAGATCTATAACCTCTTCAGGAGTAAATTTTACTGCAAGTAATTCTAATGCAGGTTATTACTTTAGAGTTGGGGGTGAAGTAAGTTGTTCAATTCAATCAAGTTCTTTAGTAACTGTAGCAACTGGAACAGAATATGAGTTCTTCCAAACATCCTCAGCAGGTAATATGTTATTCCATACAGGAAGTGGTACTATTACTTTAAATTCTAAAAATGATAACCTTAATTTAGCAGGTCAATTTTCATCTGCAGTATTAAAAAAAGTAGATACAGATGAATGGGATTTGATGGGTGATTTAACTTAATATTATGGGGATTGGAATTAAAACAGGTACATCAGGGCAAATTAATAACAACATTCAAACTGATGGTTTAGTTTATTATATTGATGCTGCTTATAAAAAATCATATCCCCAACTCAGTAGTGATGCTTTTAATTTAGCAAGTGGGTCTTTAACTCCAACTGCTAGTTTATATAATGATACCTCAGGTAGTTTTGATGCTGGACCTAAAGCTTGGAACTTTGATGGCGTTGATGCATATATGAGTTTCCCACAATCATCAGGTCAATTCTCTGGAGACCCAATGTCATTTGAATGGGTATGGAAAAAAGATGATACAAGTGATGGGGTTATATTGATGGATAGACCATATTATCATAACGCTTATGGAATTGAAATTTGGGTTAATACCAAGGTAAATGTAAGAGGATCTGGTGCTACTATTCTTGTGGGTACACAAACTACATCTATAGATACTTGGTATCACACTATTGTTACATTCAACTCAACTACTGCAAATATATATATAAATGGAGTATTGGATAAGTCTGGAACAGTAAATGCCTTGGCAGATTCAACATATAATTTTAATATCGGAAGATACCCTACAATAGCGGGTACATATAATTGGGATGGAGAACTAGCTTTTTTAAGAATATATGATTACACCCTCACAGCCGGAGATGTCCTCCAAAACTACAATGCTAGTAAAGATAGGTTTGGTCTTTAGATACGTATACTTGGATATATAGTTCTTTTTTATTCCACCATATATTTATAACAGAATGAATTACGACGACAGAACATACTCAACAGCATTAACTTCAGACATTGGGAGTGTTGATTTTTCCCAAGTTATGGAAACATCAACAGGAACAGTTAGAAAGTCAATTGATGAAACACAATTTGTATTAAAATGGTATACACCAAATACACCAACTTTTATTTCAGATGAAAGCGTTGAATTAACTTGGTCAGGATCACATGCTGATTGTTTAACTTTAATGGCAACAGAAGCTTGGTCTTCAGGTTCAATGCCTTAATATACTATGGCTACGAAAATAAAATGGGAAGATGCCAATTTTTTATGGAATAATAATCCATATCTTTGGAATGAAGTAGAAATAGTAAAAAAAGTAACTGAAGGGGGTGGGGGTGATGATGAAAATATTTGGAAAAATCTTCTTGATCAAGAACGCATTTTAGAAGAAAATTACAAAAAGTTAACATTAGAGGAAAAAGAAAAATTTGTACAAATAGTTGTTAAAATAAAAGACAGCAAGGAACGTTCTTCTCCTTATATTTATACCCAGAAAAAAGAAAAACAGAAAAATTTGGATATCACAGTTAAAGATATTAGACTAACAGTAGAAGAAGTACTAGGAGTAAAATTACAAATAGAAAACATCAATGTATAAATTATTCACAGATAAATCAGAATTATTTGAATGTGACATAAAAGTTGAAGGAACTTCACTTTCAAAATCAAAAGCTAGATTAGTAGTAGAAACTTCTGATTATAGTTTAATGTTTAACGGTAGTATTGATTCAAACGGGAAATGTAAAGTTCCTATTAGAAAGTTAAAAGGGTTAATTGACGAATCAACTAATGGAAGTGTTAGATTAGAGATAATAGCTGAAGATACCTTCTTCACCCCTTGGGAATCGAAATTCGAAGTCCAAAAATCTAAACAAGTAACAGTTGAAGTAAAAACCCAACAAGATAAACCTATTATAAAAGAAAGTAAGATAAAGGTTAGTAATGTAAAAAATGAAATTACAAAAAAAGAAACCAACCATGTTGTAAATATATTAAAGTTATTAGTTAGAGAAAATATTAATTTAGATAACCTAAAAATGAAAAGAAATAAGGTTAATAGAATAATAGCAATCTATACAAAACACAAACCCCTCCCCCAAAATAGTAAATCAAAAATTATAGATGGAATTCTTGAAGGATTAGGGAATAAATAAGTTATATAATGGCACTTCCAGATTTAACAGGCCAACCCATAGAGGATTCATACCAAAGATTATTACAAGTATCTGGTAGTGGAGATATAGTAGATGGTACAGGATCTTTATTTATACCACCTAATGCTATTTCGGCCTCATATGCTACTTCAGCTTCATATGAAATTATAAAAGAAGTATCTTCTTCTCATGCTAATTTCTCAGATACAGCTTCTTTAGCTTATAGTGCCAACACAGCCTCATATGTTAATCCTTTACAACAAGATTTATTATTAACAGGTTCACTTAAAACCTCAGGTTCAGTAGATATTTCCCTCCCAGCAGGTTCAGCTTTAACAATAACAGAAACTGATATGGCTCAAAGTGGAAGATTTGATTTCCAATTTGAGCAAGGTGACCCTATATTAGAGATAGCAGGAAGGTTTTCCACAGCATCTTTATCTTTAAAAACAGACCTAGCAGGACATGAATTTTTATTAACTAGTGATGGGATAATAAGAAGAAGAATTCAAGGTGACCCTACAACGTATGGTGTTGAATTTACTTCTCAATTTAAACCTATAGATACTCAGGGAAATGTTGATTTAGGGTATTTTAATAGAAGATGGGGTAATCTTTGGTTAAATAATGGAGATAAAATTTCATTTGGTCCAAGTGCAAGTCCTAACGAAGATAAAGTATCCATAAGACATACAGCAGGTACAAGCAAATTAACTATAACAGGCTCATCAGATGTAACATTAGATGTAAAAGGAACATTATCAGTTAACGGATCCTCTAGAACATTATTCACTTCTGCTAGTATGGTTTATAGTGGAAGTAATGTTACACAAGTAACTCAATCCTATGAAGCAGGAACAACACAAATAACCAACATAACTTACTCAGGTTCATTCGCAGATGGAAATCCTCTTAAAGTAAGCGTGACTGGGTCAGATGGGGTTAATACATTATACAACATGACTTATAGTGGGGATAATATAACAGAAATAACAGTTACTTAATATTTATATAAAATGGCAATAATTACACTACCAAACGGAGCAAAATACAATACGGGATTACCTTGGACAGATCAACCAGATTCAGGGTCATATTTATTTATGGGTGAAATTCAACAATCCCAAACCCCAGTAGAAATTAAAGAAGAAACTAGAAATCCTAATTTGGAAAGAATATTATCTCAAACATGGACAGACACCTCCTATACTGGTTCTAATTATATATATAAAA
>Ga0208299_1002392_pt1 | contig 12700 bp, 17 predicted proteins | sample 15_taG_FD_184089 | JGI IMG/M metagenome (GOLD analysis project Ga0208299, IMG submission 184089) | Marine viral communities from the Subarctic Pacific Ocean - 15_ETSP_OMZ_AT15312 metaG (SPAdes) (version 2) | ecosystem: Environmental > Aquatic > Marine > Oceanic | place: Pacific Ocean | collected...
TCTCTGTACAGAACCGTTATAAACATAAAACCCACCACGATCCATGAAGTAAACGGCCCCGCCTGCGTTTATCGCAGCTTTAGGCGAAATCATGGAAATACCTTCGTTAACGACACTAAACTGGAAAATGAAGGGAGAACCAATAAATCTCATGGAATGAATACCGGCATCAGTCCAGATTAGTATTTCCTGTCTTGTCTTTAACGCCCCGATAATCGTAGAGCCTGTGCTGAGAGTTACGCCACCAGCACTGTTAATCGCTGTTGGAGTCCAGTCTGCGGCAGACTCGCTGTCGCTCCACCTGACATGAAGCGGATCAATGGTTGATGAACCAATCGGGTTTACTCCAAAACAGATAACGTGCTTGTCTACATCCGACATCATTACCTGTAATGCTATTGTTGGCGCGTTAGAGGCTCCTGAAACGGCAGATAACGCAGTGGCCCTGGTTGATGTTCCGGCACTCTCATCCCAGTAGTACACGCCACCAGCGCGTACATTGAAAACTAAGTCATCGCCAAAGACATCCTGACTATACAAACGCAACTGACCAGCAGCAGAAAGACTGCTCGCACTACCAAAGGTACTTGCGCCCCATTTATCAGAACCCCACCCGACACCCTGAACGTAGTTAGTCAGCCCGGTATTGATCTGGTATGCCCCTACGACAGAAGAACCGCCATCCCCTGAATCACTGCTATTGGCAAGAACCTCATCACCATCAGTATCTTTGGCCTCTATGGTATAAACATTGGCGCTAGTAACGCTGGCAATCTGGTATTCCTGATCGAGCACCGTTGCGGTGATATTCCCACCAAGACTATCCGACCCTGAGAACGTGACAAAATCGTTTTTTTCCGCTCCATGACTTGTATCGGTGACGGTTATCGTAGCGTCATCATTGGCAACTTTGGCAAAGGTGACATCACCGGCACTGGTCGTCGCTCTTATAGGCGTTACATCGTAAAAAGATGACCCCTCGTTAACGTAAAACTTGAGATGGGTTCCAAGGCCAATGTAAGCAATTCCATCAATGGCTACCCAGTCCTCCAGAGACCGACATACGCCAAGAAAAGAATTAGAACTATATTTTTCCCAGCCGCCTATCTTTTCTGGCCTGCCCTTCCTGAACCGAACCTTATCAGCGTCATACCAGCCAGCATCAGCACTGTACTCAGTACCTTCTCTGTTTATTCCTGGCTGAAACTGTAGTTTGGTTAACGGCATAGTTATCTCACATAGGGATTGAAGTGCATTCTTGGAGGCATATAAGACGGGTAGCTTGAAAGCAAAGAACCTATTCCTCTCGGCACTCCATAACCCTGGTTAAAACCCCCGCCAAATGAACCGCCATACGGAGAAGGAGGCATATACGGAGAAGGTTGATATCCGCCGAATCCTCCGCCAAATCCTCTGCCAAATCCTCTGCCAAATCCTCCGCCATGCGGCTGCGGTCTCATCCCTTTGCCCGGACTGCCATAAGAAGAAAACGGCATCGGTTGCATTATCTGAGGAGGAGCAACCGGACGAAGAGGCGAAGGACGAGGAGTAGCGGGCCGGATCTGATCACGCATACGTTCACTAAGTGAATCATGAACCGGACGCATTAACTGCTGTGTTACATCTAATTCTGCCCCCGGCTGCGGAGCAAGAGGCTGCGGCGCTACAATCGCGCCTGCCTGTGCTTTGTTCAAATCTTCTCTCGCGCGCAAAAATGCCATTTTGTCGCGAGGGCTGCCGGGCAGGTTTCGATATTCCTGATCTTCACGTTGGCTTTTTTCCCGAGCCAAATCTGAGAAAAGGCTGTCGATGGAGCGATCACGCAGGGTAGGAACAGGGTCTCCCGGCCTCGACATTTCCATCGACTGTAACTTGCTTTTGACATTCCTCCCTCCGGCCTGTCGCCACTCGTCGTCGCTTATGCCTTCGGCTTCGCCCTGTTGCTCCCAGCGAATGCGAGCCTCCTCTAAATCTGTTTTGCCAGTCCATGCTGGAAGAGGCGCAGGGAAACCTCTCCGACGACTATCTTCCCGACGATTATCAGGAGGCTGGGCCATCGGAGGCTGGGCCATCGGAGGCTGGGCCATCGGCGCTCTGCCCTTGCCAGGGCCGCTTGGGTATCCTCCACCGAACTGAGGCTGCTGGTACCCACCAAATCCTCCACCGAACTGAGGCTGCTGGTAACCACCAAATCCTCCACCATATGGCGGTTGCTGCTGTGCTGGCGGTTGACCAAAAGGCGCTCTGCCCTTGCCGGGACCGGCAGGGTATCCCCCGCCGTACTGAGGCTGCTCATAGCCCCCCTGTCCACCAATTCTTCCGCCCATGCCCATAAAAATATCCCTAGTACGACCCGGTACGGATCATTTGGGTCAGTTCTTTCGCCCTGTTACCCACCTGACCAGACCAACTGGAATCCATGAACTGATCGGCTGCTTCATTCCAGTCCCCGGAAGCCATGCCTGCAAGCGCCTTCTTGAACGCTCTCAGGCGCGTCTGACCGAGATTAAAGCTGATATCAATTAGTGCGTCCTGCCTGACCGAATCAAGACCCGCAAACCAGTCATATTCAGAGTCAAGCTCTGAAACAACGCGGTCAATATCATTCTGAAGAAGGTAGTCCACCTCATCATCTGACAAGCCTATCCCGCCTTCAGGGTCTACATTCCTGCCAACCCCGACCGTAATCTTTGATGCACTGCATTTATAAGCGTGTGTTTCCACACCCTCATGCACCTTCAGCATTTCAACCAGTTTTTCTCGCATTATTTCCTCTTGAAACCCAAGCCTCGTCCTGTTCTGTTTCGGGATCATCAGCGATATACCGGCCTTTCCCGTCCCTTGCCCTGACCATCTCGTCAGGAAGCTCAGAAGTGGCTCCCACGCCAATAGGAACCGACTCACTGACAGACTCTGTATCTTTGGAAAAAAAACCTAACAATCGACTGAAAAAATTCATTTCTGCTTCGCCTTTCCTATATTCAAAGCCAGCAAATCAACCAGCTTGTAGAGTTTACCGATCCACACATCGTCCTTCGGTGTCGGCGTCGATGCCGCAACAAGGCTCGCAACAGTAACAATCATCGTCAATACGCTGATTGTTGTCATTATCGTACCCATATATACCCCCTAATTGACTTCTTCGGTTTGTTTTGCAATCTGATCGGTGATGTCCCATACGTTCAGGTTCGACGCGATTGTCCTGCGCTCGCCCTCACCCTTGAACGGATAAACCATGTGCTGCAACCATGACGGGAACATATAGAGCTTGCCAACCTGGGGCTGCAATGCCGTGGACTGCGGTGGCCGTAACCGCTCCACATCCATAAGCGAGTTTCTGCCATACTGAAACGCCAGATAGCCGTCACAAGCCCCACTGGAATTGTAGAGACTGTAATTCGGCGTACCTGCGGTGGGCTGATCCAGTATCTGCTGCGGAACTTTAGTCCAGCAGGTTACTGAAATACCCATAATCGTTTTAGTGCCGTGGTCATGGATAGGATTGTAGTCACCCTCAAAGCTGTGGACTGACCACAACTCATCAACCTCGACCTTGCGTGTTCCTGTCAAAATGTTTGCAGTCTGCTGGCTGAAGTGCTTGATATACTCAATACCAAGGCCACAGATTAAATCAGAAAACTCCTTTAACTCAGGAGCTTCATGGTTCATCGTCAGTTGCTGACCATGCTGAATCTGGCCTACCAGAGTCCCCGCATGAGAGCGACGATCCTCACTTTCAAGAAGTTCATCCAGATAACCATTGAGACCATCAACCATTTCTGAAGGCAGATCGGTTTCCAGCATAAATGCCGCAGGCAGGGTCCAGTTCTGAAATTGAATCTCTGGCATTAGCTTGGAATCGTGTAGTTGTTATCAGGAACAGGATTCGCCGGTGGGCTGGTAATCACGCTGTCCACCTGACTGGCAAACACCGCGTCCCAATGACTGGTAGGGCAAAGCGCCTCTAGCTCGGATTTAGACCAGCTACCTTTAGCCTTCTTAGCAAAGACCGTAACGCCGTCACTATCTACATTATTAACGTTTGTAGAAAACGTGCTGGTGTAATACGTCGAATCGCCTTCGCTATCGTTCTCATACGTCATTTCCAAGTCCCACTTTTCCACCTTGCTGGACTTAAGATGAGGCACCGCCTTGGTCAGAGCTTTAGTTACTGCCATTAGTTTTGCTCCTTCTTGAGTTTTTCAATTTCAGCAGAGAGTTCTTGAACAGCATTTACCAGCATAGGTACAAATTTGTTGTATTTAAGCCCATACATTTTTCCATCATTACTGAGACTGGAAATTAAATTACTTTTTTCTTCGACGCTAAATCCGTAATTTTTTTCCAATTCATTTACATCTTGAGCAAGAAATCCTACATCGAGTTGCTCACTCTTATATTTTCCATCAGGAGTAATGTCTTGATCCTTACTATAGTGACTACGCTTATCCCAGCGATAAGTGACAGGCTTCAGTTGGTTGACAAAACTTAATCCAGAATTTAACTCTGAAATATCTGTTTTATCTCTGCCATCAGATGCAACTGTCCAATCTACCTGAATATGTGCATGAGTGATGTTTTCATCACCAAGACAAATTTGGTTGTCTCCTGTAGTAACAGCACCGCCCGGAGAGCTTGCAATTCCTGCATCCTTACCCAAGCAAAGATTATTATCACCTGTGGTGATCGCTGCTCCTGAACTTTTGCCAACGGCTGTGTTTGAGGCTCCCGTTTCGTTAGAACCCATTGAGCTTTTTCCGACTGATGTGTTGTAGTTTGCGGTCGTATTTGCTGACAATGCACCATATCCAATAGCAACATTCTCGGCTCCGGTTGTATTGGCATCTAGGGCTTCAGCACCGACCGCTGAGTTCTCTGCTCCGTCAATGTTGGCTTTTAGTGCATCTTTACCTATGGCAGTATTGCTGCCTGCTGTTGTGTTGGCTTCTAAGGCGTTTTTGCCAATTCCAACATTGTTATCACCAGTCGTGTTGGCCTTTAAAGAAGACTCGCCCAGAGCCGAATTTCCTGCGCCAGTTGTGTTGGCTATTGCGGAGTTATAACCAACTGCCGTGTTGTTATTTGCGGTTGTATTTGCAGTTAGAGCCTGATAACCCACAGCAACATTATTGGCCCCAGTGGTATTGGCATCCATTGAGTCTTCGCCAATACTGATGTTGTATGAAGCAGTGGTGTTCGACAGAAGAGCATCTTTGCCTACCGCAATATTATAACTGCCGGTGGTATTTGCGGCTAAAGCACTTTTGCCTACCGCAGTATTCGATGCTCCGGTAGAATTAACCAGCAAAGCACTGGCACCCACGGCAGTGTTATGATCGGCTGTTGTCGTAGCCCCACCAGAATTGTCCCCGACAAAAGTATTATTACTTCCCGTTGTAACAGCATCCCCGGCTGCATAGCCCACGGCTGTATTGTCTGTGCCAGAGCTATTAGCCGTTAAAGCTAATGTTCCCACCGCAGTATTATCGGCTGCGGTGGTTGCTACCAGTAGAGCACCAGAACCCACCGCGACGTTGTTTCCGCCCGTTGTTATGGCTCCCCCCGCGTTGTCACCTACTAAAGTGTTGTCTGCCCCTGTTGTGACTGCATCGCCTGAAGCGTTACCGACCAAGGTGTTCTCGGTTCCTGTGCTAACAGCCACGCCTGACTGATACCCCACAGCCGTATTGTTATTACCCGTGGCAACCTTCAGTGCCTCAAATCCAATCGCAGTACCAGTAGTACCTGTGGACATTGTTAGCAATGCGGAAGACCCCACCGCTGTATGGCCCGATGCAGTAGACACTGCGCCACCTGCATTGTCTCCGACAAAAGTATTATCTGCTCCAGTAGTGACCGCATCGCCTGCGGCATTACCCACTATCGTATTCTCAGTTCCCGTACTTACGGCAACTCCCGCCTGATAACCTACTGCGCTGTTATTGTTTCCTGTTGCTACTTTTAGTGCTTCAAATCCGACTGCCGTTCCAGTAGTTCCAGTAGACATGGTAAGCAAAGCAGAAGAACCTACTGCGGTATGGCCTGAAGCTGTAGTAACTGCTCCCCCGGCATTGTCACCGACAAAGGTATTGTCACTTCCGGTAGTTACAGCGTCACCTGCTGCGTACCCCACTGCGGTGTTGTCTGTACCAGAGGAATTTGCTTTAAGTGTGTCAGTTCCCACTGCCGTATTATCAGCAGCAGTCGTGGCTACAAGCAGTGCCGAAGAACCAATTGCAACACTATTACTGCCAGTGGTTAATGCCCCTGCCGCGTTGTCTCCGACAGCGGTGTTGTCGGAACCCGTAGTCACTGCGTCAAGCGAGGCTTCACCTATGGCTACGTTATCCGTTCCGGTTGTTAAAGCTGTGCCTAAATTGCCAGAACCTAGTCCTACGTTACCCGTGCCGCCCGTCATGTCCAAGACATCAGTAACTGCGGCTCCTGCACCTGCGCCATCACAAACGACCATCTTGATCCCGCCATTGGGAATCACGACGTTAGCGCCTGTGCCTTGAGAGATCGTTACCTGGTATCCGGCACTGTTCTGGATAATCCAGGTCTTGTTGACTGTATTAGGAGCCAGGGTAACTGTGTTAGTGGCGGTAGTAGAGCCTGTCAGCGTCAGGGCATAGGCTCTTGCAGCATCGGAAGCGCCATCAGCCATCGTGATGGTGTGCGTCGTGCCGGTAATTCCCTCTGAACCACTGCCCCATGCTTCCGCAATTAACTCAAGATTCGTGTTCGTGCTTGTACCCCAGGTTCCTGATTCGTCACCAGTAGCGATTTCTTTCAGCCTGAGATCATTTACATAAGTTGCCATTTAAGCTACCTCTTTCCATTCAGGAGTCTGGTCGGCATCCACCGAACTCCAGCCAGGCGTTTGTGAATTTGATACAGATGACCATGACGCATCCTGTGTTGTCGATACGTCGGTCCAATTAGGTGTCTGGGTATCGCTGACAGCACTCCAGCTTGCTGTCTGGTCTGTATCAACAAGTCCCCATATATTGACCCCGGAAGTTGTTGCCTCAACACTGTTACCGCTTGGCGTAACCACCGCATCTGAATTAACGCTGACACTTCCAGCAAGCGCCTGAGATTCAGGGCTGGTAACTTCAATAACATTGCTGGTAGAAATACTAATGCTTCCAACAGATGCAGTAGCACCCGGACCAGTAACGCTGACACCAGCAGCGGCAGTAATACTAACGCTGCCAACACTTGCTGTAGCGGAATTACCTGATGCCGAGACTCCTGCTGAAGCCGAGGGAGTAACGCTGCCGACAGACGCCGTAGATGCTGGCGCAGTAACCGATACGTTGGCAATGCCTGCAACCGTGACAGATGCAGTCGATGCAGTAACCGAGTTACCGCTTGCGCTAACCGAGGCTGCTGCTGCAACCGTGACAGACGAGGTTGATACTGTGGCTGAGTTGCCTGTGACTGATACGCCAGCGGCAGCAGCGACAGAAACGGAGCCAACAGACGCTGTTGATCCCGGCAATGCCTCTTCTGCATCACCCCAGGTACTTTCGCCCCACGCAATATTGCTGGAGTTCCAGCCCTGCCATGCGACTTTTGCATCTGCCACATCATCTACTCACTACGCGATTCTGATAATCGCATTACTCGCATCGGCTGCGGGAAATGTGATCGTGAAATCGCCTGCTGTTGAAGTTTTATCCCCGCCAAAAGCGAGAACAACCACTGCCCTGTTTGCCGAACCCGCCGTGGTGCTTGAGTTGTAAATCAATGCACCGTTCGCGGTGATGGTCGCATCCGACCATGTACTGTCCGCAAAGTCTGTCAGGGCTGTCGTTCCAGAAGTTGAAGGATCAACATTCGTTAATGTATTACCTCCGGCGCTGTAGTTCGTGCCGGAAACTTCATTTGTGGTCGTATAGGCGGTAGTTGAGGCTGACATCGTGCTGCTGCTTGTATAAAGCGCAATCTTGAATGTATTCCCGGTGCCTGTCGTTGTACTCGTACCTCCACCGCTTCCGTTATGAAAGTTGTGGATGCCTTGTAACAACTCAGACTTGAAACTCGTTGCCACTGCTTGTGAGTGGGCCATATCATAGCCTCCTTAAAATATCTGCCATGTCTTCATGGCCCTGTTGCGTAAAAAGATTAGCAAGCGTCGTCCTGTCGCTTTCTATCGCATCATTGCAAGCCTTGACAATTACATGAAAAAGCCTGTTCTTGAATGTCTCTGCCTGCTCCCTGACTTCAGGGTCAGCCGATTCTGCAACAAAAACAATTTTAGGAACTGCCCGTTCCGCAATTTCTTCCGGCGTAAAACCCCGATACTCTGTTGTATGAACTTCACAAACCCCCGGTTTTACTGTTGCACTTAATTCAAGCATTAAATTCTCTGGTTCCTGACAGCCCCACTACGATAATTGTCAGTCGTACTGTAACCCTCTCCAAGCGATTTTAGATTAACCAGGGCATCCTGGTATTGTTTTTCATAAACCGCTAATAAATCCGGCTCACCTTTCATAAAGGTATAACCCTCTACCAAACACCCGTAAAACAAGACTGTTTCTGCATTATCGCCCAACCAGCTTGTGCCATCACCAGATGTCGTTATAGAGGTAGGCTTGTAAAAATAATGAAGCTCGACAGAATAATTGCTGTTGGGGGTCGGACCTAAAATAAACGAATCATCATCAAACAAACCGTAATACTTGGGCGTAGCCGTTGTTGTCGAGACCGGGTATGCCTCTCGTATGAAATTAACGTCCTTAAAAATCAGAAACTCGTACCCGCTGTTATCAAGCGCCAGAGAGTACGGAGCCATAAAATCAGTAGGTGTTGAGAGATAGGCATTATCGCTGGTCATTGTTCCTGTCGTATTCTTTCTGAAATCGGGCAACTGAACGGATTTTAGTATCCGATTTTCAGCCTGAACAATAATCGTTGGAAGGCTATCCACAAAAGTAGTCTCAGTATTTTGCAGGTAATCCTGCATGGCACTTTTAAGTGTTGTAAATGTAAAGGCCATCAGCCTGTACTCACTGTAACTTTGCCGGCCACGGCAGTAATATCCAATCCGACTGTACGGCTCCCAAGTGCTGAATTACCACCCCCTACAGGATCAAAAGCATACAGCCTGCGACTCTCCGCTTCTCCCTGATCCGGCCTGGGATTACGCAACGCCTGCGGATCGTCCATGTTCAGGCGACCAAGCTGTAACTGGGGCTGGTCTTCATCCACCACATCCCGACCTACGAGCAGGCCATTGGGCCTGCCGTTCTCTATCTGTGGCACCAAATCCTTGAGCGGATACCTGAACCCTGTGCGATCACAGAACCCGAAAGCCTTTTTACCTGCGGCATAACTGCTCATACCCGGCTATACCCCCCCGGTGTCATGTAAAACGAAGACTTGTCCCTGTCAGCATCTGCCGCCAAATCCCACTGCTCATCATAGATTTGCTTCAGCAATGGCGCTCTTTCAGAGATTTCCGGGCGCTTAATACTGATGTAATAGGCAAGACCTGCTGCCATGCAGGGCATAAAACGAGCCGGGACATCAACATTGTTAGAGGCCGGACTTCCCGTATCCTCTACCCTCTGTATGTAGTAATAGTTAATTTTGTAGGTCTCTGCATCATCCGGCACAGGCCATACATTCAAAGCAATCGCACTAGGATCTTTTTCAATCCAGTACTGAACCGGACGACCCTGGGTCAGCTTGTTAGTAAGGTGGGAATACTGGCTGATTGAAATACGGGTCATCGTCATATCACTCTGCTTGTCAGCATCCCCGTCATCGGTCCTTAACGAAGCCTCGACAATATCAAGCTGGTCGCCGGACAGGGCATAACGCCCGGTACCCGCTGTAAGCGTCTGAGAGGTCTCCTGTACCGTCCAGAGATTCAGACCCTTGTTCTGCCATTCCAGAAACATTAAGTCGAGACTGCGCCTTGCTGTGCGATAGTCATACCCACTGCGCAACTCAAGGCCAGCCCGTTCATAGGCTTCCTCAAGAATGTCGCTCAAATCAAGATTGAACGAATATGTTCCACTGGTTGCCATTTATGCGTGTCTCCTTGATTGACGCATCACCTTGATCTTGGGCTTAGACCTTGGCTTCACTCCTTTCGGCAATTTCAGGGTCGATCTCGCATCCCTTTTCCTGGAGGGGCTGTTCCTGACCTGCTTCCCCATTTGAGATCGACTGATTGCCATTATCGCCTCTTCTTTTTCTTTGCAGAAGCCTTCTTTTTCTTTGCCGTTTTCTTTGCTTTCTTCTTTGCCGCATCTTTAGTTGAAACCTTTTTCTTAGGCGCTTTTGCCTTCGGTTCAGATGCAGGATTGGTCTTGGCAGGCTGCATCTCTGCAAGTTTTGCCCTGGCTTGTGATTCAGTCATTGCATCAAAAACAACAACATCGTATTCACCATCAGCGTTTTTAGTGCCAATCTGGTAAACAGGATCACCCATCGTGTCCGGGTGCATCGAAGTCCCGTTCTGAAAGATTTCTAACTTCGCCATAATAATCTCCTACGCATAACTTTTAATCATTGTCAGCGTAACAGTATAAGCGTCACCAGATGAATGACCTGCTGTAGTAAACGCTATATCGCCAGTTTTACCCGAAGCAGAGTTATTTTTTAACCCTCCAAAAGTGCTGTAATCCAGCGTATCTGCATAATCCGCAGGTAAGTGTACTGCGAGGACATTTGTAGACGCATCCCAAAGAAGCTGGACACTCATACCAAAAGTTGAAAATGTAATAGTCTCGATCGACACCCCGTTACAAGCGGCCCCTGTCATTGGGTCCGACTCAAGCGCAGAGACATCAACCTTTGTAACCGCAGATTCACCAGACCCATCACTGACATTGGTGAAACTCATTGTCACGCGACGAGCGCCGTCCTGAATGGTTTGACTTGTTACAGTATCAGCCATTTTTATCTCCTTAAAAGTAGCTGGATGGAGACAAGCCCCATCCAGCTAACAATCAGCCGTTACTCAAACGGTGTCGCTAACGTGCCGTCACCATGCAAGAAAGCCTCGCAATGCCAGACCGCTGCACTGGTTGCCACCAGGCGAATAATTCCGCCTACAAGCCAGCCCTGTCCTGCCGTACCCAAATCAATGGTGTCGTCATTACTGGCATCAGGAATGAAGGTATTCATGTCCGTTGCCGTGGCTGGATCAAAAATGTGTGCAAAACCAGAAAACAGGTCACTGGAATTGTCCGTATTGATCTGCCCCGCACCCGTGAAGGTGGTGCCGACAATAAAGGTGTAATTGATACCCGCAGCCGCAGTAGGCAGTGTTACAACAATACCTGCTGCCCTGTTAAGGGTATAAACCGTACCTGAATCGGTAGACTCAACGCTCTTGGTCGCAGACGTAATGCTGCTTACGTTGGCATAAGAGGAAACATAGCCCGTTGTGGTGATATTACCGCTGGTATCAATATCCAGATTGGTGGTAATAGCGCCTGTTCCAGCCGTCTTGCTGATTTGTTCAAATCCGCCTTCAGACCGAACCGGGCCGTTAAAAGTTGTGTTAGCCATTTCTTTCTCCTGTCGTGGCTAGTGTCTGCCGCATTATTACGACAGTCAGGAAAAAGGAGAGCAGCCCTTTGGTTAAATGTTAATCAGACTGCTCTCCCATACTGCTTACGCTCCGGGCGAAGCGTAGATACCCAATGGGTCAGAAACACCGAAAGAGTAACGCTCACGCGCTTTGTAGCGCACGTTACCCGTATCGAAGTCACCGTCCATTGAAGTTTCCAGCGCGGTACGCTCGAAGTGTCTCAGGCCGTTCGGTACATCAGTAATGATGTAGAAGGAATCCGAGTCAGTCAGGTAATGATTGACCGAATAACCTTCCGGCACGATGCCCATGCTGCGTACAGCATTGATATCGTTATCCGCCGTCGCAACTCTTTGATCTGACTCAAGAAGCCGCGTGGCAATAAACATTCCGGCAGGCGGAACCAACAAACGTCTTGGTCGAGCCGCGATCAGAAGTCCACGCTCATCTGTGAGAGCGGCAATCGTTACAATTGCTGCCTCCAGCGAGGTTTCGTTCAAATCGGCTGCTGTCGCAGGACGATTATCGTTCGTGCCGCCATCCACTCTCGGATGACCGCCACCGCCAGTAACACCATCACCAGATGCAGTAAACAGGTTTACCCCGTCACCAGTCTGGTAAGAGTTGGTGAAACCGTTGTTCAACGGATTCGCTGCTTTCACCTGCTTGGTGTATGCCATAGCACGAGCAAGGGCTTTTGTATAGCGAGCAGAAAGCGAGTCATAGAGGTTATCCTCCATAGCTTCTTCCGTAATCGCAAAACCCATTGCAATCGTTTCATGGTTGTACCGGGCCGTGAACGCTTCCTGCGCAGAATCATAGGAAATTGCATTTCCTTCGTCCTTAACAGGAGCAGCACCAAAACCGCTCAGTTTTACCTCTTCCTCGAATGAACGCTCTGACGAGGCCGTATCATAAATAACGGCGTGTTCATCCTCGTACTTCTCATACTCCAGGCCGAAAAGGGCATTAAGCCCCGGCAGGAGTTCTTTGAGCATTTGCGCTCTTGATATAGCCATAGCTATTTACTCCTTATATGCCTGTAGTATTGGTTAACTGATGCCCCGCGTTGAAGCGGAAAATGCCATCAGTGTAGGTATCGCCAACCGAACTGGAAGGACCGTCATAAAAATCGACAAT
>Ga0208299_1002393_pt1 | contig 12700 bp, 24 predicted proteins | sample 15_taG_FD_184089 | JGI IMG/M metagenome (GOLD analysis project Ga0208299, IMG submission 184089) | Marine viral communities from the Subarctic Pacific Ocean - 15_ETSP_OMZ_AT15312 metaG (SPAdes) (version 2) | ecosystem: Environmental > Aquatic > Marine > Oceanic | place: Pacific Ocean | collected...
ATATAGATGGGCCCAAGAGACGACATGCCGAAATCTCGGACCATGCGTGATGCTATTTGTTTAACTCGCTTTAAGTCATTGGAGACACCTGTGGTTGAGCCTTTTTCACCGTAATACATGCGCTCTGCCAGATATCCGCCAAGAAGAACTTTAATTCGATCTTCGTATTCCTGCCAAGTTGAAGAGTACTTATCTTCATCAGGCAGCTGCATGGTCACACCAAGTGCTCGGCCGTGAGGAATGATCGTTACTTTGTGGAGAGGATCTGAGGTTTCTGTGTAGTACGCAATGACTGCGTGACCTGCTTCATGACGAGCAGTAGCTAGCTTTTGAGCCTCAGACATCACCATTGATTTTCTTGCTGCGCCCATTGTGATCTTATCTCTTGCTGTCTCAAAATCTTGCTGGGCTACTCGATCTGCACCTCTGCGACCGGCCATCAGTGATGCTTCGTTAATCAGATTTGCTAAGTCAGCACCTGAGAATCCGGGGCTTGATTTTGCGACTATCTTGAGATCGACTTCAGGATCGAGAGGTACATCTTTTGCATGCACCTCAAGAATCATTTTGCGACCCGCGATATCTGGGAGCGGGACTACGACTTGTCGGTCGAATCGGCCGGGGCGTAAAAGTGCTGGATCCAAAACATCTGGTCGATTTGTCGCTGCGAGAACAATGATACCGCTGTTTTCTTCAAACCCGTCCAGTTCAACTAATAGCTGATTGAGTGTCTGCTCACGTTCATCATTTCCTCCGCCCATTCCGGCTCCGCGTTGCCGACCCACGGCATCAATCTCATCAATAAAGATGATGCAAGGTGCGTTTATTTTTGCTTGGGCGAACAGATCTCGAACTCGGCCGGCGCCGACACCAACGAACATCTCAACAAAATCTGATCCTGACATGCTGAAGAAAAAGACCCCGGCTTCACCTGCTACAGCCTTAGCTAATAGCGTCTTTCCTGTTCCGGGTGACCCTGAGAGCAGGATTCCTTTTGGCATCTTGCTGCCTAGCTTAAAGTATTTCTTAGGATTGCTAAGGAAGTCAACAATCTCTTCTAGATCTTCTTTTGCCTCGTCACATCCGGCGACGTCTTTGAATGTGGTTAAGTTTGCGCCCGGTGGTATCACCCTGTGCTTGCTCTTATTGAAGTCCATTGCTCGGCCTTGATTCTTACCCATACTCCTGATGAATAAGTAAAAGACGCCGAAGATGATGATGAAGGGCAGGATGTTTATAGCAAAAGCCCAGAACAAAGACGGCTGTGATTGCGGCTTAATGACCAGCTTCAGTCCTGGGTGGTGTTTCTGTGCTAATTCTAAAAGGCTTTCTGTAATTGGCCCGATCGCTACAAGAATCTTTTCCTCGCTGGGGTCATTCAGCTCCCACCTGTCTCCTTCGATCGTAAGGACAGCAGGTGGACTAGATTCTTCAGGAAGGTCTTGAATAACCTTAACCATCTCTGTGTAGCTAATCTCTTGCTTATGGATCCCTTTGTCACCTGGAATGGTAACAAGAAGAAAAATACATAAAAATGCAGCTAACCAAACTAGCCATGTCTTTGATTTAAACATACTCAAGCTACTTCACTCCCTTTAAATGAGTTCTCAAAATATAAGTATAAACAACTTGTCGAAGAGAGACTAGTTTTCGGGTATTTCTCGGGTTTCAACGAGGCTAGTTAAAACAGTCTGGGCAGAAATTCTACCTCCTGCTCGATAAGACCCAATGCTAATTAAGTAAAATCTATTTTCTGGCAAATTATTTCCTTGGCCGTCACAACAAAATTTAACCTTCACTTCATATTCCTGGCGTGTTCCTGGGATCGTCGTTGATTGAATAACTGTTAACTCTGGGCGACCGGCTGCTTCTGCTCTCAAATCAGAAGAGAAAATATTCAATGCCATAAAATGGTTCATTCCGCTTTGAGCTGTGATTTTGGACATAATAATTCGCCGGTTATTACCTGCGATCAAAACGTCATCTCGAGTAGTAGCCCAAAGACCGAGAGCAAGAGATGATATAATCACAGTCATCATCATGGTGACTGCAAGGGCATAGCCTTTTCTCATGGTGACACCTGAATGTTGAGGATGAAGTTCTTCTTACGTGTTCCATTGTTTCCTTGACCTCCCTGGCCTGGTGCAGGAAGAACGGGAAAGTTTTCAGATACCCATCTTGCAGTACGGTTTTCGCATCTTTCTTTTCCGTGTCCAGCTCGAGTGCACATCTCCTCAATCGGCTTTACTGTCTCGCAGAAACATCTCATTAAATTATCTCGCCACTGTTCACGAGAATATCGATAAATCACGCCTGGAGGTACACGTGTATCAGTACCTGGAAGATAGTTAGGACAAACTATTTCTCTGTCTGGGTGGATGAAGGGTGATGCCCCTAGGAGCAAAACCGAAAATGCTATAGTCTTACAAATCATGTGATAATTCTACTCTAAACCAATGGAATTTACATTCTTAAAATGGTCGAAGGGCAGCGACATGTATTGTCCTAGTGATACCATCAAAACTAACCTCATACATATCGTTCCCGGCGTGACCTAAGACTTTTCCATAAGTGCAAAATCCTGGCACAATCTCCCAGACATCACAAATCACAAGCTGGTTGGGGTAAAATTGCTGTTTCAATTTTTTATTTCTTCTAGTTCGTCTTTAGAGAACTCTAGGATTTTTCCATCGATCAAGACCATAAAGCCGTCTGGTTCATCATGGATTAGGGATAGTATCACGCCTGATTTTCCAATTAGCTTCTTGGACTCTTTTAGTAAGAATTTGGGATAATAGTCTGGAAACGGTTTTACAATAACAAGATCGCCAAGGTTCATTTTACGCTGTCTGCGCAGACTTCCATTTTCTCTGCTTTCGAAGTGCCAGAACACCCTGTGTAAGATTCCCGATGAAGATGTGACCACAAATAATTCCGAAAGCTAACCAGTCCCCGTGAAGAGCGACCATATAAATGGCAGCTAACGCGCCTGTGCTGAAATACCAGAAGCATGCTGTCACATTGATTGCATCAGCTGTTGGTGAATCTATAATTGCTTTGATCACCGGATAGTACATAATAAAGTTAAGAGCCTGAGTGATGATATATCCCCAGACCAGAATATCAACGATCATTTCTGTGGCGCCTTATTTATTCTTAATAGTCTGTTGTAGGGATTTTCTAAAATCAGTTGGCGTGCGGCTGCTAATCCCTAAGAACTTCTCATTGTCAATAGAATATCTAAAGTCATGACCCAATCGATCAGCAACAAATTCAATGTTCTCTTGTGGATCAAGGTCAAACTCTTCTAGAATTATATTGACCACCTCTATGTTTTCAAGTTCATTTTGTAAAGTTAGATTGTACACCTCATTCATTTCACCTAATTCGAGAACATCGACTACGCATTTGGCGCAATCTTTCACATAAAACCAATCTCTAATGTTTTTACCATCTCCATAAATTGGTATCTTTTTATTACTACGAAGGCTACGAAGAATAGTAGGGATAAATTTTTCTTGGTGTTGCCGGGGGCCAAAGTTATTACTCATACGAGTCATTTTATATTCTACCCCATAAGTGTTATGGAAAGAAGTAACTAAATGTTCTGCTGCTGCTTTTGTTGCGGAGTATGGGTTTTTAGGATTAAAATTATCAGTTTCCGTAAAACTACCCTTAGTGGCGGATCCGTATATCTCATCAGTTGAAATATGTAATATTTTACAGCCTGTGTTCCGACAAACCTCTAGTAAAGAAAACACCCCATCAATATTAGAACGAATGAAAGGTTCAACTGAAACTATTGAGTTATCTACATGAGTTTCGGCTGCGAAATTGATTATCCATTCCACTCCGTGGGTCGTGACTATATTATGGATTTTTTCTGTATCGTTGATATCAATATTGTGGAAATCTATAGAGTCGATAAACTCCTTCATATTTTCCTCGGAAGCAGCATACGTCATAGAATCAACTCCTATGACAGTGTGGCCTCTCGATAGTAATTCTTCTGTAGTATGACTACCAATAAAACCTGCGCAGCCAGTTACTATAACATTCATTCCTCGTCCTTCTCTAAGATATTATGGAGATACTGGGAATATTCAGGATTCCCTATTTCGTTCGCCAATGACCGTAGTTGGTCATTATTTATCCGACCCATATAATGGGCGGTTTCCTCTATGCAAGAAATTTTTAATCCTTGACGCTTTTGTATTGTCTGGACATACGTCGAAGCGCTTAGAAGCGCGTCAGCGACGCCCGTATCAAACCAACAATAGCCGCGACCAAACTTAATAAGCCGGAGTTTTTTATCTTTTAAATACTCTCTATTAAGATCAGTGATCTCTGTTTCTCCTCTGTCTGACGGCTTTAGTTCTTTAGCCATTTTTATAACAGAATTATCATACATATAAAGACCCACTACAGCACAGTTCGATTTGGGGCGGGTCGGCTTTTCCTCTATGCCCAAGATTCGCCCCCATTTTCCTTGCTTTACGATTCCATATCTTTCGGGGTTGTTGACGTGATGTCCAAAGATTACGGCTCCGCCAAAGGTGTCTATCATTTCTACTCCCTTTTGGAGTAGAGTTGGCAGCCCATGACCGTGGAAAATATTATCACCTAACGCCAAGCACACACTGTCATTACCAATGAATTCTTCTCCCAGAATAAAAGCTTCTGGAATTCCATTTGGATTGTCTTGGATTTTATATTGTAATGTGATCCCATATTTAGAACCATTTCCCAGCAACTGTTTGAATAATTTGTCGTCACCTCTTTTACAGATAATTAAAATCTCTGTTATTCCAGCCAAAATCAAAGTTGCCAATGGGTAATGGATCATAGGTTTATCATAAACCGGCAAAAGTTGTTTAGTAACCACTGATGTGATTGGGTGGAGCCGGCTTCCGTTGCCGCCGGCCAAAATTATACCTTTCAAACTGCTATCTCCTTGATACTTGTTGTAATACGTTCTTGGTCTGCATACGACAAAGATTCACTATAAAGAATCCTCAACGATCACTTCGACCTCGCTGGTGGATTTGAACATGCTCAGCGCGAATTCGCCGGAGCTCTCCTTCATGCAAGACGGTCGCGATCTTTTCCCATGTGTGATACTCTTTTACAATCACGCCGTATTTCCAGTCAGTTAGTTCTTGAGTTCGATGATTGATGATATCTCGAAACCGAACCATGTCGCCTATTCTCATTCGCTCTGCTTCTTTCTAGAGACTATTCTAATCAGATGTGGTGGAAAGTATTTCTTTTTTCCGCGCATTAAAACTTGATAACCTGGATAGCCCGTTGCTGGAGAAACTACTGCTATCACTATTCCAAAGTTCGTGCCAGGTTCATGAAATTGTGCCAGTATCTCAATCAGGTCACCGGGGGAGGGCCTGTCAGGAGGATTTATCATCACAGGCTTCACAGTCTAAGGCATGTATCCACTGGGGTTCACCATCCACAAACACCCAGCAAAATGTGGCGGTATTAGGAGAATCTTCCACAATTATGCCGGCATGGCCTGTGAATATACCTCCTGAAATTTTTATTAGCTCACCTTTCAGAAACCTGAATGACTCTCCAGTCAACGTGCCTCCAAACTTTAATTTTTCCGTCCTGATCGAACACTCTTACTAAACCAAGTTGCGTATCTGATTTCGTTACCAACCCTAACGTTCCTGCTAAATAAGCACTCTGATAGCTTGTATCTTCCCTCACAACAAACACTACTAAATCACCTGGTCTCACATATTACTGTATTTTGTTCTGGGGCAAAGGTTAAACTGCTGGCCACCATGACGGCTCAGATATCTTCCACTTTGCAAAATGAGATTTGTGCTTTTGATAATAGTTTCTATACGATTCTACTGGGTCAAGTGACTTAACATCATCAGGCATGCAGATAGGATGTTTTGTCATTTTTTTCCTGGGCAAATCGGGAATGTTATTAGACAACCACAAGTGAACAGCTTCAGACTTATGAACCCTGTGATACCTTGTCGTATATTCACTGCAAAGATAGAGGCCGAGCTTTGAATGCCATAAATAGTTTTCAACTGACTCAGCTGTCCACAACGTGCATGGGTGCCTTGCATGCGTTAGCTTCCACGGAGGCTGAATGGCCTCGGGAACATTCTCAAACAGCCACTGCTGGGCATCTTTAACTCGCTTAAAATCAGATAGAGACAAGTTATTTTTTTTAAGATGCACTGTCCAGTGAGCAGCACACATCATTTGGGCGCTTTCGAGGATCATCTTAACAACATGCTTATCACAATGATATTTTGCGGCAAGCTCAGGATCTCTATCTAGCACAAAAATATTCACATATTCTCCAGGTAATTACTCATCTATCAGTCTAATCATATCCTTGCGCATTCCAAAAATACAACCGTCTTCTCGGGCAAATCTGACGTATTTATAATTTGACATTCTTTTAGCTGTTTCTGTCGGCGCGTTTTTCCAAAACTCTTCTGGGGTTACATCAAGCTCTGTGATAATTCCCTGCCAAGACGCATGATCAATTGAAACAACCTTTGCACCGATTGTCCAACCCTTGATATCAGTTTTCTTTTTTTCTGCTTTTTTAGTGGGCTTGGTTGATTTTACGCTTTTCTTATTTTTCTTCTTGTTCACAAGTATTCCTCACAAAGAACATCAATTTCAAAGTCTTGAAACCAGATGAGTATACCAGCGACAAGAACGTGGTAGGACTCTTGGCTCACATAGTCCTCTAAGTCGCCGGAAGATGAAGAGTGCAAGCTTGAATCGACAACAATACCCTTTTTTCCTGAGAACCCTGAGTTTTTTACTTTTATCTCTACAAGATCACCTGCTCCTATTTTTTTCCTCAAGGTCCCACCACTCTTCGAACGATGTATCATACCAGCCAACAGTAGGGTTGTTCATGACGAATACGTCAAGCATGTAATTTCCCGCAGAATCTTCGTAAATTCGAGTGACTATCGCAGGGGTAAGCTCAGGAATCTCCACAATTGCACCCTTAAGTGTTTTGCCTGTCCAGCGTATTGGACTGTCTCGGTCGGTGTGTGACGCCTTAGCAAACCTCACGAGATCGCCGACTTTGAAGATCCGATCTTGGCCCCAAGGCATTATAATCTCCAAAACACTTCAAGTTATTATAACCTGTTCGCAAAAATTCTACACAAATATCACAAAAATGTAACAGTGAAATCAATTCTTTTTAACTGTAATATGAGATGTCAGAGATTACGTATTCGCGAGCTTACAACCCAAACACTTTGGATGGTCCGTCATGTTCAAAAAAATAATAGATTTAGTTCTCAATAATGCCTCGACAGAAAGCACTGCAAAACCCTGCAAAAAAATGAGGTCAAACATCATGTGGAAATATAATCAGTGTATTAGAGAAGAGGGTCACGACGGACCGTGCAGGACTGCGCTCGGCAAAGAGTTTTAAACTTGCGTCTGCAACGTTTGCTTCACGCCGTCAGTAGCTTTCTCAACAACCTTAGAAGTGAGTTCTAGCTCTTGGCTGAACTTATACACACCTGCCTGGATCGCAAGCAATTCAGTAGGATTGAAGGATCGACCTGAGGTTGCCAACTTGATGATCTTGCTCATCTTGTCCTGGCCGGACATTACGCTGCTTAGAACCTTGGTTAGCTGTGTGTCTCTTGTCTTTTCCACCGGCAGATCCTGTTTGATCTCTGTGGTTTTCTGTGTGGAAATGGTGTTATCCATCCCAGCTGGGGAGGAAGTTTGCTGCAGAACATCCTGGAAGCTCTTGGCGGCATTCTGGGGCTTAACCGCTTGATTAGCTTGGGGTAACTGGATGTTTAAGCCCGGAATATCCATTATCGAATGTTATTGATCGAGTTCTTGGTGGTGTCGTGCTTGGTCTTGAGCACGTTGGAGATCGTGCTATACTGGCGATTCTCACCTTGCATCTTGTTCTGCAGGTTGAGATACTGCAAGTTGAAGCTCATCTGCATCTCCTGCATCTGCTTCGTCTGATCCATCAGGGATTGTGTGGAGGATCCTCCGGCTTGTCCCGTCGGAGTGTTCAAACCAGGGGATTGTCCAGGCATATTCATTGAACCGCCGTTTGCGTAGTTGCCGATCGCTCCTGCTGCCTGGCTGACAGTGGAACTTACAACTGCTCCACCAGGAATGAAAGGAGCCGCAACTCCAACTGCACCTGCTACTGCACCTGCACCGTTTGCCACACCTCGACCGATCATTGCACCGAAGTCGTTGCGTGGAGTTTGCCGTGTGGTTGCTGGTGCGGAGTTGATTCGGATTGAACCGCCGTTGTTAAGTCTATTAATTGCAGTCATCTCTATTTCCTTACTTGATGTTTCTAATGGAAGTCATGCTCATGTCGTGCATCGTCTTCAGAACGTTGGAGATCATGTCATACATCTCCTTGCGCTTATTCATCGCCTGCTGGATCTTGAAGTTGATGACTGAACGGCTGTGATCGACGTCACCTGAAGCTTTCTTCTTGCCGAACATTGAACTACCTAATCCTCCGCCAAAGGCTGCCCCGAGGCGAGAACCAATTGGACCTCCGACCAGACCGCCTAACACACCGCCACCGAGAGTAACAGCTTTCGAAGCGAGTGATTTGAATGCGCTCTTGATGCCACCGAAGATGCCGCCCTTCTTCTTGCCCTTCTTCAGAGACTCATACTTCTGCATGAGCGACTTAAGATCTTTCTCAGAATCGCGCATCTGCTTGAAGAGGAAAGCTGCGAGCATATCTTCAAAGGAAGCGCCGGGACCAACCAGCGACTCCATATCGCCGCCTTGCTTTTGGATCTGCCCTTTGAGAATGTTTCCGGCTGATTCGCCGCCGGATCTAATCAAGTTCATAATCTCACCGTCCATCGCCTGGAGCGCGGAGTTCATCGTGGTTCGTGCAGTATTTTGTGCGTATGTATGGCCGCACTGACGTCGGGATCTTGCTAATGCCTGCGACGGCTTAGATAGAAACTGCTGTGTGGACTGACCTGAGAAAAGATCTTTCCAGTTCTGAGCTGCGCCTGAGACGTTGAATGTTGCTAGATCTATTTGAGCGCCTGCAATATCGCCAACCGCGTCTGGGTATCCGAGGTTGTCTAATGCCTTATTAAGGCGAGTTCCGAGTGAGTTGATTCCGTTTACCATTCTAAAAAGGACCTTTCATTTTTGGGTGTCCTATATCTATTACCGGTAGTTTTACGGAAAAGTTTCCTCTTTTTTTCACTTTTTTTTATTTTTTTTGGAAAAGCAGCTATTTAGGAGCTTCTTCCGCAAGGAAAAGGTCAGTGATATCTGCATATGCGCGCTTGCCGTCTGAGTACAGCACCTCGTAATCCCACCAGTGCGTTACACCATCAGTATCAGTCCAATAGATACCTGTCTTAATAATCATGCCGTTCTTGCTAATAGAGGTATCATAGACAAGGTCACCGACTTTCACACATCACCCTTAGCTTTCTGGTCTTCCACACTCGCAAACCTTCGCTTGTCATTAACTCTGCGACAGGTAACGGCTCATTGAGCATTGACGGGACTTCCAGGTCAAACAATCGTACGACGAAACCGAGATATCGACGAGGTGATCTCTTTCGACTGACGAGATCTCCAGCTTTCACGAGATCACCAGAACCTTTGCAAGAATGTGTGTTCTGTTTTCATCTATTGCTTTTTGCAACCGATGATGTCCATCAAGAATACTCTGGATCTCTCCATCTTGTTCTATCGCGATGATCGGAAAAGATAAGTCTGCACTTTCCTTCCGATGCTGTTCAATGATCACGTTAGATATCTGGGTCAATGGTTCGACTTCCAGCGAAACAGTCGGTTCATCTTGCAGTGCTGCGAGAACATCTTGGATTGCTACCCTGTTTCCTTTTTCATCTTCCCAGAATGTTTTCTCCCAGTCACTTAATTTCACGGGATCATGTCCTTGCCCACACCGATACCAGCTCGGATCATGAGGAGCATTGCGGTTGAGCCGATCAGCATGGCAACAGCAGAGACAGCACACAGCTTCAGCCTGATCTTTATGTCTTTTTGGTCAATAAAGAACAATATACTGGGTAGATTTAAGAAAGGTAGTGCCAATCCCAGAAACGCCTGTATCACGATCCAGTCATGCACGATTGCGTAACTATACCAGTTGGCCCAGAAATCCGTGATGACAGTGAGGAAGAACACAGTTGCATACATGTGAACGTTCATCCACGACCAGAGTTTACTGCTGGCGGTCACTGAACTCAACACTTTCGTAGTCACAGTAGGTCAATCTGTCCTCGTTCTCAAAATCAACAAGGATTGTGCTTTGATTAGCATAGAATCTAACGATCTTTCCGGATCCAAATTCCGGCTTGCCGATCACTGTTACTTCATCACCGATCTTCATCTACTACCTCCAAGCTCCACCAGGGTTCATCAAAATGACCGAAAGCCCACGCTGGGTTCAGGTAATCGCGATAAAATATTAATGGGCATACCTTGTCTAATATCGGGTATTCCTCATCGTATAAATACACACCATGCCCAGTGCATTCTCCGTCTCTTGCGATTATTCTGACGAGATCACCAGGTTTCATCTGACTCCCGCAGATCATCGTAGATCTCCTGTACAACATCAGGTGGAACCCATCCTGCGACATTGTCATACTCGGACCAGTGGGAGCTCCATTCCTTGTGCTTCATGCCCGGTTCCATAAACGGGTTGAGCCATGCTCCATCTTTTGAGAAGATGCCAACCTCAAACGACTCGTAGTCATAGGGCGATAATCCGTCAAGACGAGGTTCTGAATAGTTGCGCTTTCCGGTCTGGATTGATAGACACATTCCATCTCGAAGGGGGAGGCGGGCGTTAGTCCTTCCAGACTTTGGGCTGAGCATGTAGTGTCGAAAGTCATACATCATCTGCTACCTCCAGCAAGTTTGAGAAGATCCACCACTTTTGCTCCTGGAAAAGAACGTAAGCATGTGAGTATCCTACATCATCTTCAATTAAATCTATAACGATTCCGGCGCTTGGCGGCATTGCAAGTGGATCCCAACCACCCTCAAGCTGGGTTCCTTCTTTGACACGAACCAGGTCACCTACCTTAATTCCAGTCAATGTAGGCTTCCTTCTTCTTTCGGGTCAGCTTCTTGAAAGCAGCTTCAGCCCTTGAAGCCTCAGATCGATTTTCATGACTTTCGAAGTAAATTAGTTTAACAGGGCGGCGAGACCTCGTGTACTTTGCACCTCGCTTGGTGCGGTTATGCTCGTTCAACCTGCGAGTCATATCAGTAGTTATACCTGTGTAGTAAGAACTGTCTGAACATTCCACCACGTACATGAGCCAATCAGCGCTCACTCACCACCTCAACCTCGTCTCGGTGCATATAGAACTGCTCACCGGTTTTTGGGCAAACAAGATAGACGCACTTTGGCACACCGTTGCCCCAGCCCACACGAGCATGTGCTCGCGCTTTGAGCACTAAGTATGTGTCTCCGAGAGTGAGATCGATATGGTGAGACTGCGGAGCAAGCTTAGGTTCTCCTGCAGAGTCGTGCCACTCGCTAAGCCCAGCGTCGATATCACTGCTTAGTTCTTGGCGCCATCGGTCTCTTTCTTCTCTAGTAGTTGAGCGAAAGCCTTGCGGTCTATTCCAGCTATCAAACTTATCTGCTTTAGCTCTGACAAGATCACCTTTTTTCATCTTATCCTCTCACCTCGAACTTACAACTTCGAGATCTTTGCGATAAACATACAGTTTCTCACCTATCTCAGGGCACATGATGTATGTGCACTTGGGAACTCCGTTGCCCCATCCAACCCGTGCGTGAGCCCGGGCTCTTAGAACAATGAAAGTCTTACCTTCTAAAAGCGCAAAGCTCTTAGACTGCGGTGGTAGCTTGGATTCTCCGGCATCGTCGTGCCACACAGTATCTCCGGCTTTGATATCTTTAGTGAGCTCACGGCGCCACTCGTCACGCTCTTCCTGAGTAGTAGATCGAAAAGCTGTGTAGTATCGCGGGCCATGCCACCCCTCGTCATGTGAATCCTTCTTGATCCTCACTAGATCACCCTTTTTCATTGCATCTCCCAATCGTTCCTCGAATGTTGTCACCGTAAAGCGACACAACTGATTGACCTTCTCCGTATCCTCTTGGCTTCTTGATCCACAGAAATCTGTGTGCTTTCCACGGGTTGCCGTTTGCGAACTCTTGCTGATATGGTCCGATGTATTGCACGATCCCGGCGGCCGAGTGAAGCCAGTAACTGAATATGTAGACTTCACCGGGCACAAGATCTTTGACGAAAACTTTACTCATTATTTCCCGTTTCATTGGGAGACCAGTCCCAAGAATACTTGCTCATTCCCTCTTCTTTCTCCCACGAGAAAGTTCCGTTCTCATAAAACCACCGATTGACTCCGTCTCGCTGGACGTCTTTCGCGGCTTGCATCAGCTCCCATGAAGAGAGAAGATCAGTCTTACAAAATGCAGGGTCGCCCTCTATATTGTAAAGCTCTGACAGTTGGCACACTTCTTGGTCGAGCTCATCGATGTCTACTAAGATCATCGCATACTTCCATCCGCTAGCTTTCACTTACAACCTCACAATTTGCGCTTATAACATCAATGATTTCTCCGCTTTGCATGAGCGCTTTGAGGAACATACCATTGGCTTTTACAATAATACCGCAGTGCCCGCCA
>Ga0208299_1002395_pt1 | contig 12698 bp, 28 predicted proteins | sample 15_taG_FD_184089 | JGI IMG/M metagenome (GOLD analysis project Ga0208299, IMG submission 184089) | Marine viral communities from the Subarctic Pacific Ocean - 15_ETSP_OMZ_AT15312 metaG (SPAdes) (version 2) | ecosystem: Environmental > Aquatic > Marine > Oceanic | place: Pacific Ocean | collected...
TCTTATATTATGGGCTTGGATACCACGATTTTGTACCTCGTTCTAATACAATGAGGAGACTATTGTTTTGCAAGAGATAAAAGTTAATGTTTTAAACCCCGATACTCCCCAAAAAAACCGAAAAGCCAAAGCCAGTAGTGTCTGTTAGGGGGTGTTATGTTATAGAAATGAGAATAAAAAGACAAATTGATGTTGTCGCCGACCCAAAACTTCTTATAATAAGGGCAGAGGGAAACATTATTCCCAATCTTTCGGGCAAACCTATCCAGCCCTTACAACTTGCTTATTATATAGCGGATAGGGAGTGGATGACAAGAGCCGGTTACGGTGTTTGAAGGTCAGAGAACTCAGTGGCGATGGTAGTTAGCCCTTTCTAGTGGCACTCGGTAGACCTCGCAGGACAGTATAGTGTATATCTTATAGGCTTCGGTTGTGTTATTCGCAAATGACGGCGAGCCTAGCAGTTTGAGTTATTGTTTTTGGTTTCTGTGAATCGTGGGGCGGGAGTTTACAGGAATTTCCTAATAACAAATAAATGTTAAAGATTAAATGTGTATTCGGTTGTGCAGAGGGAAATAAATAATGGATGACAACCCCTATAGAACGCCACGCTCAGATTGCCGCAAAAGACATGAAAGACTAGACGAACCCTACAACCCTCCGGCAACAGACTGGGCTTCGTTCTTCCTAATACTATTCCTCTTAGTTCTGATTCATATTCTGCAACTTACGCTTATCCAAATAATTTCTTGGTTAAAAGACTTGACAACTTCCGGTTCTGTGTTATAATAATATATGGAGTTTGAGGAGAGCGCAACTAAACATAACATCATAACGCGCAACCAGATTCCCCTGTCTGGCTCCTCTCACTCCTTTTTTTGACTTTTTTTCGGCATCTCTTTATAGGTTCCTTCGGGGACAGCAGACTATAGTTGTGAGAGCATCTGCTGCTTTTGCATTTAGTGAGGTGTCGATAATCAGTGGTATGGTTTAACGTGCTTTTGCACGGGGTAGGTGGTGGGAACAAAATACTCGTTTTTCTTTTTGCACAACAGTAACACACTGGCAGATAGAAACTCGCTGGCTATAGACTATTCTAGACTAATGGGTGTGCATTAGCAGAGACTAGCGGAACCCTGTTCTAAGTGCATTAGGTACAAACTTCTTATTATCTACTTCAGGGTCGTAAGTGGTATGTGTTTCTGTGACATACCTATAACGTATTACATAGATGTGGTAATTCTTTCCATATTTATCCTCTATCCACGTACTATACCACCCTCTATTTGTTTTTGCAGGTAAGTATTCATTGCTGCCTCCCTGCGCCGCGCTATCTTGTGGCCTTTCTAAGGGGAGTCTCTTCCAGCCTTTGACTGCATACCCCCATTGGTATGTTATAAGACCTGTTTCTTTATCTTCTCTCTCTCCTTTTCGCCACTCCCAGAATATAATCTGCCGGAAGTTAGGAGTACCATCAGAGGCATAGAAGGTATTAATCTCAGCATAGTCACAGTCATCATACACGATGTTGATGCGGTCGCCAATAGGAATAGATAGAATCAGAAATATAAGTAATTTTAGCATTGGGTTCCCTCCAACACTACAATACACTTTTCTCTGCACAACTCCCCGGAACTCGCTGGAACTCGCTGGCTATAGACTATTCGAGACTAATAGGTCTGCATTAGCTGGGACTCGCTGGCTATAGACTACCTCCGACTAAACGGCGTGGCTTAGGAGAGACTGCCGTTCTTTTATTATCTTTTTTAGGGCACTCTCATTATCCTGACTACCATGACTCGCTGGCCATGACCTGCCTTGACTATCGGCGTAAGAGGGAGGAATAGGTGTGACACTCTATATTATCGGCAGATTGGCATCCTGTCAATAGCAATTCCTGAGGCGGCGATATTGATAATCAGTCTCATTAGCCGCGACGCGGGGGCGCGCCCGTTTTTTAACCCGCTTCATCTTCTTCGATAACGTCACACACGTAAATCGTACCCTTTTTAACTTGGTCGATTAACCATTCTTGATTCAGTGAGTCCGGGCGGACTTGTAAATTGTCTGCGGCTTTCTCATCGACGCCATAGACACTAGCAATGTCAACAATGTAAGTTTTACTCATTCTAATATCCCCGCTTCTTCTTCTTCTCCACTGCACCAGCGGCACATAGCCACGTTGTCAGTTGAGCAAAATGAATGTTCATATTTTGTACCGCACTCGCAACACTTAAATTCTTTATCCATTGTTAATTACCTTCCAATGTCCGCTTTTTAGATATTTTTCAACACCCTCCAAAGGAAAGGTTAGGGATTGCTTGCCCTTCTCTCCCGTTAGGGTAACACCCTTTGATGTGATTTTAGTTACTTTGGTTTTTTCAATACCATTCATAACTACGCTATTAATTCCTAAAACTTTTTTCATTCTTCTTCCCCTTCGTTTACATACTCTATATAATCGACCCATTCAAGCCCGTACATATCTACAAGCATATCAATTTGTTGTTGTGTTAATGGCATGTTACCACCAACTCGAATAAACTACGGTATAACCTTCGCCGATTGCGCTGCGTGCCGCTACAATAAAATCACGGTCTTGCTTCGCATAGTGGTCGTCTGAATTTTCCCCAAAAAAGAAACCCTCCGTTTCAGGCAACGATTCACTATCTAAGATTGATTCCAAAGAATCTAAATCCTCAAGAGTCAACACAAGGTCAACGCAGTTGAAGTCGCTACCGATGATAGCGCCATCTTCAGCCGGTGGGTTTGCATTGGGCTTACCCTTTTCAATCCACAGTTCTTCCATAAAGCCCTGTAGGTTTGGGTGTTTTCGCCAGTAACTCAATTCCATACTGTCGTCATAGTATGTGTAACCGTCCTCGTCTTTCTTCTGCTCGCCCTTGTGTGCTGTTGCGTATTGGTCTAATCCCATTTTGTTCCCCTTACCTTTCTTAAAAAACGGACTGACGGCAACAGTATTGCTACCGCCAGTCCTTTGCTAATCATTCTGAGGCACAGAGTCTCTCCAGCAACGCCAGACAAACACCGCCGCACCCAAAGCGACAAACATATCAATCGGTGACATTAGAGAGGCATAAAGCATACTCTACCTCCCTAAGAAAAAAAACTAAACTTCCATAGAAACTTCCTGATTTTCTATAGAAACCTTTTCATTTTCCTTAGAGGCTAACATCTCTTGGCTTTCAATTTGCATCTCTGCAACAGAGGTTCCACGAACCCTAGCCAATACCGCCAGCTTTTCTTCTAAGCTAACCTTAGCACGACCACCACCGCCAACAAACTTTTGTAGCGGCACACCGTCACTACGGTACTTTGTAGCCCTAGCATAAGCATTTTGCTTACTAATTTCCAGCTTATCGCAGACACTTTGAACGCTATCAGACGTTTCCCACGCTTCAATAAACTCATCAAAACCAATTCGTCCTTTTGCTTCACTCATCATAAAATCTCCTAAAAAGGGAACCAACTAAACATAACAACATTCTACCATACATTTTCAATTTGTCAATAGTTTTTTTTCCAAGCCCATATCACAGGTTTTCTCTCGTCGCTCGGCAATCTGTAGTCTGCATCTAAAGAAACCCAGTCTGCTAAATGTATAGGTTCCTCAGTATCCTTCCATACGAACGTCTTGTATTTGTAGGGATTGTAAGCCAATGCACCTATCTTAGTTACGTTGCAATGATTATTTGGTGGGGCAATCATACCCTTAACATAGGCGTGTACGTTTTTTTTCTTCTCTCTGCGAACCTTAGCATTGCCAGCAGGCTGAACGTGAAATGTAACATCTTGCATATCTAGGTAGAACAAATGCTGAACAACAAGACTACCCTGCATTATGCTGAACCGTTTTTTGTGCAGGTTGAAATAAACCTTAATGGGTTTGGATTCATCGAACTGGTACTTTGGCATTTTTATCCCCTTTGTTGTATTCTCTTACACTTCCATTCTACCATATATATCGTCACTGTCAATAGATAAACTTTAGAAAAAACGAACTTTATTTATTAATGAGATTGGGTCTCAACAAGGCGCCGGCGCGGGGGCGCGCCCTGTCACCCGTCCCTGTTTTCCAAAAAGTTAAATATTAAAACCATTGTCCCTAGGCTAGAAGCAACACCGGCAACAAAGCCCAACACAAACATAACACCCATAACAAATACCCCTTTACACTTGGTTGTCCATATCTATATCTTCGGCGTAAATCTCAACCTTCATACCCTCGAAGCCGCCATGGTCTATACATTTCAATGACGGGTTAACCACTGCACAACGATATCTATCATTGCTCATAGGTTCTAATACCTCTAGAGTTTGCCCTTCTTGCATTAAGGCGAATTTTTTCGATTTGTATTGGTCACAGAAAAAGGAAAGACCTTTTTTTATTTTTGCGTTAACCATTATGCAGTCACCTTTCGATTATAGGAATGTTGGACTTTATTTTTCTTCAGTAGTTTTAATGCCGTTGCCGCTTCACTTCCGGCGGGTTGTGTGCCGTGAATCAGTAGGGCAAAATCTTGGTTTCGCATTGACGGTCTAGCGGCGTGACTATCATCGTGGTCTATTTCCAAACCTAACTTTTCAGCTTCGGCTTCACTGTAGACTACCTTAACAGAACGCAAACCTAATTGGTCAATCAAAAAATCATCACGACCACCATAACTTGCGGTTAAAACAAGATTGTCAAGAATAGGCATTTCGTTGACTACTCTATTCCAATAGCGTAAACTTTTGGTATAACCATAGAATAACGTATTAGGATTTTGGCTTGCAGTCAACCACCACGCTTCCATATATTCAGGACTAAAAAAATCGCCTGCAACGTGAATCCGAACAATACCCGCATCTTCGGGTAGACTGTTCATTAACAACAAATCCATATTATCAGCGTAACGCAACGCATCAAAATTGTGCTTGCGTAGGTTAAACGTATCGGTATATTGTGCCTCTTGACTAGCGGAAAAACAACGGAACTCTGTATTTTTTCCATCTTTTATAATCCGTTTTCCATCAGGCATAACAATAGCCCGACTAAGACATTTTTCAGCAAAGGGGCAACTATAACCAGATAGCAGGTCAAGAGAATAGACTTTTGCCGTTTTACGCCCACGTTTACCTAAGAACTTTTGCAGTTCAGGAACTTGTTTTAGTGCTTGTGTTTTGGCATTGGCTTTTGAAAATTTTAACATTTTTTTCCTTCCGTATTGTTTTAAGTTTATATCCCAAGTATACCATATATATCGGCATTGTCAAGACAAAAACTTTGAATAATTTTCTTTATTTGGCATATTTTCCTCTAATTTATCTAGGTCATCAAACGGTGATATATCTTCTGTAGGTTCTAAAACATAGACATTTTTGCGTTGGTCTTCAGGGTCTTCATATACTAGTGTACTTTCCCAATCTAAATTAGAATAAAATTCTCTTAAAACTTCCGCTCTTGCTTTTCTGTATGCTTCCAGATTTTTACGTCCGGTGCCGGTTGATTTAGTTTTTTCACGTTGGTGTAATTTTATGTCTACTGCATTTACTTCGATATTATTCATTGCTGTTCTCCATTGTTGAATTTAAAAAGCGGTACCATTTGGTACCAGTAGTATACTACAGATTTCTATTTTGTCAAGTTTCCCGGATTTCCTATTGACAAAACGCCGCGCGCGGGGGCGCCGCCCGTTTTTGTCAACCCCATTTCTATAAAAAAACCAAAAAAAAATACCCCCTGCCAGCGAACCAGCAGAGGGTAACGGAAAGGGGGTTTCCGATTTGGTTGGGTTAAGCCGCCATTTCAATAGCCGCATCAAACGCCGTCTTGTTTACAGTGGCGTTCTGTCCGAACCACAGCGACGACATACGATTGTCATTGCTGTTTCCCCGTTCGTAGGATAACCACTCAGTGACGCCGTTGTAAGCCGCCCACCAACTACCAGCGATTGCCGGATTTTTGTTGCCCTTGCCTTCGTCAAACAACGAAATGATTTTCGCCATTTGATTTTTAGCACGGGTTGATAGGTCGTCTTTCTCGACGTTGCCTTTGCCAAGCACAACCTTTACATACTGCTCTAAATCAGACGTGTTAATCTGACGGCTAGCCAAGAAACGGTATTGGTTAGCAGTTGCTTCAAAGTCAGCATTAGCCGTGTTGATAATCTCACGAATGTCCGTGACATTACGTCTAACGTGTTGCGAGTGATTGACACGCAACATTTTAGATGCAGAAGACTTAATTGCCATTTGCAAAGTGTTTATGCAAACAATGCGAATAGGGGTAAAGCCAACACGCACAGCCTTTGTGCCGTCGTGTGAATTAGACAGCAACAAATATTTTGCCACCTCATCACCAGCCGCAACCTCAGCATTGTCCCGATTAAGTCGGGCAAGAATCCAAGTTATGCGACCTTGCTTGAAAGCACCAGCCGTGGAAAACTCAACCTCATTAGACTCTACAAACGGTTCAAACCATCTGAAAGCGTCTTCGTTTTGGTATGGTGTCCACCTTGGAGAGACTACGCCAAGAACCCCTTGGTTGTCATCACGCACAATAGCACGTTGTTTCAACTCTCGACCATCTGCCAAGAAAATAGGTTGCTTGCTAACAGTCCAATCCATACCAGCTTGAGCCATAGCATCATGAACCGTCTCAGGCTTATCCAATTGTTTCCCGATACCAGCCCACGGCGACCCCAAATTATCAAACATTACAGAACTCATACGCTTCCCCTTTCATAGGAATACCAATTTAACTTTCTCTTATGTATACTAGTCTACCATATATTATCGTCCTGTCAAGTTATTTTCTTTAACTTTTTTCTGATTTTTTCGCTAGCCGCCGTTGGAGCTTCGGTCTTCGGTCACGGGGGTGGCTTTGTTGATACACAGTCTCAAGAAGCCGGCGGCGCCGGGGCGCGACCGATTTTGTCAACCCCTTTAAGCCAAAAAAAACCCTCTGCCGGCGAACCGGCAAAGGGCAACGAAAGGAGTCCGACATTTAACCCTGTCGATGGGGTGGAAAAAATGCTGGTTCAGGCGTTGAGCGACTCCGCCACCTGAGTTTAATGCTTGCGTATACATAGCCGTCCGAAGCACCAGCGAATAAAAAATAAGGACAGTTTATAACCTGCATCCAGTTCAGTATTCGTCAATACCTATCCCTGCGGGTTGTCTCCGAGTTATAAACTAAGTTCCCTTGACAACGAGATAGTCCTTATTTATTTGTATTAAAAATCAGTTGTGTGGGAAGCCATACCACATAAATCCTAAACTGTCCTACCAGCCATGTCACAGATTGTGTTGCAAGTGTGCTAAGAAGGCTTTAATTGGACAACTGATAATTATTGACTAAGCACTCTTGCGAATTTTCTTAGCCAACTTTTTTAACAACGGTTCCGGCTTCTTTGCCTGTTTAACAGGGTTCACAATCCGACCGTCGTAAAACGCTTTGACATCACCGTTGTCAAGTTCCATCGTAACAATATATCGAGAACGGTCGCCCTTGATATTTTTATTGTACGCAATGGTTGTTGACGACAAGGGTTGTTCTTTAATGTCTCTGACACTAGTGACTTCCCCCTTGTATGTCTCTGCGTTCTTGTTATAGTTTACCAAAGTTGGGTGTCCATAACAAGTTGAATAATCCTTCTCAATATTTTTGAGATAGGCAAAACTAACTTTATCGCCAATGGCTAAAGCACTCATAAACTCTCCTTCCAAAAAAAACCAATTCCACTAACACTTATATCGACCATTATACCACAGAACTTTAATCTGTCAAGGGTAAAAATGGAGATTTTTCCTCTTTTGTTTGGTAGTGTTCTGCGAGGGCAGCGACACGTTCCAGACTACCGGCACGACCAACCTTATCAATCATTAGGTCAGCCTCCAATGGTGTCATGTCTATTCGATGGTCACGGGCTGATTTAGTCACAGCCTTTTTAACCTTGCGAAAATTCCAAAGGTCAGTGCCTTGCTCATCAATTTCTAAAGAGAAGCAAGCAAAAGCCTCTAGGTCAGTCATTCCACCAATTCCCTCGATAGCAGGGCAAATTTTATCTTCCATTGTTTTTTCCTTTCGTTTCATATTTACATTATACCACAAAATACAGACTTGTCAAGAGATAAATCTAATTTTTTTTGGGTTTTAATGCACCGCTGTCAATCATACGGTTTACCTCACTGTGAGGCAGGTTAAACTTTTCACCTTTGTCATTGGTGATTGCAATCGTTGAGTTTGCGATTGCCGTAACGGTTCCAGTGTTTCCACTGAGGGTAAAGTCTACGTTAGTTCCCTTTTTGATTAGTGTGTCCATTATGACCACTCCTTTATTGATGCCCGATTATTTGCTGAACGTGTGCGACGACGCTTCGGGCGTGAGTCGTGTACACCTGTGCCGGTTGTGTGTTGGCGATGCCCTATTGACACCTTGATGTCTTTGGGCTTGATTATAATTTTTATTGTCTTACTCATAACTAACTCCTCTTTATCTTATATCGTCAATTATAGCATAGAACTTTAGAAAGTCAATAAAAAAAACGCCGAATTAAGAAAAAAAGACCAGAAAGTTTTCCTATTGATACGCCGTCTCAATAAGCCGCGCGCGGGGGCGCCACCTGTTTTTGTCAACCCCAATTCTCAAAAAAAAACACCTGCCACCCCAACCTAAGCTGAGGCGACAGATGTTCGACGGGAGGAAGTGTCGATTTATTCCGCTTGGGAGAACGTACCTGTGGGTCGCTCGTCCGTCACGGTGGCTTCAGTAGCAGCGGTCATTAGCTGCGACCACTTAGCGTCGTCTTGCAAAGCTTCATTGAGGCTCATCTTTTGGCTTTCATCGCCGAGGGAGGTGTCTCGCTTTGTCCATTCCTCAAACACGGGAACAGTTGTGTATCTGGTTTTGCCAACCCTCACGAAAGCTAGTCCATCCACGTCCATCCAGCGAGTGACGGTTGCTCTGCACACATCACAAATTTTCATAATGTCTTGAACAGATAATTTTTGGTCTTGAATTATGTTTACTTCGCCGCGTTTTATTTCGAATTTTTGCATTTGTTCTTCCTTATAAAAAATTTATTACTTCGCCCACTCATAACCGTATAGGGGTATGTCATTAATATTGTCGAGGTTCTTGCTTTCAGTCCACCCAAATTCTTTTTCTTCGGGCAGATAGACGTAGCCGTATTGAGGCTTACAACCCTCTTCAGGTTTGTCCACGACAGCCTTAGAATACTTTGGTCTGCTGTTGTCGCAGTCGGTTAGAAAATACTGCCAACCGTTATCCAGTACAACGTGGCGTGTTACTTTGACGGTTTCGCCGAATGGTGTGTTTAATTCTCTTGACATTGTTTACTCCTTAAATTCTTGATTCTAGTTTGCCTAATGGCTTTTAGTTGTGCCGCTGTATGCTTCTTGGGTTTCTGCCGCTTTGCTGGGTTTGGTGGGCAGTCAATTACACCCAACGACACAGCTTTTCTTCTTCCTGACGCCGAATTGTGTACCTTCATCGCTTCCTCCCGTAAAAAACTTTATAAATTAAAAAATGGCGTTTTATAGTGCGCCACCACTTGAAAGGACTACTCAGTAGCTTCAGCTAGGCGTTCTGCCTCAGCTTCAGCTTTGGCTTCAGCTAGACGTTCGGCTTCGGCTTCTGCCGCAGCTGCAGCTTGCTGTTCATCATACTTGATGATGTCACCAGCCAACTCCTCACAAAGGCTGCGAGCAACGTCTAGAGGCATTGTGACAGTGAACTTCTGCCGGACACCGTTTCCGTCGCTTTCATCAAACGTCAACTGCCCTGTTTTGCGCCACTCAGAAACAAAACTACTGGCTGTTACATTTGAACTGACCGTAATTTCGTGGTCATTGGTTCGTGCGATTTCCATCTCAAACTCCTTCCAAAAAACAATTAAACTTAAACTCTCTAACACTTATATCGTCTATTCTATCACAGAACTTTACTTTGTCAATGATTTTTATTGATTATTTATCAAAATTCTTCGTTTTCTTCTATATCATCGAATTCATCGTATTTGTTGACTTCAATTTCCCAACCCTGCAATCTTGCGAGTTCAATACGACACCTGCACTCAGCCGTCCTACACAGGGCTTCAGCCTGATTTGGTGTTATTTCATGTCCGGTGTCACACCATTCTCTTGCAACTTTCTTTAGAAGCTGCTCGTCGTTAGCAACGCCGAGGAAAAAGTCTCGTGTTTTAGAGAGTGCTTCCCCCCAAAGCTCGGAGTCATCCACGTCGGTCGCCATTTTGGCAACATTGACCATATCGTTAGCGAAGAAATGCCACCACACGCCGAACATATGCTCAACCTCATCTGAGCCAGCAGAGGCTTCGCCAATGTCGCAACCCCCTGAATGTTTAGTGCATTTAGCGCTTGCCAGATAAGTTACGCCGAACTCTTCTAAGCCCCACAGTTTGTAATCAATCATAAAACTTCCCTTCCGTCGTTTTTTAGTTTCTTATGTTTTCATTATATAATAAAATATCGTCCTGTCAATGGTCATTCTTTATAATAATTGATAAAAAGCCAAAAAAATCTCACTGGCCATGGTTGCGTGCGCCGGTCTTCGGTCAAGGGGGTAGTTTTGTTGATACAAAGTCTCAATAAGCTAGTGGCGCCCCGGCGCCGCCGGTTTTGTCAACCCCTAAAATAAAAAAAACAACCGCACGCCTGATTGATGAAACGGCATATAGCCGAAAGGCCCCAGACGCGGGTTGTATTGTTGAAAGCTTACTGCACCCCACTACTTCAAGGTAGTGCAGCCCTATCACTGGATATTCTCCATAAGGGACTGTGGAGCCGTGACCAATTCTTATCACCGGCGTTCGTCTACAAAACTTGGCGCTCGTAATGGGTGATTTTTTGTAGCTCACCCAAATCCCGCACTCCGCTTTAGAGTGCAGTAAACTTTCAAATTGTATTTGGAACAGTGACTCTCAATCCTAACCGGCAGCCTGCGTACATCGTTGAGAGGTGGCTTATACGGTTCCTGTTCCGGTTGTATTGTTGACCTGAATCTCACAGGTCTTACGGTTTTCGTTTTTATAGATGTCTATACCGTTAATGTACCATCGTTGTTGTTTTAGAATTTCATTTTAATGTCTCCGTCCATAGTTGAAATACGTTACGAGCCTCTGTCTTATCTAGACCAAATTCATGTTGCAATTCTCTTGGTGCGCCCATCATGTTCATGGTTCCACTTTGTCGCAAATCATTCAAAAACTCAAAATATAAATCGTTCATTTTACTTCCTTTAGTTTGTGGTTATCTTCGTGTAGTGCAATGATTTCTTTTGCTACGGCTTTCCAAACCCGTTCCCATATTTCTATAGTTTCCGTATCGTTGGCATCTTTAGCCTTACGGAATTGCGTACCAACTCTAGTACGGATTTCATAAAGTGGTTTCAGCTTTTGCTGTGTTTGGTATCGTTTACTAGTCATAATATTCCCTTTCGTTGGAATTGTCTTAACTTCTTATACTTCCATTATACTATATTTATCGGCATTGTCAAGCGAAATCTTTAACTTTTTATTGATTTTATTTTCTGCCCTTGTGGACGCTGACGATTTTCTTTTGCTATACGGTTTAGAGCATAGGCGTTGATTTCAGCATAGCTCATGCTTACTCCGTGAAAATTCTTCCGCCGCATACTACGAGCCGCCGTTAGAACATCATCATTAATTTCGCCGTCGTGACCTAAAGCGATTGACAGGTTTTCTAATACTTCTTTCATTCTGCTTCTCCATTGATTTCGATTTCGTTTATCGTACTATCGAGCATTTCAATGCTCACTTGGATATTCTTACGGACAACACGGTTGTCGGTTCTATCCCACATTCTCCAAAGGTTGTTTATAGCCTGTTGGCATTCTTGTTTAGTTAGCATAGTCACTTCCTTTCAGTTAACTTCTCTATTACTTATATCGTCATTTTAGCAGAAATTCTTTAACCTGTAAACCCCAAACCCATTATTTTCTCAGAATAAAGGCAAGTATTTTTATTGATACTTAGTCTCAATAAGAGCTGACGCGGGGGCGCCAGCCGGCCATGTCAATAGCAAATCCTATTTTTTTAAACTTTTTCTACACCCCAAACCTCAAACCGTTTTCCAGTCGGTGAATCCCAGTAGGTAGTCCCGTCGATTGTTGTAAGCTCTTTTGAGTTTCTTACAAACTGCTTTTCACAGATACCATCGGCTACCCAAAATTTATAAAATACCATTAAGCTGGCTTTCCTTCTAGTCCGTAAATCAGGAGTTCGTTTATAACGCTGTCCATCAGTTGGACATTGGTTTCGATGCCTTTGCGGATTTCGTCGCTGTCGGCGTTGTCCCACATTTCCCAAAGGTTTTTTACAACCTGTTTATATTCTCTATGTAGGCGGTCTATTTCGTTTTGTGGCATTGTGTTTTTCCTTCGTTGAATTTTCTTATTTCGTCATGTCACGGGTTTCGACTCTACCGCCGGTTAAGGCTACCGTTTTAGTTTTGCATTGGACTAGGTTCGTTTCTTGGTTAAAGGCTCAGGTCGTAATTTGTATTGGCGACACGGTAGGGAATCGAACCCTACGAAATTAGCAGTTATTAATCACGGCTAGCTTGCCGATTGAAAAACTTAAAACACACAGAGCCCGTCGGTTGCCGTTTAAGTTTTAGACTAACAAAAGAG
>Ga0208299_1002399_pt1 | contig 12685 bp, 10 predicted proteins | sample 15_taG_FD_184089 | JGI IMG/M metagenome (GOLD analysis project Ga0208299, IMG submission 184089) | Marine viral communities from the Subarctic Pacific Ocean - 15_ETSP_OMZ_AT15312 metaG (SPAdes) (version 2) | ecosystem: Environmental > Aquatic > Marine > Oceanic | place: Pacific Ocean | collected...
ACAAATGGCGAGTAACCAACTAGCTGGTCAAGCAGTCGGTGCAGGAGCCTTTGGTGGTTCACGGTACGGGCTACAACAATCAGAACTAGCGCGTAATACAGCAGACATGCGATCACGTCGAATCTTTGAAGATATGTCACGTAACTATCAACAAGCGCAAGCGCAAGCAAATGCAGTTAATCAACAACGTATGCAACAAGGTCAAATGTTCGGTCAGCTTGGTCAAATGACAAGCGGTATTGGCGGAGCAATGGCTGGACTTGGTGCACAAACACAAGCGATGGGACAACAAGATGTTAATCAATTGATGGGCATTGGTGGAATGCAACAACAACTCGGACAAAGAATGTATGATGTAGACACAGCAAACAAAGCGGCAATGGAAAATGCGCCGTGGCAAAGACTATCTGCTGGTGCTGGTATCATGGGACAATTACTACCGGGCGGGGCAGGAACACAAGTAGTGGCTCCATTCGCACAAACTAATCCATACGCACAAGCGGCAGGACTTTTTGCTACGGGTGCTGGTGGTCTTGGAGCATTGATGGGATAATGGCAGTACTAGGTAGAAAATTATTTAATAGAGGAGGCTACGCGCACCGCGGAACAGGGATCACGTCTGGTTTAGATACACCAAAACGTGGCTATGTTAATGGACCGGGGAGCTATGCAGGTGTTGATACTACTAAACAAAAGTTTGAAGACTATATGGAGTTGTTTGATGAAATGGGACTTTCTAAAGAGAAAAAACCATTTAATAAATTAGCAGCGGCAAGTCCGGCTCTTTTACTTGCAGGTGAAAAATTACTATCGGGTAAATCTTATCAAGGTGGATGGGGTGGTGGTTTAGACATTCTTGGTCAAGCAGCAGGAGCAGCCGCTCCGGGCGTTGCACAAGCAATACAAGCGAGACGTGAACATGAAGCATCGGATCCAAATGCTAATTTAAAAAACATGGCGTTACAAATGGCTTTGGAGAAAGAGGATGGTATAGAATATTCTGACCCAACAGAAGTAAAAATAAAATTTGAAGGATCTGAGGACCTTGTTAATGCCCTTCGTTCATTTGATAAAAAAAATAATGTATTTGTTTATCAGACACCAGACGGAGAAAAAATAGATCAAAAACAAACACCTTTTAAAGTTATTCGTGATACAGAAAAAACAAATTGGAGTGATCCAACAAAAGTAAAAGTACTATTAAATAATGGCATTACTGCAGATGCTTTTAGAACATTTAATGCTGCCGATAATATATTTTCATGGAATATGCCGGGCAAGCCCGATAAATTAATACCCGGTACTTTTAAAGAATTAGATGATGGTACTGATACCACTTATAAAGATGCGACCGATGTTGAACTTATTGCAAAAGGAGATGAGTCTGGGGCAACAATTGATTCTGTTCGTGTGCTAGAGGGTGATAAATTTAAATATATTAACCCTGCTACAAACAAAGCTTTTGATATGTCTAAGTATGACATCTATAAAGATGATTTAAGTGATGCAGAAGTTAAAGACATCCTTGATGGTGAAATAACATATAAAGGTAAAAAGATAAAAGCTGATTTTGTTCGTGATACGGCTGGAACAAAAATTATAGATTTTAGAGCAGAAATAGATGGTAAGCCAAATCCTACTTTTGGAAAAGCTGTAAGTATTAATACAATAGAAGGTATAACAAATTTTGATCTCACACCTCAAAAAGAAATATTATCTTTAGCAGATCAAATAAAATTAGTTGAAGATACAGCAGATGCAAAAAGTAAAGCAACAAGAGCAAATAATGCTGCGATTTCAATTGATGAAAGTGCGCAAAAAGCAAATAATATAATTAAAGATGTTGATACTGCTTTAACATTATTAGAGACTTCTGGTTCGGGAAGTTATATTGAAGGTCGTGTTGGATTTGTAAGATTACTTAAAACTTTAAAAGTTGATCAAGCATTTCCAGATGAATATAAAGCTATGGAAGAATTTGCTTTAGATGGAATATTACCTTCAACAGAAACAAGTATTGCGTTAGCAAAAGGATTAACACTTGGGCGTGCGGCTAATTGGAATCAACAACTTAATAATACAGAAGTTGGTTTATTAATTGATGCAGGTCCGCAAGTTGCTTTGACAAAAGAAGGTCAAAGATTACTTTTAGAAATTAGTAAAAGAAATGCTGAAATAGATGTAGAAGCAAAAGCAATGTTAGATAGATTAACAATTGATGAAAATAAATCTACACTTGAAGCTATTAGAGACGTTAATAAATTTAAAAATGAAGCATATGTAACATTTGCAGATAGTATTAAAGAAGACATTAATAAAGTGTTAGGCTACACAAGTGTTAGAGATTTAAGCTTTTTTGAACAGCAAGACCCTATTCAAATAGCTGGAGAAAAAGTAGATTTAAAAGAAGCTTATGAAAAAAAACAAATAAAGTTTGCTGGGTATGCAGATGAAGACGGTGTGTTTAGACTTACAACAAAAAGTGGTACAGTGATAGAAAAACGTGTTCTTAAAAAAGGTTTACCAGTTTATTTTTATTATGATCCTAATGGAGAAGATATTTATGCTTTAGAAGGCGGAACAAGGGAAATGGATTAATGACTAAATTAGATTTAAGTTCGGAAGACATAACTTCTCTTTTTCCCGAAAAAGCAGAAGAAAGGTTTAATGTAACAAAAGAAGAAAGAGCGAAACTTTTTAAAGAATCAAGTGAAGATGAAAAAACTATTATGGGAATACCTTCTGAAATAATACCTTTTGCAGAAAAAATTTCGGGAACAAAAGAACAAAAATATGTTAAATCATTAAAAGAAGCAGAAGAAGGAGCATTACAAAACAAATTAAAGTATATTTCTGAAATGGTTGGTTCTCCTGTAGAAAATACAGGTTTAACTAATTATAAAGATATATTTTTAACATATCAATTATCACGATCTAAATATTTTAAAAACAGACAAAAAAAGTTTTTAGGGTATTACCCAGAAGGAGACTACCAAAGACAAATTGTTGATTATGGTGATGGTACTACTGATAAATTAGAACTATTTAAATATGATAAGAATGATAAAAAATGGCAAATAGCAAATCCGTATGGCCGTGATTGGGGAGAAATAGGGCGTGTTACAGGGACAATTATAGATGAAGCATTTGGAACAGACATAGCTTCGTTAGCAGGGCCAGAGTTATTAAAAAAAGCTAAAAATCTAAAAATGAAAGCAGTAGGATATGCACTTGATGCTATACCTCCAACGTTTCGTGTTGCAATGGCAAATTTTCTTGGTCTCAAAGGTAAAAAATTAAATGAATTTCTTTTAGGTTATGGTGAAGAAGGGTTTGACGTTGATAGTTTCGATGAAATAAAATTTCTTAAAGAAGCTACGGATTTAAGTGATTGGTCACAGGCTTTTTTAGCAGGGGGTTTGTATAAAGGAACAACAGAATTTGCAAACTATGTTTTAAAAGGTAAAAGACCGGGCATGGTTCCTATGGGAGAAGATATTATCCGTGCTTCAGAGGATCTTGGATTAGATCCATTAGTATTTGCACAACTTGCTGCCAGCCCAATTATTCGTAGAATGTATAGTCAAGCTGGTCTTTTTGTTAAACGAAATGATAATCTTGAGATGGCGCAAATAAAAAAATTAGAAGGTGTTTTAAAAGAATTCGGTATTGGTAATGGTGATAAACAATTAGATTTTGGTAAACTACAAGCGTTAAATGAACAATTAGCATTAAATGTTGGTAAAGATATTAAACTTGTTAGTGGTGGAAAATATGCAAATTTAGACGAAGCTAACATTGCCTTGCAACAGTCCCTTAAACAATGGAGTAATATATCTGTTCAAACTCAAGACACTTTAAGAAATTCAGCTATAAAAACAGCAAAAGAAAGTGGCGAATCAGTATCTTTTAATCTTACTCAATTTCAAAGTAATTTTAAAAAACAAATGCAAACTTTATACACTATGGTTAAACCGGGTGATAAAGTAAAAAAAGTTAAAAATGAAGCAGGGGAAACAGTAAACCAAACAGTTAAAGGTGGTAAAATTCAACCTTTTGGAGGAGATTTATTTAATGTAAAAGTTGATGGTTCTTCTAGTTTAGGAGAAATGTTTAAAACTATTAAAAAAATAGGAAATGGTGCAAATTCTCTTAAAGATCCTACTTTTAAAAATTTTAATACCTTACTTAAAATGAGAGAAGATTTAAGTAAATTATCTTCGCATCCTAATGAAAGAGTAAATCAAGCAGCCACTGCTTTACATACACATATAGTAAAAATTTTAAACGGAAAAAGTGGTAATTTAACAAGTGGTTCAAATAGTTTTAAACATTACTTAGGTATGATAGATAATCATATGTCTGGAATGGAAAATGTTCGTAATCTTAGTTTTGTTAAAGAAGCTTTAACTAAAGGAGGAGACCCCGATAAATTTGTTAATCAATTTATGAGCGCAGGTAGTCCTATAAAAGTAACTGCTCTTAAAAATATGTTTTTGGAAGGAACAGAAGGTCCACAACGAGAAGCAGCGGAAAAAGCCTTTAATGTATTTAAAAGTGCATGGCTTGCTAATACTCTTAAAAGTCCAGATGGAATAAAAATTATAGATGATTTTTTAATTAATGATCCAAAATCTTTAGAAATATTACTAGGACCACAGTTTAAAGCTCAATCAAAAGTTTTAAAAAATATTATTTATAAACAAAATAAAGTGTCCAATGGTATTGTTGCGGACACGATAAAAGGCGGCGATTCAAAAGAATTTGCACAAACTCTTATCGATAAATCAAAACAAAAAATTTATCAAGGAAAGGGAAAAGATTTTGATGAAATTATAGAAGATCTGGGAGGTGTTGATTCAAATGCAATTAACACTGTTCGTTACCATATTATTAATAATATGATTGACACTTCTAGAACTGTTGGAAAAGATTTTTCAAACACAATGGATCCAAAAATACTTCGTAATGAAATACGTAAATTGCAAGCAAATCCTTACTTAATGAAATTTTTTGATGAGACAATGATTAAAGATTTACAAAATTTTAATTTATATACAACAGCTCTTGCTGGCGGTAATGACGTAGGTGGCATGATTGCTGCGGGTGCTGAAGTAGCAGAATTTGTTGATAAATGGAATGTTCCTAAACTTGCTTTTAGTTTATTTAAATATGAATTAATATCGCGTCTGCTATCTAAAAAAGCAACAAGTTCTTTATTAAAAGACCTAGATGCAAGTAACGCTTTAAGCCCTAATAATTTACGAATTATAAATAGTGCTTTAGCAGAATTAGAAAAAGACGTTTTAGGGGAAGTTAGTGGTGGTAATATAGCAAATGATAAAGGAGTATTGTTTCAATTAAAAAGAGAAGATTTAGAAAACTTTAAAGAATCCTCTTCGATAAGACCTTCTACTAACACAGATAATTTAGTGAAAGAAATACCAATGGCTAATTTTAATCCGTCTCCAGTTAACTCTGCTTCACGTTTATCCGCGGCTAATATAGCACCACCGCTCACGAACACCGGATCAATTAATCCAAACACAGCGGCTCGTGGAGCACAATTATTTAACAAGCCGGGCGAAATTACATTCGCCGCACAAGGCGGTATCATGAACGCACGTAAACCAATACAGAGGGTAGCATAATGGCAATAAATTGGGGTAATATAAAAGGTAATATAAAAGATACATCTGATAATTATGCTGGTGGAGGAAATAAAAGTTCCTCTAATAATGATCCAAGTGGAGGACGTAGACAAGCCTATGAAGATATGGCTAGTGTGGGAATTCAAGGTGTAAGTGGAAGAACAACAGATGATGATAAAGGAAAAAGAGCTAGAGAAATTCAAAGAGACTCTGGATTTCAAACAACTACACAGGATAGTGACAGAGATAGAGAAGAACAACTTTACAATTTTATAAACAAGGCAAGTAAAAAAGAAGAAAAAAAAGAAGAAAAAAAAGAAGAAAAAAAAGAAGAAAAAAAAGAAGAAAAAACAGATCTTCAAAAATTTTATGATTTCGCGTTTGGCACAGAAGGCGACACAAGTGTAAAGAAAAGTGGTTTTGAACAATCTGGTAAACATCCATTACGTGCACAGCTTGATTACTTAATTGGTAAGTATGGAGATTCGGTTTTAGATACGGAGCAAGGAAAAGTATTGATGGGATATCTTTCTGGTGTCCCTGTAGAAAGAGGCGGCGGTCTTGGTGCAAGAGACGACACATATGGTGGCGGTGACTTTACTTTAGATCCAGAATCTAAAGAGTTTCAAGAAGCAGAATCTTATAGAAAACAATTAATAGATCAAATTACATCAAATAGTATTTTTGCTAAAGATATGATGACTTTTGATAATAAAGATTATGATAATTTAGGAATTGGATTTTTAAGAAGTGATGCTTTTGATGCTGATTTAGCTAGAAAAGGATTGTCACCAGAACAATATTTTAATTTTAGACAACAACTTATGGCGTCTGACCCTACAGCAGAAAATCAAGGTTACAAAGACGCCTTTCCTTTTTCTAGTGGCGCGGGCCTAGGAGCAATATTAGAAAAAGTTATGCCGGGTTCTACTGCAATATCCGCTATAACAGGAAGCATATTACCAGAAAGAAACATGGCTGGATATCAAGGCACTAATGATCCATTTGCGGCTACTTTTAGAGCTTTACCAGAATCACAGGACCGTGCATCGGGTATCATGACAGCACCATCAGCTCCACCGGTACCACCACCAGTTATACCACCGGAAATGAAAGAGGATCCTGTACCAGAAAACCCTATTTTAAATCCAATCATGTCACAAAGAGATCCTTTTAATCTTGCAAAATTTTACGCAAGCTTACCTCAATATACACAACAAGGTGTTATGAGTCCTAGTCTTATGGAATATTACAGAAACTTAGGATTGTTTCCGAGAGTATAATGGCTGAGTGGGAAAAAGAAATAGCTGAGTTAAAAACTGATGTTAAATACATCAGAGAAGATATAGGTATCATGCAAAAGCAAGTGCGCGATTTAAACAAGCACACGAACATGGGACTTGGGGGAATTAAAGTTTTATTAATTGTGGGGGCTGTCGTAGGCGCTGTATGGACAATGATAAAAATTATGGGGGGAAGATGAGAATACTATTCTTTATCTTAACCTTTGTTTTAGTTTTCGGTGCAATTACTAGCGCTAAAGGTGCTGATACAAATACCGTATCTAGTACGGTAGTGACTAATAATACACCACCAACAGCTAACGCACCAAGTGTCGTGGTTAACAACTCAGATATCTGTAAAACAGCCACAAGTGGTGCTGTGCAAACACAAATACTAGGTATAGCAACAGGTATTACAATCACGGATGAAAACTGTGAAAGAATAAAACTGTCACGGTCATTATATTCGATGGGCATGAAAGTTGCCGCGGTGTCAACATTATGCGCGGATTACCGTATTTTTGATAGTATGTGGATGGCAGGAACGTATTGCCCGTACATGGGAGCTATTGGTATAGAAGCAAAGGAAGGTTGGGAACAAAACCCGGACCTCGTGCCAAAAGGCAGTAAAGTATTTGGTAAGATAGAGTTAACACAAGAAGACGTAAAGGAAATAAAAAACGATGAATTTGCGAAATTTATGTTTATGGCTATGGCTATGTACATCGGTATTCCTATCCTCTTCTAGTCAAGCGGTAGACTGCTCAACAGATACAGTTGGACTATGTACTCCTACCATTGAAGAAATCATAGACGAAACATCGACAGAAACAATACAATACGAAGCTGATGGCTACACCGTAACCACAGAAACCATTACCGATATAACAACGACAACCGTTGCTAATGAAGACAGCGGCGATATTCTTGATGGTGACAATGATTATGTTTCATCCTCTAGATACGAAGGGGACATGGATTTGGACTGGGGAGGCCAAGGATCCGCTAGTATGCCATCTGGTAATAGTTGTTTTGGTTTAGGAACGGATAAATGTGCACAAATCACCGGCAGCGGTAATAGTACATCTACTATGGGTGTTGACGGTATGGGTACCACCTTTATTAACACCGTTGATATATCTGATCTTGATATTACTCACGGCGGTAAAACTAATTATACAATCAAAGTAGACAAACAAGATGCACAAGATCGTATCTATATGCACATTACCGGTAAGAATGGTAATACATCAGTATTCAGTGGTACGGATATATTATCAGAATCTGGTGTAGCAAGTGGATATGAAGCATATTCTGGTGGTTTTGATTTTGCTGGTACACTTACAACTCTTGTAATTGAAGTTGGTGGACGTGATATAAACTTGGCTATCGGACCACTCTTTGATGATGTAACCGTAAACGTATTATACAACACGATTAACACCATCGTACAACAATCTATTACCAGTGTAGAGATGTGGGTAGCCTACGGCGGCAGCACAGAGACAGAGGTCATTGATATCATAGAAAACATATTTGAACACAACGATATTGTTACATCACCAGACGGTGATATTAGTATTGAGCCAGAGTTTGAGGAAACAGACATGGAAGTATCTTATGAAATGGTTGAGATAGAAATGGAGATGGAACTACCAACAATGGAGATGCCAGAGATGGAGATGGAGATGCCAGAGATGGAGATGGCAAGTGTTGAAATGGAGATGGAAATGGAGATGGAAATGGAGATGAAGGTAGAAGCAGAACCGACCACGGAACCCGAACCAGAAATGGAGGAACCAGTAAATGAACCAGAAACCGAAACTAAGCCAGAACCTGCTGATGAGCCTGCTGACGAACCTAAAGAAGATGTGGCAGAGGAGCCGGAGTCGAAAGAGAGCGCACCAGAGGCTGATGAAAATGAAGATAAACAAGAAGATAAAGGTAAAGCCGAAGAGAAACCTGTGAAAAAATTAGAGTCTAAAAAAGAAAAAGCGGCTAAAAAAATAGTGAAAAAAATGGGAGATAAAGGTAGATATGACTCTCAAAATCAATTAAAAACACTTATTGTGATGCAAGTGTTGGGTAACACCAAGACCTTTTTTGACTCACAACAACAACTAAATGATAGAGCAGGCTTCTTTACAGATGAGAGTTTGCCAGACACAGTTATATCTGATAACAATATAGCTGGATATTTCTTGTTCGCAGGGAGTGACGGGCTAATGAACGAAATGGTAATGCAACAATGGCAGAAGTAGAAGTAGGCGGAATAAAGTTTCGCGGTGGCAAGATCTTTGTAATCTTGACAGCACTAACCACAGCAGGTGGTGCTTTATGGGGTGGTTTTGAATTTTACAAAGACTACCTTAATATGAAAGATCAAATACAGAGTTATGTCGCGCCGGACTTATCCGAGTTTGATAAAAACATCGCGCTTACAAAAGAAGAAATGTCTAGTAAAACAGAACTATTAAGTACAGAGATTGATATGTTGATGCAAGAAATGGAAATGATGATGGCAGAAATAAGACTGGTATCTGATGTGGCAAACGAGTTGAAGAATGATCTACGTCAAGACGTAAGACGTGTTGAGAAGATTGTTAATGATGTAGAACAACAAGTAAAAGAAGACTCTAGAGATAGTGCTAAAGATCTAAAAATTACTATTGATACTATTGAAGATGACATGAAAAAATTAGAAGATAGACTTAAACAAGCGCAAAAAGAACTAGAAGAAAAAATGGAAAAAAGAATTAAACTAGCATTAGAAAATCCTTTAGGAGTGATGTAGTGAAGATATCAGATAACACAGCGATTAGTATGCCTATGAGAAATCTCATTGGGTTGATTGTAGCTATAGGTGTAGGTATATTCGCCTACAGTGATGTCACTCAAAGGTTGACAGAACTTGAGACTGCAAGACAGTTGATGGAAGCAGACTTGCTCAAAAAAGCTGAGCAGACACCGGTCGATCAAGAGCAGTATATGTTGTTGGAATTTATCGCAGGACAGTTTGAGGTTATGGAATCAGAAGTACAGTCTATTGAAAGTAACAATATAAACATAGACTTTTTACAAACACAGGTTGAAAAACTACAAAAGGATGTAGAAGAATTAAAAGATAAGGTGAGATACAATGGTAGTTGAGACAGTATTCGCAATGATGATGATCGTAAACGGGTCAATGGACGGGTTTATGAAAACAGATGGTTTATCACATTGCCTTAAAGTTAAGAGAGAAAGCGAGCGTAATTTATCGGATAGCAGATCAAATGTTATTCGCTATGAATGTGGTCAAGTAGTAGCAGAGTTAGAACCAGACTCAGAAGGCGTGCTCAAAATAAAAAAAATTGTAGAACGTAAATAATGGAACCAGTAACAATAGCGTACATGATATTTGGTGCCCTTTGGGTAGCAGGCGCGATAACGTATTTATAGATTATGGTAAAAACATACGACGCATCTCAAATAAAACCAAACATTTCTATAGAATTTGGTGGTGATGATTTAAAAGATACTAAAGAACGTAAAGAAATTTTAGATGAGATAAAACGTAAAAGAGCGGCGGCAGCAAGGTCAGAAGGAATTATAGGAGCGGCAGAGCGAGGTGAATACGGTGATGTAGGACAAGGTGGTCCAAAAGGCGAGTTTGATGATGAAATAAATCAAGATCCGGGTAATGAAGACCCAAGTCAATCTAGTATGACACAACAGGCTAAAAACTTTTTAGCTAATTATTTTACAAACGCTAAATTTGGAGCAACAGGTGCAGGAATGGAGGGTATGGCTAGAATACAAGCTTTCTTAGCAGATAAAAAAATACCTTTTACAGAGAAAGATGTAACAGACATATTCATGTTAATTTCTCAAGCACCCGACAGAAAAAAATTTACTAACGAAGATATAGGAAAAGTTATAGGTATGGGAGAGTTTGTGACCGAAGATATGGTAGGCAAAAACAAACCATTAACTATAGGACAAGTACCGGGTTATTTAGGTAATTTATTGTTTGGTGGTACGGCTGAAGATATGAGAAAAGTTAGAGATGAAGGATTGACAGTTGATGAAATGACACCGGGACAAATAGCTAGTATGGCTGCTGGCTTTTCAGAATTTACTCCTTTTGGTTTTGCTCCAGACATATATAGAATAGGAAAGTCTGGTGTAAAAGCAGGTGTAAAAGCAATAGATGAAATGATTACTCCTTTAAATCAAATGCAAACAGCAGGAGGCCCTAATGTTAATATGATGGCACTTTCTGATGATCCTGCAAATGTAGAGAGAAGACAAAGATATGCAGATAAAAAAGCGGGCATATACAAAGATCCAAGAAAAGTTAGAGTTGATTCCGTTGAAGAAGGTTTAAATAAATATTTAAAATTAAATTATACAAAAAATAAAGACGGAGTTTACGAAGTCGATAGAAACTGGAAGTCTAATGCAATACCATTTTTAAAAGAAACTTATGGTGACAGTTTAATCTACAAAGATGAACTTTTTGATAGTACAAAATTAAATCAACTTATAAGGGATAATAAAAGTTTAAAACAATTTAATGTTGCTGTAAAAAAAGGAAAGTATAAACCTACTGACAGTTTTTATTCTTATTATACAGAGAATTTTGACGATGTTATTAACCGTGTTGATGATATAACAAATGCTAGAACATCTAGAACTTTTCAAGGAACTAACCCAGAGTTTAGATTTATAGATTTCATGGGTAAAACAAGAAAAGATTTATATAGCAGTGTTGCAACAAAAGAAGGGAGTGATTTTTCTAAATTAGTAGAAGAATATGACCCAAGAAAATTAAACGATCCAAGTTATAAACATTACGAAGCTTTTCAACGTTTTGCTTTTTTAGATGAAGCAAGAATAGAAGCAAATGAACTTATAAAACCTATTCTTAAAAAAATATTTACTGACACAGACAGACAAAGTCTACAAATTGCACACAAATATGAATCATCAGGAATAGCAACTGGTTATGTTGATAAAGCAAAAGCAGGGACAGGTGGTAATCCGTTTGAAATGTACGTTGATCTTTCTGAAATTAATCAAGGTATTCAAAAAACTTTAGAAGCAGAAGCAAGAAAGTTAGTAAATAAATATAATAAACTCGAAGCTAAAGGAGAATCTAGTGAAGAAATTTTAAATCAAATTTTTAAAGTGCATGATAAAATGGTGGACGCTGGAGTTCAAGGTCAAGCTTATCCTTTTGTTCTTGGTGCATCAGACCCAACACCAATTTCAACTAAGATTACTAATTTAATTAAAAATGCACAAGATAAAGGTATAAAGTTTACAACAGAAGAATTAAAAAATGCAGAAGAAGCAGTGGACCTTTTATTAGAAGCAGGTCAAATATCTATAAATAAGTATGGCACAAGGTTAGGTGGCCTTGCAAAGGGTGGAATCGTGGGAATCAGCCATTTAACACGACCTCTGTAAAAATTTTAACCCCACAGTTAAGCGAGAACGAACGAATTAGCACCTCCTAGGGTGATAGTACCTAAGAATTACTTTTCTTTACCACCGTGTAAAAAAACAGGGTTTATATTAAATTAGCCATTTTTTAAGCTCTTCACCTAGTACTTTTGTTGCTAAGTTGATTTTACCTCTTAAATTCTTCACAATGAACTCATCTATCGTACCATCTGATATCAAATCAATATACGTTACCTTTTTTGTTTGACTAATACGGTGCGCTCTATCTTCTGACTGCAATCTAATTTCTAAATCGTAGCT
>Ga0208299_1002401_pt1 | contig 12684 bp, 16 predicted proteins | sample 15_taG_FD_184089 | JGI IMG/M metagenome (GOLD analysis project Ga0208299, IMG submission 184089) | Marine viral communities from the Subarctic Pacific Ocean - 15_ETSP_OMZ_AT15312 metaG (SPAdes) (version 2) | ecosystem: Environmental > Aquatic > Marine > Oceanic | place: Pacific Ocean | collected...
CAGATAATACCTAGATCTGTCCCTTGAGGCGCGTGAATGTGTAGTTTCCGGACCCCAGTTAATATCTCTCTTCAAATTTTCTAATAATGCCTCTACTCTCGCGAGGCCAATTCTTTTAGTACCCATAGTTAAAAACCCTCCATTTGTAATCATGTCCGCACTCCGAAGAGTGGGGGCGGATCAAGCCCACCCAGTGACTATGGTGATTAGAATTTTTTCCTAATCACTATAAATAGTCCACCACAAAAGAAAACCCCCGCTCCGAAGAGCGGGGGCCGAAAATTAATTCTTTTCTTTAGCTAAGTTTAGCTAGTCGCACCAGCCTCACCTAAGAGACCGCGTACAACAACTACGCCATACATATCAGGACGCACCATCTTCTTGGCATATCGCGTCATCACGCCCTTGCGGGGCGTGAAGTCTTCGACACCGAAGATAGTCGGCGTGACCTGTAGCGGTACGTAAGGAGCGTATACATAGCCACTCTCAAGGAAGCTAGAGCCCTTACGACCAACAAGGATAACATTTCTTACGAAGTAGGGATCAACGTAAACGTCCCACTTCTTGCTAACCTGTCCAACATTGACAGCACCAGCAGTACCCTTATCTTCGTCAACCGCAACCGAAGCACGGAAGCCAGAGGTCATCTCAAGGATGCTGGCAACTTCAGGTGAAGTAACGATGAAGTTTGCACCGCCACGAACAGTCTTACGATGAATCTGAGCAGAAAGGTCATTGACCGTCTCTAGCAAAGTCTCATACCACTCACTAACCGTACCGGTGAAGTCCGGAGCAGCCGAAGATGCACCAAGCTCAGTACCGAGAGTTTTGTGGACAAACAGACCCGGCGAACGTGACCAGTAATACGTACCAGCTTTTGCACCGGTAACGAGGTCGTTAAGAATCTCACGATCGATTTCCAAAGCAATCTGCTCTGAAAGAATCGAGGTCAATTCAACTTCCGCGTCGAGGTTGTGGTAAGCATTAAGGTCTTGACCCAATTCGGGTGACCACTTAGCCTTCAGCTTCTTGGTCATCGCGGTGACACTCACAGAATCAACCTGAATGTCGATCTCGGGAATGTCGGGGTTTTTCTTCGTAGTGCCAACACCACGATCACTCGTATGCTCTTCAAGGCCCCACGGATCAGCGCCGGTGTGGGCGCCGAGGGCACTAGTGCCAACGTTTTCGAAGTTATCCTTAAGGGGATAATGAACCGCGAGGGAATTGCCGTTGACATCCTCGGCAGTCGTGCTCACGGTAGTTAAGTTAATAGCAGCATCAGATACAATGAAAAATTCCAACTCTGTGTCGGACGCATCTGCAACTTTTGTTAATCGCCGAACAATGTACGGATTTTGTGTACCGCCATTTATGAGGCCATTGCCGGGTCCGGTCAAGTTCACAGCCATAAGATTATCAAGATTGATCAAGTTGTAATCAGCTTCGGGTATCCGAACGAGCATCGAACCAATAAACTCAGTGGTACGAGAAAGAACATCCGGATCATAACGAATCATCTTCTTCTCCGCTTCAGTCAAACTGGAAATAAGCTTGGTACTAGCAGTATCAATAAGATTGCCAATTCTAGCCTGCCCTTCGGCGTCGGTGCCGCCGTCATCAATGAAGACTGAACCAGTTGGCGAAGAATAGCCAGATGCTAAGTTATAAAATCCGCCGGCATGGCCGTCCTCAGTAGCGCTGCGATCCGGGTCTAAATTAACACCATTAGTGATTTCTGAACCAACCACGTTGCCACCATACACCGACTCGTCTTGTTGGCCAATGGCAAGATTGGCATCAGTGTACTGGAAGTCCAAGAAGAAGATGAGGCCCGAAGGCAAGCTCATCGGCTGGACTGAAACCAATTCGTTGGCCAAGAGGCCGCCGAATACTCTACGCACGATCGGAAACGCAACAGCCGCAAAGCCCTGCACGTCGCCAGCCGACATAGTTGAAGCTTCTCGGAGAAGCTCCTTCGCTTGATTCTCAAGCATTAAAGCCATGTTGTCACGGCTTCGATTATCCTCGCTGAGACCTTCTAAAAGTCCGGTTTTTTCCCACTTAGTAATAAGTGCGGCACCTTCCTTTCCAAGGTCACGAGAAACAATGTTTTCTGTTAATCTTTCAACAATATTTGACATGATATTTCCCTCCTATGGTTATTTTGTAATCCCTGCTAAACGCTTTAAACGCTTAGCAAAATCATCATTGTTGCTATCCGCCTCTTCTCTCTTACGAGAATGAAGAAGGATGGAAGACGAATTTCGTTTGCTAACAACTTCGCTTAGTGATTTCGGGGTGCTCTTTGCTGCACCGCCCACGCCGCTTTGAAGTGTTTCAAAAACAATCTTCGCTTGCTCAATTGAGCTAGCGCTATTGATAGATTCGACAATCTTATTTGTTTGTCGCTCATTCAGGGAGGTATCTGCCAAAACGCGATTTGTATATAGAAGCTTAGCGTTCATAAGCTGAGCTTCATCAAATTTTTCTTTTACTTGTCTTACTGATTCTAATAAATTTTTACTTTTTCCAGCAAAACTCTTGTTCTTTGCCCTAAGTTGTTTATTTTCTTTCTTAAGGTCTTTGTTTTCTTTTTCCAGATCTTCGTTGTATTCTTCGATCATCGCAGCAATCTCTGCAACCTGTGCAGTATCGCCGATAGAAGTGGTCGGCTTCATTTGACCGTTGGCAAAGCCGCCATCTGGCTGGGCTTTATAATCGAACTGAAGTGATTCATCCTTTCTTGTAATTTTCTTAACTTTTTGCTTTTTCGGCTTCATTTCTACTTCAGGGCCGATATCCTTCTCCAAGCCCTTAATCTTCCTTGGTTTTGTAGGATCGTCTTCTTCCTCTTCTTCGGGCTCGGTTTCCTCTGCCAATTCTTCCAAGGACTCTTCACTCATTTGGATTTCTTCAATAATTTCTGCCAACTCTTCCAAATCGGCCGCCTCAAGCTCATAATTCTCTGCTAGCGCAGTTGTTTCGGCAGCCTCTTCAACGCCGCCCTCTTCTTCTTTTGTAAGAATATTCTCTAAATTAATTTCAACAACGTCTTCTTCGCTAAGTTCTGAAAACTCTGATTCGTCTAAGGCCGCAAAAGCATTGCCTTCCATTTCGTCTAATTGATTGTCAACTATTGATTGCTCGTCTACGTCTGGAGCGGCGTTTTCGCCAAACGATTCAGCCTCTTTGCCTTCGGCAGTCTCTTCTGCGCCCTCTTCCACGGGCGTGGGAGTATCAACGTCAGGATCGGCGCCGCCCGGAAGGCCCAGCGCATCGCCCGCGGCGCCAAGGTCAGGATCTTCTTCGGCCGCGGGATCTTCTTGTTCCAAGATTTGATCTACAGTTTCTTTGATTTGATTTGAGAATCGTTCAACGACGACCTGTTCTGCACTTTGGATCGCCGCTTCACGCAACGAGGCAGCATCGATAATTGCTTGCTCTAACATAGATGACATTGATTACTCTCCTAATATACTACTTTGCTAACAATAAATAGTGTTTAAAAATGTAAAATGACATGAGAAGTGTTATTGGTGTTTTAGAAAGTGGAACAGGCGGCGTAAACAGTAACGCCGGCGGTGGCGCTAACAAAAGCAACCCTATCCACTCCCACTATATGATAAGTTCGATATTGTCTTTGAGACGGGTCGTCGGCGACGGGTAGGTCGCCGGTGTCGGGCGGGACAGGAATGAGTGCCGCAGTTGGCTTAGTATTGGCGCCGACCGGATCAAAAGATTGGGGCAGCTGAAACCACCTCAAAAAAGCATGACAATATCCAAAGACCTGAACGGCCCCGGGGACGACTCCGCCGGCGTGCTCATCTTCAACAAGGACGTGCAAATATCTTTGATTTTCAGTTGAATGGCCTAGGTCACCTATAGCTGCTGCCGTGATGCCGGCAAAAGCCGTAATGGCGCCATCGACGGCCGTCAACGTAACTGCGGTGCCCGGCGCGCCGGCTATATTTTTTGGGCTTCTTGTTCTGCCCCAACTATTATGTCCTGTAAATACTGCCATTTTATTCTCCTAACTCCAATAAATAGTTATTTTATTTAGTTTGTGCCTTACTTCTTTTCTTAAGTCGCCTTCTTTTGTCAGATGGCTTCTCATAATACATACGTTCTCTAAATTCTTCCATAATTTTTTCTTTACGAACCTTTCTGGAAAATCGCTTAATCAGATCTTCTGTCGTTTCTCTTCGCCTAGCCACTACTTGTACATTAACTGCCATTTTATCACCACTACTTTATTAGATGTTTCCAAACATTTGAGCCCGGAAGTTGCGAAATGTCGATGCCAGCATCATCTGGTTCCACATTTGCAAGAGCAGAGCTTGGAGCGCTCGACTCATTTACACTGCCGGCACCTCTTAGAGGCCTTGTGCCTTCAAAGACATCAATGCCGCCATATGCGCCAGTGCCAATCGCGTCCAACAATTTCTTTTTGGACTCTGCCAAGACTTTTTTGGTATCGTCTCGTTTGGGCGATCGTTTTTCTTGTTTTTCCACAGACTTGGCCTCTTTAATGACTTGTTGCCCCGTGCCCTTCATAACTTCAGAGATAATGCCAGACAGCACGCCCTCCTCAAAGATTACTTCTTTGATACATTCCTTTATTAAAGGCTTTAACATTTTTTTGAGTTGATCTCTCTTCATTTGTCCTCGTTAAGCAAATCATTTAGCAATCTGTTAATTCTGTCTGCTTTTGTAAAAATCTTTTCAACTGGCACTTTATTTTCTGACAAATTCATAAAAGCGCCTTCGGTGGAAGGATCACTTACGATGTCAAAGCAAATCAACTGAAAGTCATCTTCAACAAAAGTTTTTCCGCCCTTTTCTTTAACTGAGCCCAATCCACGCGATGAGATACCCACTTGCACGCCGTCTTTAATTAAGGATCTAAGCGTCTCGCCGGCTGGAGTTGACAAGATCTTAATCTTGCCCATTACATCTTTGCCTTCTATCCAAACTTTTGTGACCATGTGTGAGCAGTTCTGTAAATTAACAACTGAACTTTCTGGATGGTCTAATTCGCCTAGGGCTCGCTTTTCATTAATTAATTTTTGGTAATTTTTAACTTCGCGCTGCAGAACATCAAAAGGGTAAACCCTGCCGTTGCCGTTCTTTGCATCGGCTCTTTGCATCACGCCGGTTAGATAAAAGCCGGTGCCTGTCTTAACTTCGATTTTTTCTTCTTCAGTTAAAAGGTCTTGACAAACGCCACCCTCACATAACGCATAATATTCTCTTAGAAGGTATTGTTTGCTCATTCTTACACTCCTCTCGCTGCTTTTATCTGCTCAATAGCGTCTGCTATAAGTTGCGCTTCATCTGGCTTTAATTGCCCCAGCGTACCAATACTTTGGAACAACTCTTGTTGCATACCTTTGAGGGCCGCGGCGGCATCTTCTGGTGCCATCGCTTCTTTAATCAATTGCCCAGAGCGTTTAATTTTTATCTTCATCTTTTTATTTCCTAGCGGGCGTTACCCGCCCGATACAGCAGCCGCTTTTGCAAAGCCTCGGCGGTTGTAGCATCCAGTGGTTCTCAACAAAAACATTAATTTCTTTTGACATTGATTCCTTCATCTCCAAATAACATACTTAAGGCGTATGAGGTGCCCGAACTCAGACTGCCCAAAATAATTGGATTAGCCCAATTGAGTTCAAATGTAAATAGTTCTGTATAAAAAGAAATTCCATACAATAACACACCAACCCAAAAACCCAAACACATTGAGCACCGGAACAGTTCTCCAAAGAACCCTTCCGTTGGTCTTATTTTATTAAATATGCTACCGTAAACTAAAACTTGCGTAAGGCCATAGGCGGCCAACACAAACCATAATAATTCCATTTTAAATCCTGTAAATTAAGCCGTAAGGCGTTGACGATGGCTCAATAGAGCCTTTCTTTTTAGCGTGAGGTATTTCACCAAGCTCTGTACTATCTTCCTCAGAGGGGTCTGTGAAATAATCTTCTAATGCGCTGTCGTATTCGATTGCGCCGCGTATATCCTCTGCCTCATCTTTCAAGAAATTGTGCATTACCAAAAGAAGTGCTTGGATGGTGTCAACTTTATCATTAATTGGATAAGTGGCCTCAAGGGAGCCAAAGACATTTCCGCTCTGAACGCTGTCTGGTAGTATAACCCCTTTAATTCTCAAATATTCAAAAAACCTATCTTGTGCCGGATATGGATCAATTTTTGTATCGCGTTTTACAAAGGTAACAACTTTATTCTTCTTTGGCATAATAACAATATCATATAAAGGGTGATCGTAAATCATATAATCGCCGTTAATGCTACGACGCATCTTTAAATGAATTTTGTGCACCACGGGTACATCAACTTTTATTTTTAAAGGCTCATCGGGCTCTGCAAATTCTGCAGCAACATCAGCACCAATTTTTACTTCTACGGTCATTGTTTTTGGTTCTCTCTTATTAATTCTTGGATTTTAATAATTTGTTTTAAAACACCTTCATTTATATGCTGGCCTTTAAATCCATTTAATATCTTTGAAACTTTTTCAATCTTTGTTCTCATCTCTGAATCGGATGAAACGTCTTCCTCGCTTAATAATGATTTGGTTTCTTTTTTTAATCTTCCAATCTCCTCATTAAGAAAAATCTTTAATTCCAACCCATTGTCCATGAAAGAAGAAATAAACTTTGATAACAGTTCTTTCTGTTCTGTATACATATTATCATATGCCGTGTTGTATTGTTTGGCAAACGCCCTTAAGACAGAGTTTTTTATTTGAAGTTCATTTTTCTTTTGTAGCTGCTTTTTTGAAATCATATGCTTTATAAGTTGACTCTCTAACAAAACCTTGTTTTTAATTGATATTTTTTTATTAAAAATTTGTGAAATACTGGCGATGGTCCTATAGTTGGGGACAAAATTAGTAAACACATTCGGCGTCAAGCTCTTATTAACTTTATTAATAAGTTGAGTTTGTTTTTTATAAATTTCCCCTTGGTTAAGGCCAGAATAAACACGCTTAACCTCTGCGATAATTTTCTCGGCACCTGATTTTTCAATATTTTTTGTTTCATATATGGTTCGATATAAATTAAGCTCTTCGGCCAGAACACCCCCCTTGCCAAAAAATGCTTTTAATATTGAAACAATCTCCTTTTTCTTTGATTCGTCTTCTTGCAAAGAGGCCCGGGCCAATTCTTTAACCAACATTTCAAAAAGAAAAGCTGTGTTTCTTCGCTTATTGTGCTTTAACTTCATTATTCTTATTCTCCAAAGATTCAATCAACATCTTCAATTCATTACTTGTTTGAAAAATATTTTTTTCAATATTACAATCATAATTAGGCTCTTCAGAAGATACAGTACCTTCTAACAACTCATTAATCGAACCTTCCGCGATTCCTCTTGCTAAATGTCGCATATTATCCAACTCATGATAGCCTTTGTGCGTGCCCCTTCTACCGCCTTGAGCGTGGCCACCCTGAGACATCATATTCTTTTTACGAGGTCCGGAACTTTTTCTTCCATCTAGTGTAACGGGCTGGTACCATTTACCCTTTGCTCGTGCAGTGGTTGTTTGATCTGGCAAGCCAAGCGGGTTTTTCTTCACCCTTTTCCAATACCAACTAGAATCTTCATCTCGCTTGCCCGGGGGGCCAGCTTCTGGCGGTGTTGCCAAAAGCGTTGGCTCTTCTTCTGGCGTAGGCGTTGGTGCTGTTTCTTCTGCCCCGCCGAGGTCGGGAGCGCCGAGGTCTTCTGTGGCGCCGAGGTCTGGCATTCCCCCCATATCGCCCATGCCTAGGCCGCCGGCGGCTTCCATACCAGCCACCTCGCCAGTTACTTCGGCGATCTTAGCCATACTTGCTTCAAGTTTCTTATCATAAAATCGTTCGCGCTGATTTCGAACAAACTCTTCTTCAGAAATATTTAACATATTTTCAGCTATCCAACGCTTACTAAAATAATTGGTTGCTGCAGCGTCGGCCGCCTCAATCTTTGCTTTCCACTGTTCGATGTCTTGTAGTTGCGCGATCTTAGATGGATTATACAAATGAAATTTAAATGAAATCAAATCTTCACCTTTGTAACCTAATGTATAGAGATGAATTATTGCAATCTTTTCTAGTTCAGATATTATAGAGCGTTGCAATCTCTGAATGGTTCTTGCAAAACGAATATCCTTTTGGGCCAACGTTGTTTTATCTTCGGACGCAGCCTCTTGGCTGATCAAATAAGCAGCCGGTATTTTAATTGCTGAAAATAGTTTTTCTCGTAAATATTTTACATCTTCAATATCATTGGCCCAAGTTTGACCACCAATAGTAGAAATTTCAGTTGCCTTTTGGCCGCCGCGAACAGGCACAAAATAATCTTCTTCAATCGAAGCCGGATTATATCTGAGGTCGACTCTGCCGTCTAAATGATTAACAGATTGGTGGCGCTTCATCGAAGTCATAACGCCCTGCATATATTGTTCTACATCTTCCGGGGGAATTCCGCCAACATCAACATAAAAAGCACGACGATCGGGGGCGCGAACAATTCTGTGCGCCATCATAGCATCTTCTAAAAGCGTAAGTTGACGCCAAATTCTTCTTGCGGGATCTAATATAGAAGTCCCGTATGGTGCGTACTTGTCATTGCCCAAGATTCTAAAATGTCCAACTTGCCAATTTTCTAAAGTCATGCCAGCGGAGTTCCATTGATACTGAATATAATTGGGGTTAGTTGGATCTTCGCCCTCCATTCTTTCAACTTCTTGACTTGGAAGTCCGATAACACTCTTAATTCCAATTTCCTCGTCAATATCTAAATAAAGGAAAAAATCACCATATTTAACTAAATTTCTAGTCCAGCCGAACAAATTAAATTCGACATTTAATATCTGATAAAGCAGTCCGTTTAAAATTTCTTTGATTTCTTCATTCCTGCAATCAATCTTTAATATTTTACCATATTCTGAGTGGTGTGTAATTTCATCAGCGTATATGTCTAACGCCGAAGACAACTCTGGAGAGAACTCCATTTGATCAAAATCCGCATATCGTTCAGCGCGGTTTTGATTTATGGCCATCTGGGCCATCATATAATCATATGGATTATATGACTGCTTTTTGAAATCTTGACCGCTGGTTGATTTAAATTTACGTGAATATCTGTCTAGTCTGTTCCGCCGGTCTTTTCTTATCTGCTGCTGCCGATAATTTATGATTGGACCTGAAAATAATCTGGTCAACCTCTGAAAAAGATTGTGCTGCGGATTAGCAGGGTTGTTGGTGTTTCTATTTATTCTTTTATTTCTTGGTGCCATGATTCTATCCTATAAAGAACGGAAATTCATTATCGATTATCGATATTCCCATGTGTTTCTTTCTTCTCTTGTAGCCTTTCATACCTTCTATTTTTGTATCCATTCTCTGAGTTGATTTCATGATGCTGCTTAGCATTGCTTTTTTGTATGCAACATCATGCTGATTAATTACCAAGGCCGTGTCTCTTACCCAACAAGCAATTGCGCATGCCATAACCAAGTCGTCATTGTAGCCCCTCATTGCTTGTGCTTTTCCGTTATGCCAAATAAAAGTTTTTAATTCTCCGATTAAACGAATTGAATGTGTTGTAATTACCTTGTTTCTTATTAATTCTTCAAGTTTTGCAATAACTAATGGTCGAGTTTTAACCGTTGTTGTAAAGCCCGGGGCCGTTGTTTTTTGATGTTCTGCCAAGTATTGGTCGATGTGTTCGTGTGTTCCTTTTCGTGACCAATAAAGATTTGGATGGTTCATGCTGCGCAGTTTGTCCAGAACTGACATACCAATAGAATTATTTTCAACAACGGCTAAACAAAAGCCATATTCTTTACTTGTTTCGTAAATTAGTGGAGCAAACTCATCTATTGCAAGCTTGCCGCAGTATTCAGCAACGCACTCCATAGTTTCAGAATTAAAAATTAAAAACGTTGAATTGTCTTGTCCATCGCCTCGTGCAACATCAGCAGACAAAAAATATTTCTTACTAGGATCATATCTTTCCCAAATCCACAAGTTGCGATCAAAACCAGTTTTATAAATCGGATCTTTAATATCTTTTCTTATTCTGTCTAAATCTTCGCCGCCAAGAAGAGTTTCGCCCGACATATTAAAGTTGCACTCAAGCTCTTGCGCGATTTCCCGCCTAGACATCTTACGAGTTTCCTGTTCATACCACCCTTGATCTCTTTCGGGGTGAACACTCCATGGCAACAGCAGCGAATTAAAATCATTTAAGCCCTGCTCTGCCTCGCTATACAGTTGATGAAACTTATTTCCCACACCTTTTGGAGTCGAGGCAATAATACAATCGCCGCCGGTTGACAACGTTGGTTGCAAACCTGCCCACAAATCATCCAAGGTGTCAATAATTGCCGCTTCGTCAATAACCAACAAAGACAGCGCTTCGGAGCGACCAGCATCACCCGAAGTTGAGATTGCCTTCACTTCGCTTTCATTGTCTAGCTTAAAAGAGTTTCTATTATCAATAACAATTTTAGAAATCATCATCCAATCTGGCAATGACTTCATGGCTAACTTTGTCTTCTTAACAAGATTGGCCGCAGTTTGTAATTTTGTTGCAACAACAACCACATTTTTGCCACGATGAAACAGCATCAACCAAGCAACATATGCAGCGATTGTTGTTGAAATTCCCAATTGCCTAGCTTTTAAAATAATATTATATCGGTGATCAACAAAATCTTTTATTGTATTTTCTTGAAAATTATACAAATTAAAAGGTATCAGGCCCTTCATTGGGTGTGCAATTCTAATATAGTTGTTAATAAAATAAACCGGGTCGCGCCCACATTTAATGAGTTCTTTTCTGATATCCGACTTTGTTAATTGAAAACGTTTTGCCATTCAACTCTTTATTATCCCTTGTCGATTTCGCCTAAGCCGGGTCTATCTGGTTGTTTTCTAGTAACATTCTTTGACTTCTTCTTTGAGCTTAACGACAAAAACTTTTTAATCGCATCATCGACAGTTCTCTCGCTTTCTGGCTCTACTGATTCAGAATCAATTCCACCAATCTTATACCATTTGCTAGACTGTACCCAGTTACGAATACTATTCATGCGCTGAATCAAAGAATCTGCATCGCCCTGCGATGTTAGAGTTAGCGCCTTGCCGGTGTCTTTCTTGTACTCTTTTTTAATAAATTTTACAATGTCTTTATACGTTTGTTCCATTTCGTTTTCAAACTTCTTTGGGCCGTTGCGATGTAGATCTTTCATGCTAACTTCACCATGGTAAGTGACACAAAGCTTGTCACCAGAGAACTTAACACCGAAGCCATCCATAACTCTTTTATCCAAGAGAGGATTGCCCTCTTCTCTTTTCAAGCCAGCTTTAATTCGCTCGCCTTCGCCGTCGTATCCATCATAAGATTTTGAGGCCGCTTGAGAAATCGCTCTAACAACCTCTAAAGTAGTCATACCTTTCTTTTTCTTTTTAGCCATCTTTGGGCCTCCATCCTTTTAGCCAGCGCTCTTCGCGGCCATCGACATATAAAATATAACATTTATAACAACAATCGTATTTGCTCATATAAACATCATCTGACGCTTTAACAGAATAAATCTCACATACGGGACATATTCTACTAGTGTCTTTATTAATTAGTTTCTTGGGAACAAAAAAACCGCCAACATCAATTTGTTCTTCGTGCTGCGCTTCTTCTTGTTGCTTTGCTTCTTCTTTGAGTTGCTCTAAATATTTTTTCTCTTTTTCTTCATCCCAAAAACTTGCTGGATTTTGTATTGCAATATTACCATATTTCTTAGCAATTGCTTTTTCAACTTTAGCAATATAATTTAAATCCTTTTTTGGCTTCATTTCGCTGTTTGTACTGCCGCATAAAAAATACCCATCGATAAAGCTACACCGCCGACAAAGCCGCCGGCAAACCACCAGTGGCTGTATGCGTCGGGCTGCTCAAGTGTTATTTTTTCAAGATGATCGATCTGACCATTTTTAATTTTGAGAATAGCGTCATATTTCTTCTCTGTGGCTTCCAATGAGGCCTTAACAGTCGAAGTAAGCATGTCGCACTTGGCTTTTTCTTTGGCTACGCCGTGATTTAATTGAAGCGAGCACTCTAGTTGACCTTTTTCTTTGGAGGCTAACAATACTGCGTTGGCTTGGTAGTTGTAAAGGATGCCATTGAAGGGAGCCTTCTGGCTTTGTTTTATTTCTGCCACTTTAGGGGTTTCTGCTAGTGACGTTGATGGTAGCCAGATTAAACTAAAAATCAACAGTGTCGCGCAAATCTTTTTCATCATCTGTTAACACCAATTCAAAGCCAAATTCTTCGGCGATCTTTTTAGCTCTACCCTCTGGATCATTATGAGTCTCTTTGACAATTTTTTTAACTTTTTTCTTTTCCCATTCGTGGAGCTTGAGGTTTTGCCTCTTGTATTCATCGTCAAGCTTCATGACGGCATTAGCGTAGTCCACAACGATCTTGTCTCTTTTTGTTATTTCTTCTTTGTGGGCTAGATTAATTGCGTTAAGCTCTTCTTTGTGTGATTCTTTAGACATTTTGAATGCCTGCTTAACGCTTTCTGTATTGTTGTTCTTTCTTAATATAAGGAACGCGACAGTGGCGGCGGCAATGGCGAAGTATTGCCAATATTTACAAATCGTCGCCCAAACT
>Ga0208299_1002402_pt1 | contig 12683 bp, 15 predicted proteins | sample 15_taG_FD_184089 | JGI IMG/M metagenome (GOLD analysis project Ga0208299, IMG submission 184089) | Marine viral communities from the Subarctic Pacific Ocean - 15_ETSP_OMZ_AT15312 metaG (SPAdes) (version 2) | ecosystem: Environmental > Aquatic > Marine > Oceanic | place: Pacific Ocean | collected...
CCTGCATACGATACTCAAAGGCCATATGGGCGGGAGATTCAGAGCGCCAGCCCGCGATATACACGACAGTTACAGCCCCGTCCTCTTTCTCTGTCCCTACCATGAAACATGGAACCTCATCATTCTTGTAGGATATATCTGTCCAATCGGTGGGCAGTGGGTGAACATCGTCAATGAATACCTCTGGGTGCGTTTGTTGGTGGCGGTGCATCGTGTGCCCTTCTGTTGGTGTGCGCTTCAGTTGGTCTGCCGTGCCCCAGATGTGCGCGTACAGCGGGTCGCCCTCGACAGATACGTAGACGCTTCCCAATTCACACAAACCGTCGTAAGTGAGAGTGTAGTCAACCTCACCCTCTGACCCAAAGCCCCAATTAGACACGTCTGGCCCATCACCTACGTCAATTGTCAGCACCCACTGTCCATCTGGGCGCTGCAACTTCTCAAGGGTGATCGTGCCGGTTACGACCTTGTAGCGGAACCTCGCCGCGTCTACCCTGTCGTGAGACATACAACTGTCAAGCAGGTCCTGACGCGCTGTCTCGACGTCCTTTGCACTGTATCGCATGTTGTCCTCGTGTGGTGTGTGGTGTGTGGTGCGCTTTCAGTATAGAGTGACAGAGGAGTGGGTGTCAACCCCTTTCAGGCGCTTTTGCACGTTTGCGGTGAAGATTGTATATCTTTCTTTGGTTTGGTGCAGAAATTGCAGGAGTTTACTATGCCAAACGCGAGACATGTCCGTCTCTGCGGCGGGGCGGTCGTAGCACACACCCAGACGTTTGGTATAGCAAACACTTGACAGTATACAGTCACAGGTGTATATTTGTGCAGGTATTTACTGAGGAGACCGGAGATAGGGCAGGAATCGCCACAACCATCATGACGCATAGTAGCATAGGGTAGAGAGTAGAGAGCGTGAGACAGTGATATACGGGCCTCCTATGGGGTTTGTGGCGGTCTCGGGAGTTGTTTGGTGTGGTGTGGTATGGTTGGCCCACCGGCGCGCACACATCCCTTAAAGGGGAGGGGGGGGGCTGGACATGGACAGCAGTTTGATTGGGGCTACTCGAGAGGATCTGGCCATCCCAGGGTATGGCATACCGAACATCTGTTGGGCATACCGAACACCTGTATCGAACCCGAAACGGGGAAAGGGAGTAGGGGCCCCCTACCCACCCACCCAAAATTGCACTATAAGCGACTTCAGGGAGGCGGGCAATGGTAGCCATAAAGCAACGGAAGTCCCGTATCAGGGTCTTTGTGAGTGGTGTTTCAACAATGGTGAGTGTGATGGCCCCAATCGGGGCTTATCTGTGGCAGTCGCACAACTTCCACTATCCCCCTGGAACTAAAGCACTTGGGGCACTTCAGGACTTCTTAAGGAGGAACCCCAGGCTGGCGTAGTTTTTGACACTTACGTCATTTGGGGCAAAGTTACTCCAGCGGTGGCGGGGTAGCACTTTCTCAGAGAGAAACGGGAGAATGGAACGAATGGAATCGGGAACAAAAAGTGACGTAAGTGGTCTTGATCGCCCAATGACTGAGATTGAGCAGATACAGGAGGCCCTGAAGAAAGACAAGTTCGACGGGGTGGTGGGGGCCCTGGACTACCTTGACCGTGTGAAGCGGATCGTTGTGGAGATCAGAGAGGCGCAGATCGAGGACGGGGAAGCGTGGTATCACCAGGAGCGATGGGCAGACGAATTGGAGGGCAAATGAACTACTACGCAGAGCCGAGGCCGTGGTTTGTCTTTGAGCATCCCACCCAAGATGAGCAAGCCGTCCACTTGGCCAAGCACTTGAATGAACTGGCTACAAGGGGTTGGGAGTATGAGCGGGAATATGAGTATAATGGGTTCTACTACTGGATCTACAAGGAGAGGGACAGACAGGTTGACATTTTCAGACAACTTGAGTTATAGAGCTTTTGCGGCGGGTGCGTTGATTCAGCAGATCGAGGACTGGGGGCGGTATCACTCAGAGGAGGCTGACAAGTATCGGGCGGGCGAGAAGCAGTCTAAGTTTGCGACCAAGCGCATGGAGGCCCTTCTCGCCCTGCCTGACCCATATATGTTGCTTACAAGCCACACGGTCCTGCACGACATGGCTGGGATCGACCCCGACAAGATCCGCAAGTTCCTCATCAAGAACGACCCCAAGACCCTTCTAAGGCAGATTCGTCTCCTGAAGGGTATGTACTACAAGAAGGCAGCCCGAGCGTAGACTACGACATACCGTAAGAAAGTACTTGACAAAACGAATATTTATGCTTATATTATGTATACAAGACAAATAGTATCTCAGAGAGGAAGTGACTTTGGCGGGTCCAACAGGGCATAAAAACCGGGTAGTAGACCTCGAAAACGCGCAGATTATCGACGCATTGCAGGGATCTCGGGGTGTCATCAAAGACGCTGCTCTGACGCTGAAGTGCGACAGATCGCAACTTTCTCGGCGTATTTCAGGCGACGACGAACTCAAACAGGTCCGCAAGGATGTCTTTGAGACCTTCGTTGACGAGGTGGAGCATAAGTACTACGACAAGATGATGGCGACGGAGAAGGAATCGCTGTTGATCTTCTTCATGAAGTGTCACGGCAAGAAGCGGGGTTGGGTGGAGCGCCAGGAACTCACTGGAGCCGAGGGTACGCCACTGGGCGAGGTTGTCGCACCGGTGCGACAGTTGACCGCCGAAGACTGGGCGAAAGAGAATCTGAGGGTGGTTGGATGACTTGGGAACCCTCCAAGGGGAAGTCAGAACGGCATTATTGTAGGGTTCGGCTTGGAATCCACCTACGACGGAGACATCCTGCTTGTTGACTACTGGTTTGCCGTTGAGTCAGCCCCTGATGGCCTTGGCTTCAGGTGGGGGTAACGTCAACTTCCCAACTTGTCCAACATGGCTAAGAAAAAGAAAGTAACCGTCTGGCAACCCCAGCCAGGGCCCCAGGAGGCGGCAATACGGGCCCCATTTGTTGAGGAGTTGTTCTTTGGCGGTGCCAGAGGAGGCGGGAAGTCTGACTATTTGTTAGGGGACTTCCTGATGGACGTGGAGCAGGGCCACAAGTGGTCTGGTGTCCTCTTCAGGCAGTCCTATCCAGCCCTTGAGGAACTTGTAGCCCGTTCACACATGATCTACCCTGCAACGGGGGCAATTTACAAAGTAGGGGCTTCTGAGTGGCGGTGGCCGAACGGTTCGGTTCTGAAGTTCCGTCACATGGAGAATATCTTCGACTACACCAAGTATCACGGCCACCAGTATAGTTGGATAGGCTTTGACGAGCTTCCAGAGTGGCCCACCGGAGAGTGTTACAAGAAGATGACCTCCTGTTTGCGTGGTCCAGCCAAACACAAGAGGATCAGAGCCACGGGCAATCCGGGTGGGCCTGGACACATCTGGGTTCAGGCCCACTTCAAGATCCCTGACTCCTTGACGACGTATAAGGAGTCAGTGCCGTTCACCGACCCTGTAACCGAGATGTCCCGCCTCTTTGTTCCATCGAGGGTGCAGGACAACCAGATACTGCTGAAAGATGATCCAAACTACACGAAGAGACTTCATGGGGTTGGTGACGCCGAGTTGGTCAAAGCATGGCTGGAGGGGGATTGGTCAGCCCTCGTAGGCGCTTTCTTCGGGAGCGTCTGGCCGAAGGTCGAACTTGTGGAGTCATTCGACATCCCCGACTCTTGGACTTTATTCAACGGCTTGGACTACGGAGAAGCAAGCCCGACAGTGTGTCTCTCGGGGGCGGTGGACTACGACAAGAATCTGTGGGTCTACAATGAGTATCACGAAGAGGATCGCAGTGCTTCGGAGCATGCAAGAGACATGGTGGAGAACTTGAAAGCCTGCCCTCACACTACCAGGAACGCACTGCGGAACATCGCAGATCCCAGCATCTTTACCAGAAAGCGCCTTAACGAAGCGTCCAGCCACTCCCCAGCCGACGAGTTCCGTGATGCGGGGCTTTATCTGAGGCCGGGAAACAACGCCAGACCCAACGGGGACCGGATGGTAAGGGACATCATGGCCAAGGGCAAACTCAAGATCTTCCGTGAGTGGTGTCCAAGTTTGGCTAAGACTCTCCCAACTCTTCCGAGAGACGAACGCAGACCAGAATGCGTAGACACGAACGCAGACGATCACGACTTTGACGCCTTGAGGTATATGGTGGTTCACATCTATGGTCCCGGCAAGAATGCTATCGACGAACCCGACACGGAGGCAGCAAGACTTATCAATAGCCTCTCAGCACCGCCTGCCAGAGCAGGGAGATACGCTTGACTAAGAATGAGATCAAATTCTACCGCGACGAGGGTGCCATGCTCGACCGCTTGTACAAGGAGCGGCTGGATGAATGGCAGAAACTCATCGACATGTATAGCCTCAAGTTCGATAAGCGTATCAGGGACCTGGATGAGTCCGAGTATGTGAAGATCTCCCGCTTCTACCCTCTGGTAAGACAGATCATCGCCTCCATCGCCTTCAACTATCCCACGATGTTCTTCTCTGTGGAGGAGGACAACGGCGAGGATGTAGACGAGATCCTTGAAAGGGCCTCTAAGAGCCTCTTCAATCTGATGGATGTCAAACCTCACGTCCACCAGGCCATCTTTGACGCCCTCTTCTGCGGCGTAGGTTGGCTCAGGATCGACTACAATCCTCCGGGGGACGACATGATCCCCCCATACGTCACCAACGACGCGATGCATGAGGACCTGACGGCCCTGAATCGGGTTGCACCGGGGTTTGTCCACTTAGACCCCCTCTGCCCGCCCCATAAGTTGGGTCACGCCCGATATATCAGAGAGAAGATGTGGGTGCCCTTGAAGCAACTCAAGGAAGACCCCAAGATCAAGCACAAGAACGAGATCAAGGCCACGGCAGTCTCCAAGAAGCAGGAAATGGGCTTTGGGGACCCTGGACTCGAGAGAGAAGCGGGCTCAGAAGAGGAGGCTCGTAAGAAGTCCATCGAGAATGGCGATTTCGTCCTTGTGGAGCGGTGGCACAACCGTATTGAGAAGAAGATCGTCATGTTCGCCGATGGTGTCCGTGAGCCGATTATGGAAGAAGGCCATCCCTTCACAAAGATGGTCTTTCCGCAGGTCATCAACGTCCTTGGCCAGCCAGAGTTTGAGGAAGACGGCGTTACGCCGGTATTGGACATCAAGGCAGGCGAGCAGGCACCGGGTTGGCTGGTGGAAGATGGCTTCCCCTTCATTCCAGTGAAGTTCGACCTCCATCCCGATTCATACTACCCCCTGGGGCACCTGAAGTATGTTGAGGACATCCAAAACGGCATCGTAGAGTCTCTGAGCCGCCAGGCGGGCATTCTGAAGCGCACTTCTCGTATGGCCTCTATCTCCAAGGAGGAGATGAAAAACAACACGAAGTTGGCAGAGCAATATCGCAGAGGGAGTGACGGTGAACTACTTGAGATGGAAGACCCGAACGCGATTAATACGATTGATCCGCCGGTTATCGGGGCAGAGCAACTTAACTACGAGGATCGCCTCCGCAGTTACGAAGAAGAGATTACTCGGGTCACTGACCTTGTTGAGTCTGGTGCTACTCCACGCACTGCGACGGAAGCCTCGCTGATCGCCACCCAGATCTCTGTGAACAGGGAGTGGATGGAGTCTACTGTCAGTGGAGTGTATGAGGACATCATCCGCAACTCTTTCCAGATCATGGGCGATCCCCGGTATACGCCAGAGAATCTCCTAATCAACTTCGCCCCAGAGGGGCAGGCAATCGCTCGTAGAGCTTTGTCGTCAATGGACTTCCTGTGGGAGTTCAAGATCACCGCAGCAGCAGGCTCCACCCAGCCCTTATTCGAGCAGATCCAGCAGGAGAAGTTCCTTGGCTTCTACGACAGGGCCATTCACCGTCCGAACTTCGACCAGCACGAACTGGACAAACTCTTAGCCTCCAGCGCAGAGGTGGACATCGACAAACTCCTGCCTTCTCAGGGTGATCCGGCAGAGCAGCAGGCTGCCATGATCGAAAACGCTCTCCTGAGCGCAGGACAGGACCCCGGAGTGATTCCTGAACAGGATCATCAGGTCCACATGGAGATCCACAGCCAGTATCAGCAGGACCCGCAGTATCAGCAGTTAGTCCAGTTGTCCCAGCAGGTCAACATCATGCAGCAGCAGATGAACCCACAGGCAGCAGTCCAGATTCAGCAGATTGACGGGATCTACCAGCAGCACATCCAGGCTCACGAAATGGCCCAGCAGCAGATGGTTCAGGGTCCAGCCCCGATACGGGTGCCGGGCAGAGGAGGGGGTGATTCAATCCAATCGACCGTGAGAGGCAACGCGCAGAATCTCGCCAACACGGTAGAAGCACAATCTCAAGACGCGAATGATGGAGCGTAATTGATGCTCAGTTGCAAGAAAAACACAAAGCACAGGTCCAGAAAGGCCGTTATAGAGGACATCCTCACAGATGAGGAGGCTGTTCCTAATTACGCCAAGGCGTAATATGGACGGTCTTCAGTTGATTCTGGGGGTCTTGTTGGACATCGGGGACTGTTTGAGCAAGGAGAAGTAGTTTGGCCAAGATCGCGTGGAGCGACGACTTCAAAGCACGGGCCCAACTTGGCCTAATCGACGACGTCAAGCCGTGGTCGGCTATGGGCGAGCGGGAAGGCACGGGGGTCACTGCGGCAGGCGAGGAGATCTGTCGCCTAAACGACCTCAATGATGCACCGACTTCTGATACCTTTATCCCTTGGCCCGCGGATGCGGGCTGTTCGTGGTGGGGCTTCCTCGTAGACGGAGATGCGATCTCAACCGTATGATAAGAATGAAGAGATGTGTCTGTGGGGACTGTGAGATCGTAAGGGACTACCCTTACGACACCAATGCAGGGAGGTGTCCAAAGACCTTTGAGTGCGAATGCGGCGGGGAGGCTGTGTGGACGTTCCAGGGGCCGCAGAACCACATCCATACGGAGAAGTCGAGCTTGTACGACCCCAACCGGGTCGATCCACGCTTCGGCCAACCGGTAGCCAGTTACCAAGAGAAGAAAGCCCTTTTGAAAGAGAAGGGCATCGAGGAGACGGATGTAGAGCGGTTTGATGACATCCAGAACGATGTAGCAGAGAAACAGGCCAGACAGGCCAAGATTCAGAGAGACCCGTCAATGCTGGTCGCGGACTCACCGGATCAACTCTTACAGAAGATCAGCAACGACCAAGAGAGTCGCGGAGCAACCGGAAACGTCATGGTATCAGACGACATGGACTCCGGGATGATTGATTCTTGGAGAGGATTTTAATCAATGTCTGAAGCCACCGATCTGGCGGCGACTGAGGGAGAAGCCCCCGAGACCCCTGAGTACACGGAACCCGAAGGCACTACGTTTGGGTTTGACGATACTGAGGATACGTCCACGGGGGAACCTGAATCGCAAAGCGGGCAACCGGAGGAAGAGACACCACAGCAAATACCTACCGATGACGGTGGGACACTACGTCAGCAAGACTACACGCGAAAGACGCAGGATCTTGCCGATGAACGCAGAGCCTTTGAGGCGAAGCAGGTTGAGTGGCAGGAGGCCCAGAAGGCGCAACAGGAGCAGATCCAACAGACCCTTCAGGCGCTTCAGCAGACTCAACAGCCTCAAGCACAAACAGGGCTTGTGCAGCAACTTCAGGACGTTGCATCCAATCCCAACCTGACAGCAGAAGACAGGGCAGGTCTGAATGTGATCGCCAACCTTGCAAACGAACTTGAGACAGCCAAGCAGACCATCGCTTCTCTGTCGCAGTTTCAGGAGCAGGTGGCACCCCAGTTCGAGCAGATCAACCAGACCGTTACAGGTCTGTCGGCAGCACAGCAGCAGGCACAGGTTGCGGGTCTCCGCAATCAGCTTGCAGAAGCCAACGAAGCCTTCGGGGTTGAGGTGGTGGAGGCTGCAATGCCGTTGGTTCGTCGGATGGGGGCAGTGAATGGCAGTTGGAGCCCCGAGGTGAACCCACAGACAGGCGAAGCCTTCTCTATTGCAGAGATGGTTGGCTTGGCTTCTGGGAAGCTCGCACAGGGGAACCAGGAGGCTCAGGAGGCACAATTAAACGGGTCTCGGCTGGCTAAGAAGTCTGTCGCAGGAACAGGTGTAACAGGCACATCGAAGCCCGGCACATTCTCTGAAGCTGACGCAATTGCTGAAATCGGCCAGAACCAAGGTCGCTGACGTGACAAACAGGAAAAGCAACAATGGCACAGACTAAATCCGAAGCAGCGGAAAGCCATTGGTCAAGTGTAAGGAAGGTCGTCCGCAAGCCAGTGGTGGACAACTTTTTCGAGGACTACCCGACAATCGCAGAGTTCCGCAAGTCCATGCTCAACATGAACGGCAGCGGTTCCCGCGAGATTCAGGTGATCCTTCAGACCAGTGGCGGTACTGCGGAATCGTTCGACAAGTATGATCCGCTGAACAAAGATCCAATTGATCCTATCGAGAGCGCATTCTACCAGCGGCGTTACTACGCTGTTCCGATCATCCTTTCGGATACGGAAAACTGGGAGAACATGGGTCCCGAGCGGATCTTCAACCTCATGAAGGCTCTTGGCGACAATGCCGACTCGACCCTTCTGAAGGCGATCAATGAGGATATCTATTCGGCGCAGGCCGGTAAGAATATGCTCGGTTTCCAGGATGTGATCAACGCTTCTGCCGGTGGCACCATTGGTGGCATCGACTCGAGTGTGACTACGAACTGGGACAATCAGCGTGACACGAACGCATTGACGTTCACCTCGCAGACCGTGACGAATATCTTTGACGGTGTGCAGGGCTGGAATGACATCAATGATCTGGTCGCCATTCAGGGCGGTCGGGTGTCGCACATCTTCACCACATGGTCCATCGCCAAGGCGTATCGAGAGGTTGTATCCAGTGCAGGTTATGCCCGCACTGAACTGTCGAACCCAGGCGGTGTTGGTACGGGCAGCCAGGGTAATCCTGACTTCTACGGTGCCAAGATCATCGCGGACAACGACTGCACAGCACTCTATAGCTACCATGTGGACCAGCGCCACGCCAAGCTCGAGACGCTGAAGCAGGCGAACTTCAACAAGACACCGTTTGTCTCGTTGCAGAGCAATGGCCAGTTGGCCCAGTTGGCCTACAAGGTCGCATCCGTGCAGCTTTCCACCAACAATCGTCGGCGTCTCGGTGTCAAGACCGCGCTGACGGGTAGTTAATAGGGAGGGATACGATGAGTGATTTCAAGTTTGTCGGCTCTCTGACCTTCGATCAGGCTATCGATGAGACATCCACCACCGCGAAAGTTCCCCTGGGGACGATTGTGCAGGCCAAGGACTTGGCGTCTACCGGTTACGGTATCGCAGAGTTCATCTACCTGAAGGGTGTTGCTTCAACCGCAGTCGGATCTTGGGTGACAATTGCAGACAACTCGACCACAGCATTGGCGGTAGCCAACGCCGTGGGTCAGGTTGCCGTGGCAATGAGCGCCTGCGTAGCATCGAACTGGGGTTGGTATCAGATCAGCGGACAGGCCGCTGGTAAGGTGCTGACGTCGTTTGCTGCTACGGGTGGCGATGCGTATCTTACAGCGACGGCTGGCAGTCTGGACGATGCTGATGTTGCTGGAGACTTCGTGCTCAACGCAGTCCCAGTCAGTGCGATTGATACACCGTCTACTGGCTTGGCAGAGTTCCAGTTGAACCGTCCGTCCGTATCGAACGGACTGGACGACTAAGGAAATGGGGAGAGGAAGATCGCTCTTCCTCTCCCCATACAAGGAAGAATGAGCAATGGAAGCGTATAAGAGAGGGTCAGGCAGACCCCGCAAGGATGGTTTGGTAAGAGACGCGGAGGGCAACCTCCGAGATCCAGGGGGGCATATTACCACTGAAGAAAAATGGGCCACACGGGCTCCTGAAGAGAATGAAGCCGCAGCGGAGCCAACGAGCAACGATGCTGTCATTCAGGAGATGGCTGCGGAACTTCGCCGCCTTCGGGAGCAGGTAGAGTCTCAGGCACCACAGCAGGACAAGATTACCGGAAAGTGGGACTATCACTACAAGAACCAGCCCCACCTGAGAGTCTTCGGCGGGTTGGAGGTGGATCACCAGCCGGGATTTATGCCCCATCCTCCCAGCGGTATTCCGATGTATGAAGCCGTTGGCGGGGGGACCACAGACCACTTAGAGGCTCCGGTAAAGAAGTATATGAAGATGGATGGGATGGGCAATCCACAACTTGGAGAGGACGGACAAGCACAGCACACGGAGGTTCCTGTTGCTAAGGCCGCAACACGCGATGCCAACGGCGATCCTATCCTAACACATGAATACAAGGTATGGCTCCATCTGAAGGCGCGAGGCAAACGACTGGACAGTAACGCCATGTCGGACATCGCGGCGGGCAAGGGACTTCCAGCAGGCTCAGTCGCCTCTCAGGAAGTTGAATTCAATGATGCAGGCGTTCCCGTAACAAGTGACTGAGAATGACACTCGGACAGGGTATTACAAGGGTACTAAACAGGGTGGGGCTGTCTGATTCCACTGAGGAGTTCAAGGGTAGGGCCAGGGACTACATCAATCAGATGTTGGCCGAGATCATGCCCTTGGTTCCTTGGTGGTGGTTGGACAAGGAGTCCACTTTCACGACGGTTGCTGACACCAGAACGTATCAGCCGGTGTCCGGGAACATTACTGGTTGGTACTCCTTCTACGACGAGACCAACAGCCGGAAGTTGACGATTGTGGGTCCTGCCGAGTATGAACTCTCTGACATTGACCGCTCTGAGTCGGGGACGGTTGAGAAGGTATTCATTGGGGGAACGGATGCGACCACGGGCTATCCAACGATAGAACTGTGGCGCACTCCTTCCTCTGACGACACCATTCGAATGAGGTATAAGCAGGACATTGACGAATGGACCTCAAGCAACGACGCATCTGACTTCTTGACATTGGGCATCCCCCGCATCATGGAGTCGGTATTGATCTACGGCGCTGCCTCTCTTTACATGGAGCAGGAAGGCGACGATTCAGGAGCAGGACGGGAGGGTGGCAATCTCTCACGGGCACTGGACGCGGCCAAGTTACAGAACCTTGCGATGCAGGGTGATCGAACCTACAAAGCCATTCCGGCAGACCAGTCTTATGACGGGCTGTTCCGTATTGGCACAGACACAGTGAGCGCATAATGCCACAACTCCCAAGAAAACGTCGCGGCACTCCGATGATCCAACCACAGCCATCCAGCACGACCCCGGAAAGGTCTCTGTCTGCTTTAGAGACTGGCATTGAGAAGCGGTTGACATCACAGGTCGCAGAACCCAATCCGGTTCAGACTCCAGGTTTTCAGCCTTCTGCAAGATCTCGAGTGATCCAGGCCAAGGCGACATCTAACGCCCTTGCCCCACAACGGGTCCAGCAGGGCGATGTGGGCGGTGCGCTGGAACAGAACCTACTGGGTCGCCTCTCCCCTTCGGGCGGCGAGGATGCCATTGCAGCGCGTCAGAGGGCAGAGTTTGAGGCACAGACAGGACGCTCCAGAGATCAGCTTACGGAGGACCTGAACCGCTTTGGGATCATCGGCGGTGGGGTTTCTGGAGGCTCGGCAGCGGACGTGCTGGGGAACTTTGAGGGGCAGGTCCTTCGGGGCGGGTTGGACATCGGAGCCAACCAGCAACTACGACAGGACGCAGACCTTGCCAGAGCGCAGCAGTTTGCTGATGCTGCCGACGTTCGTGGGGCTCAGAACATAGGCTTTGGCCAGAACGCTCTCTCGCAGGCACTGGGGATGGATCAGTTCCAGAACACCCTCCAGCAGCGTCAGGGGGAGTTTGGGGCCGAGTTGGGCCTACGGAACCAAGCAGAGGAACGAGCCGGACTTCAGCAGGCCGTGGACTTCCAGGCTCTTCAGGACCAACTGGGGCTGTCTGAGCGCGGATTGGGGGAGCAGGGTAGACAGTTCGACGTAGGCGCTGAGATCGACCGTGAGCGCCTCGCAGAGGGTGGCAGGCAGTTCGATGTAGGCACCGTCCAGCAGGCCGGTCAGTTCGGACAGGGGTTGGCGGAACAGGTTGCGGGCCGGGAACAAGCAGGTCGGATCTCTGAGGCCGAGTTGGCCGATCAGCAGATGCGAACCCTTCTCCAGAATCAGCAATTCAACCTTGGGTTAGGGGAACAGCGAGCAGCGAGGGGCCAGCAGGCGGAACAGTTCGGACTCGGGTTGGGTGAGCAGACCGCCGAGAGGGAGCAGGCGGGTAGAATCGCACAGGCCCAACTCGAAGACCAAGCGATGCGGACTGCACTTCAGAACCAGCAGTTCAACCTTGGCCTTGGAGAACAGCAGGCGGCAAGGGAGCAGGCAGGCCGCGTGTCGGAGGCAGAGCTTGCCGATCAGCAGATGCGGACTGCACTTCAGAACCAGCAGTTCAACCTTGGCCTTGGAGAACAGCGGGCAGCAAGACAACAGCAAGGCAGGATCACAGAGGCTGGACTCGGCTTGGACCAGCAGAGAATTGCCCAACAGGCCAGCCAGTTTGCTCAGAGCCTAAATGAGCAGGGCAGGCAGTTTGGACTCACTTTGGGTGAGCAGCAGGCCGCGAGAGGGCAGCAGGCAGAGCAGTTTGGAATGGGCCTCGGGGAGCAGCAGGCGGCCAGGGAACAACAGGGGCGCATTGCAGAAGCTGGGC
>Ga0208299_1002403_pt1 | contig 12682 bp, 14 predicted proteins | sample 15_taG_FD_184089 | JGI IMG/M metagenome (GOLD analysis project Ga0208299, IMG submission 184089) | Marine viral communities from the Subarctic Pacific Ocean - 15_ETSP_OMZ_AT15312 metaG (SPAdes) (version 2) | ecosystem: Environmental > Aquatic > Marine > Oceanic | place: Pacific Ocean | collected...
TAGGCACTGCTGGTCATCCCGCAAACGCAGCCGCTGTTCGTGTTGTTGACATGGTGATCGACTTTAGTGAAACCACTAATGCCGCCGCCGATGTTTTTGAATGCATTAGCATTCCAGCTAACACGTACATTATTACGGCGGGTGTTGATGTGTTGACCGCAGATTCTGCGGGTAACAGCGGTACTCTCTCTCTAGGAGATGGTGACGATGTTGACCGTTATATCACTGCTGCTGCCCCCGGTAGTTCTACTATGACTATCAAGGCACAAGCAGGTACTAGCGCAATGGGAACGACTTCGGTTGCTTACGGTATTCATACCGCTGCCGATACGCTTGATCTTGTTGTGGGTACTGGTGCGATTAATGGTAAGTATCGTGTTTGGGCATTGACTGCCGACTTCGGTGGCATGGGCGATGCTGAATCACAAGTTGTAGGTTTCTCGTAAACCTTGAGTAACGGTTTCGGAGGGTCCGTTCAAAACCCTCCACCTTAACCTAATTAAATGGAGTTTGTAATGAAACTATTTAGAAAAATCAAAGAATGGCTAAAGCGTCTTTGGACTGTTAGCTGTCAAAAGCTATGCTTCTGTAAGTAAAGTAAAATGACCTGTAAGAAATGTGAATGTGAAGATTGTCAAGATGAATGCATCTGTGAAACATGTACTCACGAAGCATGCGATTGTCAGAAAAGGGAAGAGTAATGGAATCATTAAAGAATATGATACCACGGATTGATCCGGCGTCAATACGTAAGGGCTGGAAATATAGTGAAAAACCTTTAGCTGGAAAAGCTATAAAAGGATATGTATATATGGGCAGGGTTCCTGATCCAAAAAAGGGAAAAGGAACACAGAATACTGTAAGAGCATATGCGCCGAGTACAAAGTTAAAGACTAGCTCTACTAAGAAATACGCTAAAGGCAGTGGCGTAAGAAAGGCGCAGTAGAGATGAATGGCATGGAGATGGACTGCACTCATAGTTTATTTAATAATCTGCATCTATGATTTTGTAGTTGTACCTGTGTGGTATGGACTAAACAGACCCGACCTTGCTTCCTTCGTAACATATATAATAACAATTGAAGACCCATTAGTACAATTAGAATTAATGAAAAAAATGACAGGGCAACACACCCCTTTTACTCTTATGGGCGGCGGATTATTCCACTTAGCCTTTGGAGCATTACTTACCGGATCAGTATTTGGTAAGGAAAAATAAATAATCGCCAATAATGGGATTATTAAAACTCGCTGAAAAGGAGACTACTATGAATACAATTAACGGTGCGCTAATAAAAGATTTCAGAAGTTTATTTAACAAGATGTCAGTAGGAAGGACTTTTGATGAGTACTGGATTCCAGATCATCGAACTTCAAATTATCCTCCGTACAATCTTGTGCAAGAATCTGAAAATAATTATCGAATTGAAATAGCTGTTGCTGGTTTCTCTAAGGAGATGCTAAAAATTCTAGAAGAGGAAGGCCGTCTTACAGTTGAAGGAAAGCAAGAAGCTTCTGAGCGTTCAGAGGAAGAGGAGCTTTGGCAGTATAATGGCTTGGCCCAACGAAAGTTCACTCGTAGTTTTTATCTTGCTCCTAATGTAGAAGTTAGTGAAGCAAAACTAGAGAACGGCATTCTGGTTATTCGCTGTCATAAAGACGTAGATAAGAATCAAAAGACGATTGAAATCCTATGATAAAAAGGTAAACAACTATAATGGATTATCTAGCATTATCGAATAAAGTGCTTCGTTCTCTTAATGAGGTAGAACTTACATCAGCTAACTTCTCTAATAGTAGGGGTATTCAAACGGCTGTAAAGGATTTTGTAAATAGAAGCATTAACGATATCTACACTGCTGAACTGGAATGGCCGTTCCTTCATACAGATGGAACAATTACTACTGTTGCAGGAACAGCGGAGTATGCTCTTGTATCTGGATTTAAATCAGTAGATGTAGACACCGTATATCTGATTGAATCCGGCACAGATGTTAAGATTATTCCGTATGTTCCGTATGTTCAATTTGCTCAACAGTTTCGGGAGCGTGATCTTGATCCTACTACTACGGACAATAGGGCTAAACCCGAATATCATTATTTAACTCAGGATGATAAAATAGGGCTTACTCCTATTCCTGATGCGGAGTATACTGTGCATTACGAATACTGGCAGACCCATACTGATCTTTCTGCATCTACTGATGAACCTGTATTACCTACCCGTTATCACGATGTTATTGTAGCACGGTGTGAATACTATGTGCATCAGCTTCGTGCAGACCTGCAAGCAGCGACTTTAAAACACTCTGAGTTTGAAAAAAGGATTGAGCGAATGCGTGTTGATCTGATTAATAAGCCAGACCTTATGCGCTCTACAGCAGTTAATGCTGGCTCTCAATCTAACACACGGCATCCGAAGTACTTCTAAGAATGGCTGAATCAAGACTACGTACTACTGGGCAGCTTCTAACAGGAACCGGAGCAACAACCGTATATACTTGCCCGTCTAACTTTGAAGCAGAGGTTAAACTGTTATACGCAAATAACCTACACAGTGGTGCTGTTGATCTTACTATTAAAGCAGTGTTATCTTCTACTGATATACCTATCGTAACTACCTGTAGTATGGCAGCAGATGAGATACTAGATGTACTTAATTCAGGCCCAATAGCAATGCAAGCGGCGGATACTATTGTGGTTACTGCTGGAACAGCAAGTAAATTAAACATAGTTGTAACCGTTAGTGAAAGCTTTGTAGGATAAATGGAAAATATTCAACATCAAATAATCTCCTGTGATGGAGGGCTTGTTCTAAACAGAGATACGTTTACTCAACTTCCCGGTTCTGCGCTTCAATTACAGAATTTTGAGCCTTCCATTAAGGGCGGATACAGACGTATTTCTGGTGTAAATAAAGCGGTTATGCTGGAATTTAATGATACGAACTTAGGTACTACAAGCAAGACCGGCTCTAGTTCGATGTTGATGACTGCTATCCTTAATGAAAATATTATTGCAGCAAGAGGGGCTGTAATCGGTAAGGCAAATTCTACTACTCTTTCTACTTCTCATACTGCTTCTGTTACAACCATGACTGTAGAGAATACTACTGGATTTGCTTCTTCCGGTACGCTGTATATAGGTTCAGAACAAATTACGTATACAGGAAAAACAAGCACCACATTCACTGGATGTACTCGTGGCGCAAGTGCTACTACTGCTGTTGCGTATATTAAGGGAAATATAATTTCTTCTGTATGGACAAAGATTGACGAATCAAGAACAAGTGCTAATAAATATATTTACACACGCTTTAATTTTAACGGAACCGATAAGATTGCTATTGCTGATGGGCAAAACTACGCTGCAACGTATGATGGGTCTACTTTTACACTACTGAATGGTGCTACTGGTTCTGGTGCTGGTACTGCTCCTACTGCTACCGAATCAATCATCGCTTTTAAGAACCACATGTTCTTTTCTAAGTCATCTTCTAATGAGCTTGTATTCTCTGCCCCGTTCTCTGAAAATGATTTTACTCCTGCAAATGGTGCAGGAAGCATAAGCACAAACGATAAGATTATCGGTACGGCAATTTTTCGTGAAAGATTGTTTATCTTCTGTAAGGACAGTATTTACGTTTTAAATGGAAGTAGTATAGCAGATTTTGCTATGCAGCCTATAACACGAAACTTAGGTTGTTTGGATAAATTCTCTATTCAAGAAGTCGGAGGCGATCTCATTTATCTTGCTCCTGATGGTTTACGTACTATTGCCGGTACTGAAAAACTTCACGATGTTGAACTAGGAACGGTAAGTAAACCAATTCAAGAACGTGTAAATGAGATTGGTTTTGATAATATTTCTTCTGTTGTTATCAGAGAAAAATCTCAGTATCGTCTTTTCTTTCCTTCAACAGTAGGATCAGAAGCAGTTCAATTAGGTCTTATAGGAGTTATAAAACAATCACATGAAGGGCAGATTGGTTTTCAATGGTCTGACATGAAAGGAATAAAACCCAGTTGTGCTGATTCTGAATATATCGGAGATGTAGAATTTGTTTTGCACGGAGGATATGATGGTTTTGTATACAGACAGGAAAATGGAGATACTTTTTCTGGAACAAACATAAAAGCATTTTATCGTTCTCCCGATGTTATCGTAGGAGATGCGGGTATTCGTAAAAGTATGCAACGAGTTATTACAAACTACAAAACAGAAGGCGCAGTTTCAGCAGAATTAAGAGTTCGATATGATTATGATTCACCTGATATCGCTCAACCTTCTGCATACGCTATAACGGAAGGCGCAGGTATTGCAGTATATGGTCTGCCTGTAAGTACGTATAATACAGCAGTATATGGTTCATCTGGTACACCGCTTGTAAGACAATCAGTAGAAGGAGGAGGATTTGCAGTTGCAATTAAATTTGATGAATCTTCTGGTTCCTCCCCATTCACACTAAACGGATTTCAACTAGAATTTACTGCCGGTGGCAGACATTAAAAAGAGGCATTAATGGGTAATACATACACAAGACAATCCACTTACGTTGACGGCGATGTTGTTCAAGCAGCAGATTCTAATGATGAATTTGACCAACTGGTATTAGCCTTTACTGCTGCTTCAGGCCATTCACATGACGGTACTTCTGCTGAAGGTGGCGATGTAACTAAGCTGTTAGGTACGGCTATTACGATTGGTGATGGCACTGCCGGTACAGATATTGCAGTTACCTTTGATGGAGAATCAAATGATGGTGTCCTTACGTGGATGGAAGATGAAGACCATTTTAAGTTTAGTGATGATGTTGTTATTGACAGCACTAAGCGGTTGTATCTTAACGATGAGGGTGGAGAATATATCCACGGCGACGGTACAGACCTCTACCTTGTATCCGGCGCAGATATTAACATTCCCGCTGATATTGGCTTAACTTTCGGAAATGACGGGGAGAAGATTGAGGGCGATGGAACCGATCTCACTATTTCAGGTAATAATATTAATCTCACTGCTGTTGCCGATGTCAATATTCCTAGTGGTGTGGGTATCACTTTTGCGGCAACGGAAAAAATCGAATCAGATGGAACAGACCTTACGGTCACGGTTGGGGCCGGTGGGGACGTTAACATCCCAGCGGATATCGGCATTACTTTCGGTGATGATGGTGAGAAGATTGAAGGTGATGGTACTGATCTTACAATTTCAGGTAACAATATTAATCTCACTGCTGTTGCTGATGTGGTTCTACCCGCCGATGTAGGAATTACATTTGGTACTGGCGAGAAGATTGAGGGCGATAACACCAATCTTACAGTAACTTCCGGTGCTGCCATTAATCTTACCGCAACTACTGATGTTGTTATTCCAACCAACGTAGGTGTAACCTTCGGTACTGGTGAAAAGATCGAAGGTGATGATACGGACCTTACGGTTACATCAGGTGGAGCGATTAACCTTACTGCTACAACGGACGTAGTTGTTCCTACTAATGTAGGTGTAACCTTCGGTACAGGCGAGAAGATTGAAGGTGATGATACTGATCTAACTGTAACATCAGGTGGAGCGATTAATCTTACTGCAACTACTGATGTGGTTGTTCCTACTAATGTGGGAGTTACGTTTGGTACAGGTGAGAAGATCGAAGGTGATGATACTGACCTGACGGTAACTTCCGGTGCAGATATCAACCTGACTGCTACTTCTGATATCAATGTTCCAACAGATGTAGGAATTACCTTTGGTGATGACGGTGAGAAGATTGAGGGTGATGGAACAAATCTAACCATCTCTTCCTCCGCTATTGCTACTGTAGATGCAGGTACAGATATCGTTCTTGATGCTGATGGTGGTGATATCTTCTTCAAGGATGATGGCACTACGTTTGGTTCGATGACCAACACAAGTGGTGATCTAATCATCAAGTCTGGTACGACTACTGCAATGACGATGAGCGGTGCCGATGTAACCTTCGCAGGAACCGTGACAATCGGCAGTGCTGGTATCTCTGAGGCAGAGTTAGAAATTTTAGATGGTGCTACTGTAACTACCACTGAACTGAACATCATGGATGGCGATACCTCTGCCACTTCAACGACTGTTGTTGATGCAGATAGGGTTGTATTCAACGATGACGGCACCATGAAGCAGGTAGCTGTTACTGATCTTGCTGCTTACTTAGATGATGAAATCACTGCGATGCCTAATCTTGTAACTACAGGTGCATTGGATAGTGGCTCTATTTCATCTGGTTTTGGTAGTATTGATAACGGTACTTCCAACATCACCTCCGGTGGGTTGCTTTCAATTGACGTTGATGCAGATGCAGATGATCGTACAGGAGATAGTGCTACTGGTCGCCTAACAATCGGTGCCAGTGAAGATTTGAACCTGTATCATGGTGGAACTAACTCTTATATCGTAAATGATACTGGTGATCTAGTTGTAGATACTGCCGGTGATATTGTTCTTGATGCAGATGGAGGAGATGTTTTCTTCGGTGATGACGGTGTTACCTTCGGTTCTGCTACGAATACCAGTGGTAACTTGATTATTAAATCCGGTACGACTACTGCACTGACCTTCAGCGGTGCTAACGTAACCGCTGCTGGTACGATTGGTTCTGGTGCCATCACCTCTACTGGTACTGTAACTGCTACTGGTTTCACAATCGGATCAGCAGAAATTACTGAAACAGAATTAGAAATTCTTGACGGTGCTAATGTAACCACCAGTGAGCTAAACTTATTGGATGGTTCAGCTAAATCTACATCATCCATTACTATTGCGGATACCGATGCATTCATTGTGATTGATGGTTCAACTACAAAACAAATTCCTGCATCTGATATTAGTACGTATGCTGGTGGTGGTATTACAGAAGGTACTGCCACGGCATTGGCGATTGCTTTGGGATAACATAGCTAAAAAAGGAAATAAACATGGCTAATACTTTTAAGGCGGTAACTAAGGCAAACGTGACCTCTGCTGATGTTATCTACACTGTTGCAAGTAGCACAACTACTATTGTTCTGGGGCTTATGCTGGGGAACACAACGAGTAGTGCAACTACTGCAACTGTTTCGTTGGGGTCTGATACTGCTGGTAGGGCAGGAAATAATGATGAAGCTAACCAGACGGTAGAGCTTATTACTGATGTTAGTATTCCCGGTAACAGTTCACTAGAATTGATGGCTGGTAATAAGGTCGTTATGGAAGCTACGGATACGTTGTCTGTAACGGCAGGAGCATCCACAGACGTAGTTCTGTCAATCATGGAGATTACATAATATGCCATATCTTGGACCTGCCCCTGCTGATTCTATTGTAGATACAGCCGGTATTACAGATGATGCTGTTACAGCGGCGAAGATTGCTGCAAATGCAGTTGACAGTTCAGAGATTGCTGCTGGTTCCGTTGATATAGCTCATCTCAGCGCATCTGGCAGTGCCGGATCGGGGAATTTTCTACGTGGCGATAATAGTTGGCAAACTGCTGGTCTTACCGGCGTAACCACGGGCAGCGGCAATGTCACAATCACCAGCGGAAATCTCATCGTCGCATCCGGCAACGGCATCGACTTTTCTGCCACGGCAGACAGCACCGGAACGATGACAAGCGAACTCTTAGATGACTATGAAGAAGGCACCTTCACGCCCACGGCGGCAAGTAATTTCAGCGGGTCTTTTTCAAACGTCGAGGGCCATTATGTAAAAGTTGGTTCGGTAGTGGCAATCTGGATGGTGGCGACACTTTCAAATACCTCAGATGGCAGTACGGCCACTATCGATGGTCTTCCCTTCGTAAGCACCAGCTTTGCACAGCACCACCACGCTCTGACACAGGGATACACTACATCAGGATTAGACGGGCCACTTTACCCATGCGTCAGTGGCGGTACTAACGAAATGTTTTGGTATACCAAAGGTACAAGCCACGGGACGGCAGATTTCCCCAGCTACAGTGAAATCGGCTGCGGTAGCTCTACTATCGCCATGTCTGTTGGCGGTACATATCGAACCAATAGCTAAAAGGAAAAAAAACAATGGCTTTAGTTGAAAAAACAATCGTAGACAAAATCGAAGTTGTCGGAGATTTCAAACACGTTCAAGTGCGTCAAGACAGCTTAATCGTGGATGACGACACCGATGAAATAAAATCACGGGGTAATTTCCACCGCTATGTGCTAGCCCCCGGCGCTGATCTATCAGGTCAGCCTGATGATGTAGCGGCAATCGCCAATGCGGTCTGGACTGATGAAATCAAAGCGGCATATGCGGCGCACGTTGAAGCACAATCTTTAGTGTAATACAAAAGAGGAATAAAATATGTCTGTAACCAAGATACCTGTTGATGGCCTTTCTGGAGGCGAAGGCATACTTTCTGCTGCCTACGCTGGCGTCCTCGAAACCAATGCAACCTTCGTTGATCAAGCCATCTTCGGTCCCTCTGTTGATGGTAAATCGTGGAATGGTAAATGGACCGGGAATGATTCTAGTGGCGATCTTTTATTCACGAGCTTGATGCTTGTTACCATTGAGGATACTGGTTCTGATACTCAAGTTAACATTTGGGACTTGACTGAACAGTCTGGTGGTGCACCATCGACCACGTCTTTAGGGACAGTCACGATAACTGGGGCTGCAACGCCAACATCAGTGGCAGCATGTATGGGTTACATCATTATAGGAAGTGAAGACGGCATCAGTATTATTGACCCACATAGCGGTAGCTGGGCAGAACGAACGAGTGGCTGGCCTAAAAGTTTAACCTCAAGCACGACACCGGCACTGACCGATAATGATGTAGCCTATGTCGCAGCGGGTATTTCCCCTGCGTTCCCACTTGATCCCCGCACAGGTGGCCCGATGCCGTCGTTTGCAGTTGCCTACGGCACCGGAGCAGATGTCTGCGGACTAATAAAATATGACGGCAACGTGCATAATAAAGCTGGAACCATTGAGGCCAGCGGCCAGTCGGTTGCCCTCTATCCGCAGGGATATATTGCGAATACCTTTAATACCGGGGACAGGGTGGATGTGTCCAATATTCCGATTTCAGAAATAACCGCAGACGATTGGAGCCATTCCCAATCTATGAGCACCCTTACCGGACCAAACGGTTTCGGTGCTACCAATGGGATGAATGTATCGGGCGACCTGATGGTTGGCGCTCATGCAAACGGACTAACCTTTTCGAAGGGTGCAGTGCGTGGCGGCGGCGCAACAGGTGTGGAATATGCAACAGCGATGGTCAATCGTACATACAACACCGGCAATCTGTTTGGCGACATTCGTGGCGCATGGTTAGCCAACAGCGTAACAGCGGACCGCAGCTACAAGGCCAACACCCTCACCCATAACGGCGGTGGCCTGACCGAAGCGGCTGTGGAAACCAGTGCGGAATTGATGGGGTATAGCGGGTGGAGTGGTTCAAACTATTTGACCGATGCCTTTGATGCTGATTTTGATTTCGGTACTGGCAGTTTTTCTTTGAGTTTCTGGGCGAAAGCAAACGGCACTGGTACTGGCGAATATTGGTTATTTGGCAGACATAGCGCAAGCCATTTTTGGTACATTCAATTTCGGGGCAATGATAGCGATAAGTTTCGCTTTGAAGTGTCTGATGGTTCTAGCAACATTCGTGTAAGTTCGAGCGGAGGAAATGATGACAACACATGGCATCATATAGTTGCAGTATTTGATTCTTCTGGAGCTACAGATGAAGGCAGAATTTACCGAGATGGTGCTTTAGAAGGAACTCACGTTCTGGCTATGAATACCGTGACTGATCCTGATGGTACGATAGGTATTGGTGCCATGCCAAATGGTAGCGGTTCAGCCGGTGGTGTCACGTTAGCGTTGGCACGGGTTTCAGCCACCGCCCCAACCGCCACTCAAATCAGACAGATGTACGATGCAGAAAAGCCGATGTTCGTTGCCTCTGCCGAATGTCTGTTGCAATCCAGCAGCACCGATGCCGTACTGGATGTTGATGTCGATCCGTTGACAGGTAAGGTTCTGGTCACCCAGACTGATGCCATCACGATCTTTGATGGTCTGGCGGTAGACAAGTTATTCGCTGATGCCGGTAAACCCACCGTGAATAGCGGCTCATCCGAAAAGGGTAAGCTCTGGGGCGACCTACGGACAGAACAGAACACTGCCAATGCATACGTCACTGCCCCAGCGGTTGATCAAAGGCAGGTCAACGAGATGGTGCGGGGTCTGGCTAGTGATATGCCAGCCGGTCCTGATCTGTCGAAGGCCGCAGCATGGATTTCTTTCAAAGGAACGACCAACGCTGTTTTAGCCACCTTCAACATTAAAAGTTATACCGATTTGGGGACAGGCCATTATAGAATAACTCTTGCTACTCCTTTCAAAAACCCCGGCGCATCCGGTTCTCCCGGCTTTGCTGTGGTGGGCATGACTGAAAATGAAGATATTTATATGTACGACAACGGGAGCAATTACATCGACATTAAAACTGAGGATCAGAGTTCCATAGCAGACACAGGATTTGTTATGCTGGTATTTTTCGGAGAACTAGAAAATGAATGAATTAATCGTAAACGCTGACGGCACAGTTACCGTAGTTGGTGATGCCGGATCAGTCAGCGGTATCATCGCAGAGGCCGTAGAGGCAGCGACCATCCCCGCTGAACGTGATATTGATGGCAACGAAGTCACACCGGAAATCGTACCAGATGCGGATACGTTGATGGTCGAGATCAGCGCAGAAGACCTGAAGACGCACGAATGGCGTCTACCAAAAGCCCGTGAAGAGCGGCTGGAGGATATTCGTGGTGTTCGTAACAGTAAACTAAAAGAGCTTGATCTCGAATATCAACTGGCTGATGAAGGTGTTCACCCAACTGGGTTAGATAAAACTGACGTAGCTGCCAAGAAGGTTGCTTTGCGTGATCTTCCTCCTGCTGTTGAGACACATCTGGCTACGCTAGAGAATACAGATGACATCAGCGCATATGTTCCTGATGCACTAGAATAAAAAAGGAAAAAGATATATGCCATATATAGGTAAAAGTCCACTTACAGGAAACTATAATAAGCTGGACAGTATTACGGGAAGCTTCAATAGTTCTACAACTGCTTTCAATCTTACTGTAGGTAGCAATGCGCTTACCCCTGTACGTGCAGAAACTTTGCTGGTTAGCCTTAATGGTGTAATCCAACAGGCTGCTACAGACTATACCGTGAGCGGAACACAGATCACCTTTACAACTGCGCCAGCTAGTTCTGATACATGTTTTATTATTGCCTTTGGTGAGAAGCTGGATATTGGTACGCCAAGTGATGCTACAGTTACTTCAGCTAAACTTAGTGGTAATCTTGTAACTCCCGGTACGCTAGATGTAAATGGTGCTGAACTTATTCTTGATGCTGATGCTGATACCAGCATTACAGCAGATACAGACGATACCATTGATATTAAGATTGCTGGTGCAGATGATTTCCAGTTTACTGCTAATACGATGAGCGTGTTGTCAGGAAGCACTTTGAACATCGACAGTGGTGCTACTATAGCTAATTCAGGAACTGCAACTGGTTTTGCCGCCACAGGCGTAACTCCTGCTTCAGTTCAGGTCTTCACGTCAAGCGGCACATGGACCCGTCCAACGGATATCTTGACAATAGTTGTGACGGTTGTTGGTGGTGGAGGAGGCGGCGCTGGTGGTACTGAAGGCGGTGGAGACGGCGTTTCGGGCGGCGGTGGTGGCGGCGGCGGTTATGCGATTGAAATGATTGACGTTACATCTTTATCATCAGAGACGGTGACGATTGGTGCCAGCGGCGCAGGAGGTAGTAGCAATTCCGCCGGGTCCGATGGGGGTACAAGTTCCTTTGGTTCATATTGTTCCGCAACTGGTGGCGGCGGCGGCCTAACCGGCTCCAATACGGCATATAATGGTAGAGGTGGTCAAGGTGGAGTAGGGACTGGCGGTAACGTGCAAAACGGTCACGGCGGTCCCGGATCTCCCTACCTCCGAACATGGTGGACTGCTGGCTATCCCGAAGGATCCTGTACCGGCGGATCTACTTATTTATCACAACAGTCTGGTGCAAATACTACCCATGTCTATGGCTGCGGCGGGAATGGTCAAACCGGCAGCGGTGGCAGTGGGTCAGATGATAACGACGGCGCTGTCGGTGCTATAATCGTCTGGGAGTACAAGTGATGAGAGCATTAATTTTAACCGGAAGCATCCGGGTTTTCCAAATAGAAGAAGACGGAAATATTTTTCCAGTTCATTCAAATTTGCAGTGGATCAACTGCCCCAATACGGTGACAACGGGCCACACATACGTTGACGGCCAGTTTGTCGATCCTGTTGAGTGGTCGGCAGAGTATCAGTGGAAAGAGCTACGTCTACGTCGATCTGCGCTGCTAACTAAATCTGATTGGACACAGAATGCTGATGTTTCCGTAGACGTTGACGCATGGAAAACGTACCGCCAAGAATTACGGGACTTGCCAGCCAATACAGCTGATCCGGCGCACCCGTCATGGCCGGTAAAACCAGAATAAGAATGGAGCAAGTGGTTGATATATGGCCCATCATATCAGGAGTTATTGTGGTGGCAGCTATCGGTGTAGCCTTCAGGGCAGAGATCACTGTGCGTGTACGTGTATTAGAAGAAAAAGTGCAGACACTAT
>Ga0208299_1002404_pt1 | contig 12681 bp, 28 predicted proteins | sample 15_taG_FD_184089 | JGI IMG/M metagenome (GOLD analysis project Ga0208299, IMG submission 184089) | Marine viral communities from the Subarctic Pacific Ocean - 15_ETSP_OMZ_AT15312 metaG (SPAdes) (version 2) | ecosystem: Environmental > Aquatic > Marine > Oceanic | place: Pacific Ocean | collected...
CCCATTTATCTTTCTCGTGTTTGAATACTTTTTTAGGTACTTTAGGTAATGCTATCTTAAAATTTTGTATTTCGTATATTTCCCCTATTTGCCCGGTTTTAGATATAACAACAAGATCGTGTTCTTTGTTATATCCATATTTCCATTTCTTCCCTTTATTAAGACGACTTATAGTCGTTTTTTTAACAGGGTCGATTACTCTATATAAAGTCTGTTCGTACATTATTTAGATCTACCTTCTGCAAATCCTTTAAAAACTTGCTCTTTCTTTTCTTTTGGTTCCTTACCCTCCAAAATATTTTCTTCCTCTTGTATTCTACTAAGTATTTCAAAAGCATCAAATATGGCGAGTTTCTTGGTAGCGGCAGCATTCTTAAGTCTGTCTGCTGTAATATCATCTCCACTATCAACAATAGGTTCTTTTGCAACCTTAATAAGTTCCTCAACTGCTCTTTGCCCAGCTTGGATTATATTCTTCTTCGTCTCCTTGATATTCATATTTGATAGTTATAAAATTAGATAAAACACGATATAGTCGTTCGCCATCAACAACGAACTCATATTCACTACTTGGTCTGAAACCAACTAAATCCCCTTCTTTTACGGTACCATCTGAATATTTAACAATACCGATTAAGGGTCTTTCTGCGTCAATATTAAATTGATCTTTTGCTTTTAAAGGTTTTACAAAACAAAATCCTTTAGGTGCTCTCCACTCCCAATATCTTTTATATAAAAAGATTTGATCTTGGGTTATAAAATATGTATCTTCATTAAAATAACTTCTACTATTTTTTTCAATACCTTTTATATTATGCCACCTGCGAAATACATTGTGATGTACAACTACTCTATCTCCAGATTCAATATCTGTATCACCAATTATTGGGGTAGATATAACTTTTGCAATTCTATTTACAAATTGATGATTATAAATCTCAGTGTTTAATATAAGATCACCACCTTCAACTTTTTTACTATTATTATATCTTCCTCCTACAGGCGTTACAACAAAGTTGTAAACACTTTTCATTAGTATTCTAGATTATATTCTACAGATACCGCCATGTTTTTATTAAAATCCTTCCACGGTAACACATCTTTATCTTTTCTAATATAAACAGAGAATTTATTTTCCTCTTCTATTATATCACAGATTTTATGCCCACCATACACTTCCTGTCCAACAGCGTAATGCATAGCGTCATTCTTATAGTCTTTACCTATACTAATCTTTCTTATTAATCTCGCCATTTTCTCCTGTATATGCTATAGTACCGTCTTGAATATTTATATTGTCAGTTCCGTACTCTTTATTAAACTCGCTTCTTAGTGTATCAATTTTTTGTTGATGAGATGTCATAGCGTTTAATATTGAATTCTTTTGAACTTCTAATCTTCCTATATCATTAGTAAAGTGCTCTATAGTTTTGATAGTAGTTTGTAATCGATTTAATTGCTCGTCGGTAATTTTCTCTGCTTTAGGAGTTAAGTCAACAACCCTCTCCGCTTTCGGTGTTTTTCTTTTTGCCATTTTATTTAATTTAAGTTAATTGTTTGTTTTTATCTTTCGAATGATAATATTAATGTGATTGGAGTTGTGTTATAAACTAATTTATCATTTGCGGGAGCAGTTGATAAATTATCTTCCATTGTTATTTGGGTTGCTGAATCAACTGTTTTAATCGTACCTATTGCTTCATCATCTTCATCTTTTAATACATCTCCTGGTCCAACAGATATTAACGCTGATAAATCAGCAACAGTTAAAACTGGACTTGTTGTCGCCATCGTTCCATCAACCGTCATTGTTGATGCTCCCCAATTATGAGTACCTTTTGCTAGCGCTGCTACATATATTTTATCATATCCAACATTAGTTCCAGAGTCAGGTTCTCCTTGTAATACTAATCCATTTTCCGATGCCTCTCTAACAACAGTTGCATTATCTGCCGAACCACCACTCACTATTTGTGCAGTGACAATGTTACCATATATAAGATCTCCATCATTTGTTCCACGATCTGCATCAATAAATGTTTTACCTTGAATTAAATGAAACCACCCTGGCGTATCTACCGTAGCACCATCATCTCCAAGAGTTATTGGTGTTAATACGCCTGTAGAATTAGGATATTTTTCACCTTTCGCCCAAAATAATTCAAAATCAGTTGGAGTATAATCTGCTCCATTTTTTCCTCTATATAAGGTTGTAATACCTACTAATCTAGCAGCACCTTTTGGTATATCAAAACCAAACCAATCAAATAGCACATCGGCATTATTAAAATTCCCAGCAGCCAATGCAGCTACGTCAATTGTGGGTTTTACTGTTACGTTAAAATATTTTCCCATTGTTTTATTTTTTTACTTTTTCTAGTGATCGCCCACCAAAGTAGGCGCCGATCACGGTTATTAATACTAATTGTAATAAGTCTGTCCATTTTTCTTCAACTTTAAAAGTTATAGTTCCAGCATCAATGAATATCATTAATACTGTAGATATAACTAAAAATGCTAAAGTCATTGGTCTTATATTTTTTGATAACCACGAATCAGAGTTCATATCTGCACTCCATCGATCTGTTATCGTTTTCTCCATTTCGATTTCGTAATTGGAGATTAATTCTCTTATTTTTAATTCAGCTGCTAGTTTCTCGTCCTGTGATGTATGTAAGTTATCTACTACTTCACCTACACCTTTTACTAATTCTGTTGCTCCAGAAGAAAATATTTTACTTAATATACTCATTTTAGTGTCCCCAAGGCATTTGTTCCCAAGGAAAATCATCATGACCAGCTTCTACCCATTGTCCTTCATACATGATCATATCTTTATTTTTTATAGTCTGTCTAGGAAATGTTTCTCCATTCCACTTTATATAATCATCACCATATTCTAATTTACCAATTCTCATGTCTTTTTGATGGACCATTTCATGCATTAACACTTGTCTCTCTTCAAAGCTACCAGATTCTACTTTCTTGTTTAAGTATATACTACCATCTTTATTAGCCTCCCCCATAATCCCACCACGAAGATTTTTTCTAGTAATCGGAGTTCCTGGAACCGATAAATCAGAATCTCCAGATTCTTTATCAAAATAAAGTGGAGTTTTAATTTGACCTCTATCCATAAGAGGTGTTTTACCACTACCTAGTTTAAATCCCATTATCTATCTTTGTCTTTTATCATATCATCTATAGCTTTATTATAAACTTTATCTGTATATGATTTGTTATTATAAAATATACTTCTATTTGATGTAGGTAAATCCTCTTCGCCTAATAGAATTCTATATATCCTACTTATCATTTGAGAGCATTTCCAGGATGTTTTAAATACTGAATACATTATCGTTGTACGATTCCTATGTCTCCAAGTATCTATCCAGCCACCTCTTCTTAATCTCTCCCACCTTGCTTTATCCCATGAATACGTATATACTCCATCCATGAAATCTTTTCGTGTAAATCTTCCTTTACAATCTAAATAAATTAATAATTCTAAGTCTGCGTCTAAAATCCCGTAAGTCTTACAGACCCACTTTCTAGTGAGCCTGTAATACTTAAGGATATTTAATTCACGCAGATCTTGTGCGGTTAATCTCACTTACTATGAACCAGCAGTGTAGGCAACCGATTCTAATTTCGCATCAAAATTTGTTGCATCTACAGTCAACACGCTGCCACCCCCTATGTTTGTGGCAAACATATATTCTGCTAATTTTAAAGCAACCTCATCTGTGTAACCAGTGGCGCAAGTTAGCAATATACGGTCGTTAGTTGCTACAGCTGCATCAGTACTCGTAAAGTAAACATGAAGTTGTGTACTACTAATGACCTGTAGCTTGTCCACGTTTTTAACATAGACAAAACACTCGTCACTACCTGCTGTGTCAATAAAATGTAAAATTCTCATAATATTTGTTTTATGTTAAAAATTAGGTTCCAGCTGTATATGCAACTGCACTTACATCTGCAAATGGAGCCGTAGCAGCTAAAACAGTAAGCACACTAGCACCACCGTGATTTGTTGCAGCCATATAGTCCGCTAGTCTTAAACTAACTTCGTCAGTTTTTCCAGTGGTGCAAGTAAGAGCTATTACGTCATTAGCGGTTACCGCCGGATCATTACTCGGAAAGTAGACGTTAATATTGCTAGTACTAGTAACTTGAACAAGTGTTATTTTCTCTGAGTTCACAAAGCACTCGTCGGTTCCAGCTGTGTCTACAAAATGTAACATTCTCATAATTGTAATTTTTTTTGTTAATAATTAGGTTAATTGTTTGTTTGTTTAAAGTTTGTGGTCTACAGTTTCTGGTTTAGGTCTAATTTATTCTACTAGAACAACATCGCCTGATCGGATTACACGGTGTAGTTTTTCTTTGTATGATATATCATGTCCTGCATGTTTATCATAATATACTACATCTCCGTCTTTTAATCCTTCTACGAGATTGCCAGTAGAAATAATTTTTGCTTTTAAGTACCTATTGTCACTGTCTGTATCATCTGTCATAATCAGTCCAGCAACTTTCTTAGGTCCTTCTTTTATATTTTCTATGATTATATAGTGATTAATTGCTTTCATTCATCCTTATATTTGAAATTACACAATCAGCTGATATAATCGTATTTACTACACTTACAGCGTTTTTCAGCGCCGATTTGGTAACAAGTACTGGATCCATGATTCCACGTTCTATCATATCAACACCGTTACCACTTATAACATCAATACCATATCCGTCTTCTCTTGGTAGATCTATATTTTCTATACCTGCATTTTCTAGTATAACGTTATATGGAGCTCTTATAGCTTCCATTAGTATCTGTTCGCCACCTGGTTTAGCAGGAATTTTTTGTGACGCGTTTAATAGTGCTACGCCTCCTCCTGATACTATCCCTTCCTTGAGTGCTGCTTTTGTCGCGTATATCGCATCTTCCGCACGATCTTTCTTTTCTTTGAGTTCTACTTTAGAATTAGCGCCAACTCGTACAATTCCGACAGAACCTGTTAACATTGCTAGTCTATCTTCTTGTTTTTTCTTTATAAACCCGTTTTTCTCTGCTTTTATAATTTTTTTAACTTCTTCTATTCGTTCATCAAGATTATCAGCTATATCATAAGTAGTAATTACAGTATTTTTGTCATCTGTAACAGATTTTTCGCATTTTCCAAGGCAATCTACGTCAATTAGGTCTAAATCATCACCTAATTCTTCATTTATTACCTTTGCACCTGTTAAAAGTGCTAAATCATCCACTGCGTCTAGCTTTGTTGGGCCAAATCCTGGTAAATCTATGATATTTATCTTAATATTGCCCTTAACTTTGTTCATTAAAAGCGCCGCTTTTACTTGTTGATCTACTGGAGCGACGATCAAAAGCGGTTTTTTGTTCTTTATAACAAATTCTAGTACCTTTTGTATCTTTCTTATATTAGGGATTTCAGATGCTACGATTAAAACTAACGGATCCTCTAAAACTGCTAATTGTTTCTCTGTATCTGTAGTAAAATGCGGAGATGTAAGGCCAACATCCATCTGAACACCGTCAACTACTTCGACATATGTCTCTTCAGTCTCACTAGTCTCCATAAGTACAACCCCATCTTTTCCTACCGTTTCGTACGCTTCTGCGATAATCTTACCAAGATCGGTATCGTTATTACAGCTAATGCTACTAACAGATTCCAACATGCTGTTTTCAACTTTAATCGCATTTTTTTCAAGATATTCATTAACTTTCTTTAATCCAGAGTTAATACCTTCTTTGATTTCTCTAATCGATGTATCTTTTCCACTTCGATTAACTTCCTTTATCAATGCTTCAGCAAGGACAGTGGCAGTTGTAGTGCCATCCCCAGCCTCTCGCACTGTATTTCGAGCTGCTTCTTTAATTAAAGTTGCCCCTATGTTTTCAACCGGATCGTATAAGACTACGCTTTCCGCAACGGTTACACCGTCTTTTGTGATCACCGGTTTGCCGTGAGCATCCTCATAAATAACGCACTTTCCAGAAGCACCTAAGGTTGATTTAACGGCTTGTGTAAGTTTTTCAACTCCACTTATTACTTTTTTCTTAGCTTGATCGCCAAAGTTTAAGTCTTTGACAATCTCACTAGGGTGATTGTATTCCATATTTTATTAAATTTAATTTGATTAAACTGTTTACCCTAATCCTAAATCTATTAGTTTATCTGATGCTTCGCCAACATAAGCATCGGTTGTACGTACATTTTTACCTCTAATTTTTCTATTTGCTCTTTTAGCAAGTCTTTTAGCTTTTTTTGTTTTTCCTTCAGAAAGAGCAGTTTCAGCTTTCATTGTTAGCATTTCAATTTTTCTTTCTTTTCTACTAAAACCTAAGTTCTTTAAAGCTTTTTTATATTCTTTTCTTTCTTTTCTTGTGTATGCTTTAGGTTTAGAAGTTTCATCACTTGCAACTGTAGATTTATCCGGTGTGTTTGAATTAGGTATCCAATTTTCTCCTGTAGCATCTAGTTTCGCGGTACCTGAAGTGTTTGGATGATCTGCCCATAATTCCATACCTCCCATTTCGCTTGACGGTTCATTAGGGTTAGTACTAGTACTAGTCATCGGTTTAGTTGGAGCATCCCATCCTTTACCAGCTTTTTCAGATGCAGTTTGTCTTTTAGCTTCAGTTGTATAAGCTTCAAGACTCATTTCTTCTGGATAAATACTTTTATCACGTCCCGCATAAGCGTCTGCATAAGATAGTTTTACAGGTGATGATCCCATCTGTTTAAACGGGGTAGTATTACCCGATCTTAATTTAAATGGTGTATTTTTCATAATTGTTGTTTAAAAGTAAGGGGAGGATTAACTCCCCTTTATTATTATTCAAATGTCTTTACGACTTTTGGGCCTTTGATAGCCTCTAACTTTTTCGAGAAATGGTCGATGCTACCGTTAATTGCAGCTTCTGCACCTTCTATGGTCTCTCGTCTGGTTACATCGTGCCACTCCTTCTCATTGTCAGGGTTTTGGCACTCCGTTTGGTAAAATCCATTAGGTAATTGAGTTATCCTCCAGTTTTTCTTCTCTGCAAGATGCGTCCATTGCTCAATAGTTTTCTCATTCGGTTTTTGGTTGCTAGTATACGTACTAGACTTGTAATACAAATAAGTCATTGTTTTTGGTTTTTAGGTTATTTGTGGTATAGGGTCTTTCCCTATATTATTTCTTTAGCGGTTATTATATATTTCTGAGAGTTTGTTCTGTTGCTTGTTTTCTATTACCGCCTTTCTTAATATTACGCTGAATTGCATCTTCTTTTTGTTTATTTGCTAGTGCTACTATCTCTTCTTTTGTTAATTCTTTTTTAGTGAAAGGACTCCAACCTCGCATTTTAAATGGTGATTTATTCATTGTAGTTATTTTTTATATGTACTTTTCTATATATGATTTTTCTGGTGTAGCCACGGTATCTACCATACCACTTACTTTATCTCGCATTGTTGTAACAGGTGGCGCTTTTGCAGTAAAGGGGCTCCACCCTTTCATCTTGAATGGTCCTCCTTTATATGTTAAAACAGATGTTAATTCTTCATCTTTGTTAACTGTATTAGTATCTCCAATCTGTGGTGCGTTCTTAATCGTGTTACCAGCATTAGCCAACATGTTTTCTGCTTCAGCATCTTTTTGTGCAGAGTTTGCATTTATGCTACTTTTAATCCTACCAGGCGCAGAATTAATTTGTTCAGAAAATTTTCCTCTTGTCCATTTTCCAATTTCCGTTTTTCCTGATCCAAATATTTTATTTACAGCCTTCTCACTAAGTGAAGGTGGTTTTACAACAGATTTAGTACCAGTTGTCACTGCTTTTTTCGAACCTATTCCGAAAGCTGACTTCATCGCGCCAAATGACGTTTTTGCAGCCCCCCATTTAGTTGCTGCTTTAGCCCCCAATTTAAAACCCGTTCCAGCTAATTTAGCACCTAATCCTTTTGCACCTACACCAGTTGCAATTTTACCTCCTATTCCAGCTGCAACAGAACCAAGTTTAGCTGCTCCAGCTGCAGCTGCTGCTGTACCCGCTTTTGCCGCCGCGGCTATACCTGCGATAATAGCACTAATCCCAAAATCCCTCATTGGGCTTTTACTAGCAAATAGGGTTGGGCTTGAACTAAGGCTTTGTGCCATTAAAGTCGATCTCTTATTTGCATGGTATGATGAGAAACCCTCATCTCCGTAATTTCCTAATCCTGCCATATTATTTGTTTTTTCTGTTATAATAAAACGTAACGTCATTTTTAGATAAACCAATCAACTTAATTGCGCAACTATCATTTTTAGATATCCACTTGTCGATGTTTTCTATGTTACAGTTTCGTAGTTGTAGTATTTTTTTTATTAGTTCCGCGTTTTCTTGTATTTTGAAATCCACTGATTGCAAGGAAGCGTGGTAACTGTCGGGGTCTGTTGAAAATAGTGATTTTACAGTGTAACTACCACGTTCTTCAAAGCAATTCCACGGCCTATTGTGAAAAAAGTTTTTATACTCTGGTTTATAGTCACTTATTATTTCAAAAATTGTATCTTTTTCACCAATTAATTTTGAAATTTGTGGTTTTGGGTAGTTTTCCATGCATCTATAATGTTTAAACGCAAGTTTCCCATCTTTTACACCAACACCGTAGATGTGCCCACTTATATTATAGTATAATTTCTTTATCAAATCCTTCTTATCTATACCTATTCCAACTTCAGATGCACCATAATGTGGTAAATCAAATATTTTTTCTCTATCTGTATAAAAATCTAGTAAAAATTCAAAATGGAAGTCCTTGCAAGCTTTAGATACTTCTTCGTCAGTGGGATCTTTAAGTATAACAGTCCAACGTTGGTCGTTATATGTGTCTTTGACGCTAAATTTACAAGAGTCTTCTAGTATCATTTAATTAAATTTATTACTATAAGTATATTATCACATAGAAAAGTGATTTTTTACAAGCGTGACACTAGCCTATTACTTCCTATCTCTAATACCCTTATGTCTTATCCTTAGATATTAGGTACTAATATCCTTAAGGGTACATATATATAGGTACCGGTACGTAAAATATATTGTAAATATAGAGAGATTGTGTTGCCCCCCTTTTTGCTAGCGGTCCGCCAAATAGGAAAACTGATTTTTCTTCGCCCACCCCCGTCTCATCCTCTTCGTTTCCGTATATATCCCTGCGCAATCCATTCTAACCTCTCCCTCCTCTAATACCATTCAGACTTTTTTTCTACAGCTAATTTTACATATCAACTACAAACTAAATACGACTTCATTTGGATAATATATATGTAAATAAATTAATAATTAAATAAATATTAAAATGAAATCAAAAAGATTTGTAATTAGAAAATCCTTAATCGGTAAAAATGTAGTAATAACTTTCACAAATAAGAAAGGAATTGAATGTTCGTATAATCATGACGAAGTATACAATAAGAATAAAGAATTGTTAGATAACATGAATTGTTTCAACAAGTATAAATCATATACTGCTACTAATAATCTACCTACTTGGGCTAGATAGTAAGTTGTTAAAACAGTGACAATAGCCTGTTACTATCTCCTTAGTTAACTAGCTAATGTCACACTTTTTCACAAACTAAATACGATTGTATTTGGATAATAATAACGTAAAACAAATAATAAAATGTATCAAGAATTAGAAATGTATAATCAATACAAAAAAGAAAAGCAAATTCAGCACAATCATGAAAAGTTTGCGTCAATAAGTGCAATAGTATTCTTCACTGTAATAGCAATAGTAGTAAATTGCATAGTGTGAGAAGTGGCGGAATATCCACTAACAATAAATATCAATTAAACAAAAGTATTACTTTTACAATGTAAATACGAACAAGTTTGGATAATATAAACAGATAAAGACAATTAAAATAAATATTAACAAAAAAAATCAAGAAATTATGAGTGATGTATTAAAATCAAAAAGATTTGTGGTGAGAAAATCCTTAGTTGGAAAGAACCAAGTAATTGAATTTACAAACAAAAAAGGTGATACTTACAAGTATAATCATGATAAAGTATATTCTATAATGAAAAATCATTTAGAATCTTTAGCATGTTTTACTAAGTATAAATCTTACACTGCTACTAATAATATTCCTACCGTTCTTCGCGGAAAAGAATTAGTTTAGTACACTGTAACAAGTAAAAGTCGTAGTTGGACAAGCATTTAGCGACTATAAATAATACGAATGGACGGTGAGATTCGGTTCTCGCACTTCTTCTGGAAACTGTCGTTTGTTGAACACAGTGAGAGTATACTAGTAAACTAGTAGTAGGTTCGATTCCTACAAGTGCACAATTAAAATAAATATATAATAGTATAAATGTAGAAATTATGACTAGAAATGAATTAAAACAACTGTGGTTTTCTATTCCTCAAGATGAGAATAAGAAAGATTATAAAGCAGTTATTGTAGAAATAGGTAAAAACCCTTACTGGCCAGGATATGGTGAAGTAAAAATAATAAGTGATACTAAAGATGGATATTCTTCATTTACAACTCATCAAGAATTTCCATTACAATATGCACTCGATCGAATAGAAGAGAGTAAAGGTTGTGAGTATAGAGACTTGAGTGAATATAAATTAGTAATAAAAGAATAAATTATGAGTAAAAAAATAACAATACATAAATATGAAGATAATACTCAATGGAGTGTTCATTGTGAAGATAGTTATGACCAAGAATATTTCTTAGGTTACTATAAAGAATTAGATTCTAAAGATATTGAAGCGAAAGCTGAAAAGATTTGGAAGAATGAAGTAAAACCTAAAGAAAATTTACTTGGAAATGCTATTAAAGAGTGTATTCAAAGTGATATAAATAGAGGAGTAACACCAAGTTTAGATTAGAATTATGTACGAAGAAGATTTAGATATGTATGGAATACCATATCCTGATGGTGACCCACTAACAGGATTAATAATAGTAGTAATATTAATAGTATTATGGCATTTGTTAGTATGGATAAATGATAAATTAATGAAATGGTATGACAACTGGTAAAATAATAGAAATAACAAATAAAATATATCCACTAATTAGCAAGAATTATAAAAGTAATGCTAAAGTGGAATTATATAGTAATATATTTGATAGATTAAATGCTAGTCCAGCGATAGGTGAAGATAAAGCTTTTGCTGAATATAGTTGGGATACTAATAAAATATATCTTTATACTAATCATATGGATAGTGAAGAGGATATTATTCGCTCATTAATACACGAATGTGTACATTCTAAGCAATCTTATGATATTTATGAAGCATACTGTAATGAGTGTAATTTAGATTACGAACTTCACCCTTATGAGATTGAAGCGGAACATGAAGAAGAGAAATGGGAAAAATATAAAGAAGTATGATAGGATGGATAATGTTAGCTGCATTAGTAATGTGGATATACAGAACATTAAGTGATGAGTAAACTAACAAATAAACAAAAAAGTAAAACAAGACGTGAAGTAGATATAGATTTGGGTGTAAAACCACCTAAATCTATCATATTTACTAGTAAGAAAATATATAATAGAAAGAAAAAACATAAAGATGAAGAAAAATAAAGTAGATTCAATGACGTTCTTCGCTATAGCAGCGATAGGAATATTAGTAACAATGTTAATAACGGTGTTTATTACAAACTAAATACGATTACTAATGGATAATATAAATATGAAAACAATAAAATATTTAAAAGATAACAAAATAGAATTAGACGGAGTAGTTTATAAAGGATATACTATATGTAATTTACCTTCAAGATTTGGCTGTATAGATTTTAACAGTAGCGAAGGTATAAGCGAATGGTTTAAGTACAAAGGTTTAACTTATATAATAGAATAATATGAATAGAAAAGAATACAATAGCGATCCTAGATACGCTAAAGTGCTAGAACAGATGGATTTATTAGGAATAATGGATGTTAGCACAACAAGACAGAGTAAAAACGGTACAATAGTATGGAGATTACCAATTAGAATGACATACAAAAACGGTAAATTTATTGAAGTAGCTAGTTTCAAAACTGGTTATGTAAGAAATCAAAATTGTGGTCATAGTAACTACCAATTAAATAAAAGATGTGAAGGTGAGCCAGAATATTTTAAATTAAATAATGGTGATTACAGAAAATTTACCACTCGAGGTTGTGTGTTGATACCAATAGAAATAGATAGATTAGAGTATTTAATAAGCTATTGTCTCAAAAATTATTACATCAAACATGCTAATCAAATAGCAAATGGTGATTTTGTAACTAAATGGGAACATGAGTGGGAATTAGAAAGAGTAAAAAAACAATTTTATGGAGCTAAAAATGTAAGTGTAAATATAGATGGTATAAAATATAAAGTAATATAATGAAAGAAATAATAGAACAAATACAAGAAGATATAAAAGAAACATACAGATATTTCGATAATGAGAAGCATTTTGACGATACTTGGGATAAAGTAGAGTGGGATGAAGACTACATGAGACTATTCGATTGTGGTTATATTAAAGGAATGCAAAGTGTTTTAAGTAAATTACAAGAGAAATATCAAGAAAATGAGTAAAAGAAAAGGAAAAACAAATATAAAATTAGAGATTCTAAATGAGATTAATAGAATAGATAAGAAA
>Ga0208299_1002405_pt1 | contig 12680 bp, 3 predicted proteins | sample 15_taG_FD_184089 | JGI IMG/M metagenome (GOLD analysis project Ga0208299, IMG submission 184089) | Marine viral communities from the Subarctic Pacific Ocean - 15_ETSP_OMZ_AT15312 metaG (SPAdes) (version 2) | ecosystem: Environmental > Aquatic > Marine > Oceanic | place: Pacific Ocean | collected...
AATATTGATACTAGATTTGATTATATTGAGCATATTTCAATATTATTAATATCTGGTCAAACTGGACCTATAATTAATAAGTTTTACGAAGAAGAGGTTCCTTCTGATGGGAATTTAACTGTCACTCATAATGAGCATACAGGAGAAGCTATAGAGCTAGAAGATTTTACATTTATAAATAGATCATTTAAAAGATGTAAAACTTTAACTGTAAAAGATAAGAGATTAGTTGTAGCTAACTTAGATACACTAGATGTGTCAGTAGAAGGGTTTGACTCTAGGGCTTATAGGTTTGGAGCAGATAAGAAAGCTAGATTGCAAGATGATGAGCTTGGAGAGTTTGAGCTTACAGCTAATGGGGCAACTCCTTTGTGGGATGATGTTCCAGAAAAACATGATGTAATTAATCCTTATAATAAGGATGAGGATGATGGTCACAGATTTCAATCTGATGGTTCTACAATGGGAGGTTCTGGTAAGAACATATCTTATAAGTTTACCTTTAAAGATATGGACATTAAGAATCAAATTGGAGGTAGTGTCGTTACTGATGGTACTGGCGTAGCTAAAACTGGAAGGCACAGTCCTGAAAGAGTTGATCATAATGGTTCTATTCAAACTCTCAATGGTGTGGATAGAGCTCCAGCTAGTGACCATACTAACTTTAGAGGTCCAATGATGACTGGAGCTTTTACTGGTTATGCTAGAGGAGAGGTTTATAGATTTGGAATAGTATTTTATGATAAGTCTTCTAATCCTTACAATGTTAAATGGATTGGAGATATTAGAATACCTGAATCTTATGATGTTGATGGTAATGGTGACACTTACGTAGTTTCATATTGCCCATTTGGAGGAGGAGCTAATGTAACATATACTTATGACAACCCTATAAGGTCTAGAAATATAGGTATTGAATTTGATGTTGACCTATCTAGTGTTAAATCAGTTATATCTGGGTATGAAATAGTTAGAGTTAAGAGAGAAGCTAAGGATAGAACTAAATGGGGTACTGGATTATTTGCTCAATTTGATAGGGGTGATTACGGGGGTATAGGTTCAAGAAGAAACACTGCTCAAATATTTGGATTTCAATCTACTCCTGGTGGAAATATATTTGGCACATCCCAAGCTGATGTTGAGGATAGAGCTGACATAAGAGTTAATGGTAATGTTGAACAATGCTTCTATATGCCAGATAGACCTAATGTAGGTAACTACGGACAAGGCACATTGGAGACTGGGGCATTTATATCTCCTACAAGTATTTTAGGAAGTGTTGTAGGTTATGTATTTAAAAGTGGGGATAAACTTAAAACTATAGGTTCATTTGAACATTTAGATGAAACTGGTAGTGTTCATCAATTTGTGAATACCTTAAGTAATGGAAATAAAAGGGAGATTACAGGAGCTCTCACAATGGGGCATGACTTTATACATGCTAAAGAAAATTTAACAAGAGAAACTAGAACTATAACTGCTCAGGCATTAGTTAATCCTGGGGCAATAGTTCCTACAAGTTTGCATGGAGGTACTAATCAATTTTTAAACTGTTCAGCTTCATCATCTAGAGATAAATTTTTAGCTGGAGATTATGATCATAATCCAGCAGGATTAGGTGATGTTAAACAAGTTGTTAGGATTGATTCTCCTTGGACATATTATGGTAATGAGTCAACTCTTCCTACTGGGTCTGACCAGCGATGGAGAGTTTGTAGCTATGAAAGAGATTTAATTAATCAGTATGGAGGAGATACATTTGAAGCTAGAAGTAAAAGCTCTTATATATCTAATGGTGCATTTGAACAAATATTTGAATACTCTGTTGACAATAGAAGCTTAGAGGTCTATGGTGGTGACACTTGGATTCACCAGTTTGGATATTTATATTATTTTATGAACTGGAAAGGGGTTGACCCTCATTTTGCTAGTGGTGATACTAAGCAGCATTTAGGAATGAATTTCCCAGTTGAATGTGGTATGAACTTAGCTTACATGGATAACTATCGTAAGTATGGTAATAAGGAGTATAGAGATTGGTATACTACAGGTGATCCTACAGGTACTGGTGCAAATCCAGGTCCAGCTAGTCTTCAAGATGAAGCTACTTATTCTATAGCTGGTCACTACAATCAGGTTAATGATGTTAAGAAAATATTTTATCCTGCTGATTATATTAAAAATACTGTAGAGGAGCATCCTCATAGGATATGGGCTAGTGACCATAAGCAAGATGGTGAGCTAACTGATAGTTGGAGAACTTTCCTAGTTAATAATTATACTGAGGTTGAAGGGCAATATGGAGAGGTTAATAAAATTACAACTCTTAATGACAAGTTCTTTTATTATCAAGATAGAGCTTTTGGTGTAGCCTCAGTTAATGATAGAGCTGTCATAAATGATGAGAATGGTGTAGCACTTACTTTAGGTAGTGGTGGAATATTAGATGACTTTGGTTACATATCTAGAATAACTGGAACTAAGCAGAAGTTTTCTGTAATACCTACAGAAAGAGAGTTGCATCACTTTGATACTTCTCTTAAGAAGTGGTTTATATATAACGGAGGTAACAATTTCCCTCTTAGTGATATAAAAGGTTTACATTCATTCTTTGCCAAATATAATGCTACAATATTAAAAGATGATAGAATTCTTGAAGATGTGGGTGTTCACGGGGTATTTGACCCTGTTAGGAATAAAGTTATAATGACATTCCTAGAGGCTTATTTAGCTGAAGCTGGAGAAGACTATAATGATTATACTGTTACGTATAATAATAACACTCAATCATTTGAATCATTCTCAGACGATAAGCCTAATATATGGTTAAGGTCTAGTGGAGATATATTATCAGTTAACCCTAAGAATAATGGTCAAGGGTATCTAGCTTATGCTGGAGAAAAGAATAACTTCTATGGTGATGTATATGATTCTGAAATACAGATAGTTATTAATCCTTCTGCAGATATTGCTTGCATAATGGATAATATTGCATATAAAGGTGAGATGTATATTAACGATATTGATCAAGCTTCATTAACATTTGATTCTATTAGGGTATTTAATGACCATCAAGATAGTGGTACCATACAATTAGTAGTTGACCAAAATGTTAGACGTAAGATTAGAACTTGGAGAATGAATGTTCCTAGAGATGCTAAACCTAATGATCCTAGAATTAGAGATTATTACATGATGTTAGTACTTAAACATACTCCAAATAACAATGAGAGATTGGTATTACATGATATTGTGACAGCATTTAGACCCGCACCTCATTAATACTATTAACATAATTAATATGAAACATTAATAAATATTAACATAAATATTTGTTTATTTACATAAAGTATATTAGTTTTACATATATTCAAAATCATGGCTAAAAACAATAAGAAAAAGAAATCAGCTAATCTATCAGATTTACTTAACAAGTATGATGTTAAAAATGACATTAACCCTGAAGAATTTGGAGTTGGTGGTAAAATAGGTGCTGGTTATGCTGGCATATCTAAAGGAATAGTTGGGTCTATAGCTCCAGGTCCTTTGGGTGGAGCTGCAATGCAAACTATTGATACAGTTCACGGAGCTGTAGATAAGGATATAGATGATGATGAAAGAGCTATTAATGGCTTTGGTCAAGCTGCTGGTGCAGCAGGGACAGCCATTGCTACTGGTGGAGCTACAGCTCCTCAATCAATAGCTGTTGGAGCTCAAGGTTTAGGTCAAGGTGTAGCTGCTACAGACCCTACTAATCAAGATATGCAAATGGCTGGTCAAGGGTTAGGTTTAGCTGGTCAATTAGGAGGTATGGCTGCAGGTCAATCTGCTGGACAAGGAATGATGCCTAGTGGTAAAATGCCAGGCACATATGAGAATGGTGGAGACTTAACTGAATATAATGGTAACACTCACGATAATGGTGGTATTCCTATAACTCCCGACAAGGAAGTTGAAGATAAAGAAACTAGATGGGAAGATTATATTTTCTCTGAGAAAGTGAAGGTACCTACCAAAAAGTATTCATTTGCTGATGCTTCAAAGAGAATTAATAAGAAGTACTCTCATAGAAAGAATGATAAGTATGACGATGCTGCTAAAGCTAAAGAGATGAAAGCTCTTATGGGCATGCAAGAATCTGAAAGAGAGAGAATGGGATTAGCTCATCAAGATAAACTTAAAGAAATGTTTGGTAATGGAGGATTAGTTGAAACTGACGATGATAAGGCAGCTACAACTTTACCTACTGACCAAAGTAAAGGTGATATCTCAAAATTAGCTAAGCTTACAGATGATGAAAATTTCCCATTACTATCAGGATGGACTGATGTTCAGTACGAGAGAAATAATAAATCTGGTGCAGAACAGCCTACATACTCTAGTGAGCAGGGTAAATTAGTTGAAGCTGAGAAAGATGCTGTAGATAAAAGGAATAATGACTTTAGAAGATATGCAGCTAAAGCTTTTGGTGTACCTAGATATACAATTGAGGATGGTAAAGATAAAATGGGACTACCTAATCCTAATGCTATGGATGTTAACTTTAAAGCTACTCCTGACCAATTAGCAGCTTTAGATCAAGAAAGATTACAGCAGTACTATAAAGATTTAGAATGGGGTAGACAACATAATAGACATGTTGGATTTACACCTAAACAATTCTATGGTGATAAAGAAGCTGAACAATATGGTTACACTGATGACACTCCTTTAAATGAATTAAATTTTGGAATTAGAATGTTAACTGGTAATCCTAATAAACAATTAGAGAGTGCTGGATTAAAGCCTGGGACACTTAATGATAAGCAATTTAAAAATGGTGGACCAATGAATTATAACAATGGAGGATTTAATAGAACTGTTTATGATTATGATGATAGTTTAAATATGCCTGACACAACTAATAGAGTTAATGGTTTAGACTTGATGAGTGAAGTTGATTATACAGACCCTAACATGACTAATGGGACAGCTTTAAATCAGCAATTAAAACAAGCTTCAGATTTACCTTCAGCTAATGGTGAAGGTTATGTGACAGGTCCTCAAGATAATGTTGGTGGAGGACAAGGCTGGCAAGACCTTGCTATGTTTGGAGCTCAGAATATGGGTAACATTCACAACATTACTCAAGGTATGACTAATCCTGATAAAATTGAATTAGGAAGAATGTCTCCAGAACTTATTGATGACAGTGCCACTCTATCAAATATAGAAGGTACATTCAACAAAGCTAGAACTGAAGGAGCTAAAAGAATTAGGGCTAACACTACAAGTTCTGGTCAAACATTGTCTAATCAAATAGCTAACAATGTAAGGTTAGCTGCAGAAGAGGCTAGACAAGTAGCTAAGATTAAAGAGAATACTGCCAACACTAATGCAGGTATTAACAATAATGCACAAAGAACTAACTTAGATATCTTATCAAGAGAGGAGCAATTAAATGCTCAGACTGAAGGGGCTAGGCAAAATGCACTTGCTCAAGGTCTGTCAGGAATGGGAGCTTCCGCTGCAGGTTATGCTAGGGATCAAAAAGCTACTAAACAGCAAGATGCAGTTATTCAAAATTTCCTTAGAACAGGAGAGTACTATATAGCAAAAGGACCTAATGGTGAAGACATTATGATGAGTTCTAAAACAGGTCAGCCAGTAAACGTATAATATATGCCAGTAAATAGATTTTATAACCCTAAGCAACAACAGTATGTGTCTCAATTTGTACCTAAGAATTTAGGTATAATGCAAAGAGCACTTAATCTTCAACAGGAAAAATATGATGAATCTCAAGCAGGTTTAGATGCTTATGAGGATGACCTATTAAAGAGACAAGCGTTTGGTAAATCTGATACAGAATACTTAAAAGGTAAGAGAGCTGAATTTGATGAAAAAATATTGGAATTTTCTGGTCAAGATTTAGGTAACTCTAAGGTTTCACGTGATGTAAGTACCTTCATAAAGGGATTTAAAAATGATGAAGGGTTATCTAAAGTTCAAGCTTCTTATGATCATAATGTTAAGGCTCAAAAAGCTATAGATAAGCTTAAGGCTGATGGTAAATATAATCAAGCTAATGTTGCTGATTATTTAAATTCCGCTAGACAATATTCTGAAACTGGATATTTAGGAGAAGGGTTAGCTGATAATTCATTCTTTGAGGATGTGGACGTTAGAAAAGGTGCAGAGAGCTTAGTTAATAACTTAAAAGCTTCTGGGTATACTTATGATAAGGAGAATGGAACTTGGATTGATAGAAAGTCTAATAAGAGTGTTTCTAGAGATAGGATTATGCAAGTTATGTCTTCTGGTGCAGGAGACTTCTTAAAGACTCAAGCTGGTCAACAGTTAGTTAGAAACTCAAGGTTTGCTGGAGAATCTATAAATGATGCATATAAAAGGTTAGCTGGAAGTATTGCTGATGAATACGCTTACAGTGTGTCATCTAATACATTTAAGGATAATACTGCTAGACAAGATAGATTAGCTAATAGAGAGAATGCTAAACAAAACTTAACAATGTTAAGTGAAGTGTATGGTAAACCTTCTACAGTTGGTCAAGGGTTAGGTATTAAAGATGGAGGAAGTGTTATGAAGGATATTATGACTGGACTATTTCCAGGAGTATCACCTTTAATTGAAGCTTCTGCTGAGCAAATTAAATCTGGAGTAACTAAAGAAGGAGTATTAAAGTCAATAGAGGGTGATGAAACTGTAGATAGTATAAATAAAGCAGCATTAGGATTTGCATATGACGCTATGAACATGATGTCTAAGATATCTACAACTGGAGACATGGTTAACCTTAATGACCCTAATGCTTCAATAGAGGAGAAAGCTTTAATTAATAAAGTTAAGCAAGCTAATCCTGACGCTTCAAATGAAGACCTGGTAAAATTAATTCAAGATAAGACTGAGAGTTTTATGGAGAATGGATATTTCCAAGGTTATACAACTTATAACAATACTGCTGCTGGACAGAAACAAAAGATGGTGGACAGTAAATTATACTTTGGTTCAACTAGTGGCAACTTAGGTATAGCTAAGGATTTAGAATTTATTGACCCTCACAACCCAGATGCTCCAGCAATTAAGTCTGATGACATGTGGAGTGATGGTGATCCTAAAACTGGAGAAATGGTAGGTAAAGCATCCATTGATAATCCGTTAGGACCTGGTTTAAAACAAGTTCAAATAAAAGGTAGAACTTATCTTATGAAAACTGAGCCTACTAAAATAGAATCTGACGCATGGGGATTAGCTCAGGCTTCAAATAATATTAGTGGTATAGGTAATGAGATTCCGCTAGGTGGAAAATACAAAGCTAAATCTCAACATGTAGGTACAGATGAGAATGGTGAAGCTTTATATAGAATAGTAGTCATAGCTAATGACTCAGATTTTGACTTAAATGACAAAGGTAATTTAACTAGAGATTCAAATTCAACTGGAGACAAGCTTGAATATACAGTTCCGTTAAGTAAATTACCAGCAGTTGTTAATGGATTGAACAATCAATTTTAAAAATATATTTTATGCCTAATGAAGAATTAGACAACAATGGACTATCCTCAGATTTTGACTATGATAAGTTCCTTAAGGATGTTGAAGACTATTCAGCAGATGACTTAAGTGTAGCTAAGAGTACTTCTGATACAGGTATAGCATTTGAGGATACTAAAGGTATGACTCAATTTGACAGTCCTGAGTTGTATAGAGCTCAGCAACAATCTGGAGCTGCCCAAGGATTCAATGCCGTTGCTGGCGGTATTACTAAAGGTTTACTTACTGCTGTGGAAGATATTTCATACATTGCTGATTTTGAATCTCACATTAATGCCTTGAGAGGTGTTGATGATTGGGAGAGAAATGCTGTAGCTGATTGGGCTATAGATATGAAAAAGGAAGTTGACGAGGCATTACCTATATATAGAACATCTACAGATACATTTGATTTTAGTGATCCAGGATTTTACTGGTCATCTCTTAGTGGTATTATAGATTCTGCAGTTGGATTTGGATTACCTGGTGGAGCTGTAGCTAAAGGTGTAGGAGCTTTAACTAAAGCTAGTAAAGTTGCTAAACTTGCTTCATACTTGGCTAAAAGTGATAAGGCTGCAGATGTAGTTAATATGGTTGGTTCTGCAGGAGTTAACACTTGGGCTGAAGGTACTATGATGGGACATGAAGCTTTTGAATCTACTAAGGAATCTTTAGAGAAAGCTAGAGAAGTTGATGGTTTAAAGATTAGCGATGAAGAAATAAATACTTTAGCAGGAGAAGCTGCTAATGAGATGCGTACAAGTAATATGGCTATGATGGCTACTAATGCTTTTGCTATGCACGGGTTAGCTAAAGGTAAAGGAACTTTTGGTTCAATCTTAAAAGAAAGAAATTTAAAAAATAGATTTAAAGAGTTTGGTAAGACATTATACCAACCAAATTCTGACAATTTAATTTTACAAGGATTAGGAGAAGCTGGAGAAGAGATGATTCAGGGAGGGTTTCAACAAGAAGCTCAATATCAAGCTGAAAAGAAAGCTGGTATAGATAAGGATGGTGTGCCTGATAATTACCTTGAGAGAATGTTAGAGTTTTCTACAAGTGATGAAGCGTTACTTGAGGGTATGATGGGATTTTTTGGAGGAGGTCCTCAGCGTATATTATCTGAAGTTACTTCTGGTAGGCATACAAAGTCTGCTAAAGAGGAGTATAAAAGAAGGTATGATGCTCAACAGCAGATGATGTCTGCTAATGCTGAATACTTTGAAGATTCATCAAAGCTATATAAAGAAGCTGCAGAGAAGTCAGCAGCTTTAAGAGAGCTTGGTGAGGATAAATTAGCTGATGCTACGGATAGGTCTGTAATGGGTCATAGAGTATTAGCTAACTTAGAGGCTGGAACTATTGAGCAGTTTGATAAAGATTTACAAACTATTATCCAGGAAGGTGGAGTTAAAGATGCTAATGGTAACATTAAGGAGGACTCTAAAAAGGCTGCTGAAGAAACACTAGCTCTATCTGAAGAGTTAAAGAAAGAATGGGTTAGAAATTCTAGTAAGGTTAATGTAGGTTCAATTGTAAGAAATAGAACTAACAATAAGTTATTAGAATCTTATGAAGCTGTATTACAAGAAAAGAAAGCTAAATCTGATGCTGAACTTCAGGGAGCTATTAATGCAATGTATCCAGTTCAATCTAGAAAGCCTATTAAAGGTAAAGGTAAGATTACTGAGGCAACAGAATTAAACTATTCTGTAGAAGGTATCTTAAATAACCCTATCAATAGTAAGTTAAATTGGGATGCTTCACTTGCTCAAGATAAGATGATTGATAAAGTTAAAAAGACTCCTCAATATAAAGAGAATGAGCTTATTAATAATCAATTAACTAGTCTTCAAAAAGAATTAAAGAATAATCAAGATGCTTATACTAAGTTAAAGAGTGATGCTGGTCAGAAAGAATATGTGGCTAAATTAACTGAGTTAACTAAACAAAGAGAAGCTGATACTAAAGTTAGACAAGAGACTGTTGAGACTGTTGATCACGAGGATATATCTACTCCTGATGCAACACTTACTCCAGGTAAAACATATGTATCTAAAGATGGTGGTAACTACACATTTGAAGGTTATTCTGGTGCTGGTAACTTATTAATAAAGAAAGTTGGAGCTAAAGCTGCTGACTCTATGCCTTTAGCTGAATTTACAGCTAAGTTTATGCCAGAAGGCATGTTAAAGGTTAGACAAAATGAAGAAGAAGTTGTTAATACCGCCAAAGAGGAAGGGGCTAAAGCATCTAAGTCTGATGACGCTATAGTTGAATTTAAAAATTCAATTGATGATGTTGAGCCTAGTAATGACACTAAAGAGAATCTTCAAGAAACTGTTAAGTATCACAAGTCTAATGATATATATTCTTTAGCTTGGATGTCGGCTAATCATCCTAATCAGAGAAAAGATGATAAGAGCATTAAAGATATAACAGATTTTTTAGAAAATAGAAACAATAATTTAGAAGGTATAACTGTAGAGTTTATTGCTGGAACTGAAGACAATCTTTTAGATCCTAAAGTATTTGAAAAAGCTGTTGCAGGTGGAGCTATTAAGGCTAACCTTATTGGTAGCGATGGTAAAATAATTAATCATAATGGTACTGATATATCATTACACTTACACTTACCTGGATATTTATATACAGCTAAAGGTGTTGAGGATTCTGATGCTTTAGATTATTATAATAAATTAGAAGCATTCAGAAAAGATATTTTAATTAGAGTAGCTAAAGGTGAAAAAGTATTTTCAACTATAGAATCTAAAGGTAATGGTAACATTCAATCAGATAAAGAGAATAAGAACCTTAAAGCTACAATGCAGGAAGATAAGTCATCTAAGATTACGCTTATGGCTAGATACTCTGACGGTGAGCTTTACACAGCTTTCAATCAACCAGTAGAGGATGTTGAAGGTTCATTTAAGCCTGATGCTCCCAAAGGGACTATTTTTGCATCTGTACCTATGGCTAATGGAAAGAACTTTCCTCTTAGGTTAAATGTTAGAAATATTACTGATTCTGAAGCTAATTTAATATCTAACCTATACTTAGCATTAGCTACAGGTAGTGTGGGGTATGGTGACAATATAGATTCAGATAATGCCACACTTATAAAAGGTTTAATTGTAGCTAATGACGAATTGAATGATATAGTTAAGTCTATGATAGCGTCCAATAAAGAATACTCAAGTACTTCTGATATAACTATAGGCGAGTTAATCTCTGAAGTTGTATATGAGGGTGAGCAGGATGCAAAAAATATTAAGTTTCCCTTGCATATGTCAAAAGGAATTGTTACATTTGGCGAAAATAAAATTTCAGCTAAAGACTTAGCAGTTAACAATAAACCTTTAACTGACTGGTTAACAGCTAATAAGATTAGAAATGTTAAAATGAACAAACTTAATAATACTTCATATAAAAATTATATATTAGATAATAATGTAGTTCAGACTAATGCTGTAGGAGATGAGAATGGAGTTAAGTTTATTCAACCTACAATTAAAATATCTGGAGAATTAAATAGTGGGGGTCAAGCTACTAGTATTCCAGAAGCTATGGTTACACCTACTCAAACTAAAGAGGTTATTGTTGATGAGGAGTCTGGACAAAGAGCTACAGTACAACCTCAAAGTGTTATAGATCAACTTAGAGCTCAACAAGAAGCTGAAAAAGCTACTAATGAAATGTCTAAGGATGTTGATGCTTTTACTGCGTTTGAGAATGAAATGTTAAATAAATACACTAAAGAGGCTGTTGATAAAGCAGGTTCATTTAAAGAATTTTATGATGTGTCTACAATGCTGCTAGGTGTTGAGAATGAAGAAACATTAGCTAAAGCTAAGCAAGATTACGAGAATCAAATTAAAACCTGTCTATAATGAGTATAAAGTGTCCAAATGTAAATGATCCAGAATATAAAAGACTGGAGAAGTTAGTTCCTAATGCTGTAGCAGTTGGTAAAATCTGGGATTATTTAGATGGAGATGTATCTAAAGTTAAAACTTTAAGTGACTTTTCGGAGGTATTCAAAAAAGCTAATGCTGAAACTAAGCTAGATAAGAAGGTTGTAGCTGCTCAACAAAAGAATATTGATGGTATACCTTTAAGTGCATTCTCTCATAAGCAGCAATTAGAGTTAGCTGATAACTTAATATTTCTAGCTGCCTGGGATGAAGATTCTAATACGGTTAAAGATATTAATGATATAAACTTTATAAATATAAAAGAAGTGTTAACCTCTAAAATGAATGAGGATACCTTTAAAGATTATAAAGATAACTATGAGGAAATATTAAAGGATGATAACTTAGAGGCTTTAGTAGGAATGGCTAAAGCTAAGTTAAACAGAATGAATATTATTATTGATACTGAAGAAGACCCTAACTCTAAGAGTGAAGGTTTAGGTTTAGTTCCGTCTAATCAGATTAATAATAAAGATAAAGCTAGAGTTAATGCTAAATTACTAGTTTCATTTTTAACTACTGATACAGTAGGTAGTTCTTTAGGTATTAATAAATTTACAGATTTTAACAAGACCTGGAAGGATTTAGAAGTGTCATTATCTAATTTACCACTTAAGAATAAAGACAGGATAGATGATTTTTATGAGGTACTAGAAAATGAGGCACCATTTAAACCTCACTACTCTCAATTATTATCATTACTTAAAAACTCATCTAGTCAAGTTCAAACTCAGTTTGCTATATCAATGGATAACTATATGATTAACTTTTATAGTGAAATCATTAGTTTAAAAGATGGAGATAGAGGTACTACTGGATATAATAAAGAAAGATTATTCTCAGAGAATGATACCAACGCTAAGAGATTAAGAGGTGTTTGGGCAACTAATTATCTAGAGAATTTGACATCTATTGAAAATGGTGAAATTGTACCTAACAAAGCTAAGGCTATTAACATAGGTAAACAATATAAAGTTGTTAAGACTTCTATTCACAAGTTGAAAACTTCTGATGACGTAACATTAAAAGATTTAGCTAATACTAAGCATATACTTAACCATGTAGGGATTAAAGTTACTTTAACATCTTTAGATGCTTATTTAAAGGGTAAGCATTCAAATAAAGCTACAGCATTAAAGAATCTATTTTCTGAAATATACCCAGTATTTG
>Ga0208299_1002406_pt1 | contig 12678 bp, 8 predicted proteins | sample 15_taG_FD_184089 | JGI IMG/M metagenome (GOLD analysis project Ga0208299, IMG submission 184089) | Marine viral communities from the Subarctic Pacific Ocean - 15_ETSP_OMZ_AT15312 metaG (SPAdes) (version 2) | ecosystem: Environmental > Aquatic > Marine > Oceanic | place: Pacific Ocean | collected...
GTCAATGATTATAAAATGGAAGAGGGCGAAGAACCTGAAATACTAACAACTGGAGATGCTCCTCTTTCGGTTGTTGTAGTTCCTTGTGGATTACAAGGAAAACATCTTATGGATGCGGGAGAAGAAGGAGAAGAAGGAGAAGAAACATCAACTCCTAGTCAATGGACAAATGGAGCATATAACATCAATGAATTGTTAAACACAAAAATTGGAAATGATGTGTATGTAGGACCAGGAGTAAATGTTGCAGACGATGACTTCAACGATTATCCAGAAGCATATCAAATGATGCCAGTTGGTGGTTACTTTAAAATTGGTGATGACCCATGTGCAAATAATCATGAAGAAACAATACACTTCCATAAACACGTTGTGCAAATGTATAGACTCCCTGCATATATGTTAGATTTTATTGTTCCATCAGAAAGTGAATCAGAAGGTGAAGATGGTGGCGGAGAAGGTGAACCAGAAAATCTTGGGCCAGAAGAAATTTTCTTCTTTGATGTTCCAAATGCACACGATGGATTATGCGGTTGTCTTGAATAGTAAATGAGTACACATAGAATATGTTGTTGTGGATGTGGCGATAAACCTTGTAATGGTAATGAATTTTTATATGAAGATACAACAGGCAGTTGCCCTATTTGTGCAATAGGAGAATCAACATACACTTATCCAGGCTATGAACCTCTTGCTCGCATGCCTGGAGAAGAAGATTATTTGTTTATAGGAGAACCCTGTTGGTCTAACTTAGTGTGTGATGAATATGGTGAATGTAAACCTCCAATGATTCCACCACATTATTATCAGTTTGCATCTCCTATGGGATTTCTCCCGTGGGCGCCTCAAGTATTTGGAGAATGGATAGATATGAAAAGTCCACTTCAGCCAAAGGGTGATTGTACTATGCATTGTACAGAAGAAAATATTGGTTGTCATAAAGTTGCATTCGTTGGTAATGTTGGAAACTATTATAATTTGGGGTTTAAATGTAACAAGAAGGTTTCGTCTGTTCCTCCAGAAAATGATGAAGATTTTGGAAATTGGCAATGGACAAGAGAATGGATACAATCTGGTGGTAAGTTGGTTGTTATGGGAGAATCGAATCCCTGCTTGCGGAGTTCTTTAAAGTTTAATAAACCAGAACCTTTTTATACGTCTACAGGATGTAATATTCCTTGTGATGTTGAAAATGTGTTTGCCGAGTATCCAGACGAAAATGTTCCCGGCGAAATAATATCAGAAAGATTAAAATTGTTTGCCGAGTTTTGTGCTGACGGTTCAACTGGGGAATTTGGTCCAGAAGGAATTACAGGACCAGAAGAATTTTTTGAATTTAATACTGATATAATCAATGAACTTGAAAACATGTACAATGAAGAAGGGGATATTATTGGCACCAAACCGTGTTGTCAAAAAACCCTAAAACCATTTAAGAAAAAACCAGAAGGTTCAACGGGTGGGAAATTACCATTTTCTGTTTTTACTTTTAATGCGCGTGGATTAGTTCCTATTAATAAAGGAAAATCATTAGTTGGAAGTTGTGATAGTAAAGAACAGGATTGTACAATAGTATATAAACAAAACGGTAAAGGTGCAGTTATTGTAGTTTATGATAGTGATGTGTGGGGTATGACTGCAACACAAAAACCACAATTGATGTTTGCAGCTGCGGCAGAAGAAATGGGCTTGACACCAGAAGAATTTAAGGAGAGAACTTGTAATAATGATTTTTGGAAATTTTTATGTGAAGAATTTCTTATCGATGAAGAAGAACCATATGAACCAAATGAATGTGAGGGGCCAATATTTTGGAATAATATGGGTCCCGAATACGAAGACAACGAATGTCTTTCAATTGCCGCATGTTGTTTTTCAGATGGTACTTGTGAAGATATGAATGCTTGGCAGTGTTCTAAATTGCTTGGAAAGTGGCAAGGAAGATGTTTAGGCTGTGATAACAGCAACAATAACACCGCGGGAGATTGGTGTTGTCCTACATGTTCTGATATGGGTGGAGAAGAATAATGATGGCATTTATTGAACCTTGCGAAGTTGAAGAATTATTGGGGTCATGTTGTACTTGTCAATATACATCAGAAGGTGAAGATAGTGGAGAAGATGGAGGTGAAGATAGTGGAGAAGGTTGTGGCATTCCGTGGGGTTATCCATGCCAAGAAGGCGGTGATGAATGCGCTGGGGGGTATTGTTGTAGAAATATGGGTTTGAATTTTTTGTCGAGCCTGCCTCATAGTGCAGTGCAATGCACAGATGGACAGGCCTGCAATCGTTGTTGGGATTGTGTTGGCAATGTTGGAAACGAAGATGATTGTCAAGGTTGTGAAGGTCATTCGTGTCAGGGTGATTGCACATACGGATATGCTTGTCATTACCAAGACTGCGATCACCTTGGTGGAGGCAAGAAGTGTTGTGTTCCGTGGAACGCATATTGCATGGATGATGAAACTTGCGGCTATAATTACTGGCCTGATTATTATGAGTGTGAAGATAGTTATTATCTGTGTGGTTCAACTGGACAACCGCCTATACCGAATGGACATCAGTTAGAATCAACTGTTACTGGTGCATGCTGTATGCATGAATACATCGATGATAGGTGGGTGTATATTGGATGTGAAGAAGTCCGATATACTGAATGCTCCCAGCAGGTTGGAACTTGGTGGGGTCCATACACAACCTGTGGGGAGTTTGAAGAATGCTGTGAATATGCTGGGCCGAGCGCGTGTGTGGTTGATACAGATTGTGACATTGATTATTGTTGCTCTAATTTTGGTAATTGTGTACCGTGTGCATCTTGTGATTGTCAATGTATTGATAATGTTGAAGAATGGGAATGCTGTGAAGAAACAAATGGGGACGGATTATGGCATGCGGGTGAAACCTGTGAAAGTTATGATTGCGAAGAAGATTGCCCAGATGATGAACCCGAATGTAGTCCCAACAACCCCTGCCCACTGTGTTTTTCCTGTGAAGATGGGGGTTGTGTACCAGAATGTGAAGAATCAGCTGATTGCCCAAATAATAAATGTTGCATGTTTGGGTGTTGTGAAGATTGCGATGATGAATGCCAGCAAGATTTGCAGTGTTCTGGCGAACAATGCTGTAAGAATGGTTCATGCACATATAATTGTCCAGACTGTGAAGACGATGATGAGTGTCCCGGAGAACAAGAATGTGAAGATGGCATATGTGTTGACCCACCAGACCCACCAGAAGACGACTGCGTAGACGATAGTGGCTGTCCACAAGCAAAATGTTGTGAAGACGGTGAATGTGTTGATTGTGAACCAGACCCACCAGATGATGGGTGTATGGGTGATGGAGATTGCGAAGATAGTGAAGATGGAACAGAGATGTGTTGTATGGCACTTCCTGATGATGGGGGAAATATATGTTGGCCTTGTGATTTTATAGATGAGTGTGGTTGTTGGTTTGAAGGTAATTGGGTACAATGCGAGACTATATGTGGTCCTAACGAATGTCAACCAGGTGATGACCCAGATGAGTATGGCCAATGTGTCTATTGTTATTGTTGTTGCCCATTTGCCGATTCTGCTTGCCCATTTTCGTTATGTTTCTAGTTTATAAATAATAAAGAGAACCAAATATGAAGAAAGTACAACTAATATCAAAACTAACAGAATTTGCAAATACCGCATATGTTCATAGCAGAAAAATAACTCATGCACATGGTGGTGTGTGGGATGAGTATCCGTGTGCAAACCCAGACGGTCCAGTAGACAATTGTGATTGCCCAGAGGATGATGATTTGTGTAATTGCCCTTGTCAAGAATTAAAACCAGATTCAGAAGAACAGGTTGAAAGAATAAACAAAGAAAAATTTGGGGAACTTGAATGGTGGGAAGAGCCATTAGAGGGATTATTGGATACTTTTGGTGTTGGACGATTAGAAGAACCCATTACTCCTGAAGATTTAGCAGAACCAACTCAAAAACAAGTTCAAGATGCAGAAGAATCCATTAAAGAGTGTGAGTTGATTAAAGGTGTTCTTGGAGAAGAATATTTGGGGTGTTTATGGAAGGATGTAAAACATCCAAGTAGTTGCAACTGTCCCTGTGTCGGTGAGAAGTTTGGCGAATATCTTGGTCTAACAAGAACCTATGCAACATATTGGGATACAGAACCCAACCAACCATTGATAAGAAACGCACAAATGTCGCTTATGAATTCACAAACGGTATTGATACACATTATGCCGGATTATACTCTGAGGCCGGGTATGTGTATTTACATAAAAGACCAAGAATTAGGATTGGAACAAGAAAAAAAGTTTGGTGGTAGATGGTTAGTTTCATCAATCACACATAATATTGGCGGCTTTCCATTAGCGGCGTCGATGGCCGTTGTGGGTATACGAGATACTCAGGTGAAGGATCCCAACGAGAAAGGGGAATCTCCAGAATAATTAATTATACAAATATCGAAACCAATGCGATATGGTCTTTATACATACAGTACCATAACAACACAAACCATATGGAGAATAATAAATGGCCACTGTAAGTGCAAACACCGACATTAATATAGATTTAAGTAGAAATAAATTTACTAATGATGTATCAATTATGAGAGATGTTAATTCTATACGACAATCTATCATAAATATAATACTTACAATTCCTGGAGAAAAACCATTCGATAGGAATTTTGGAACAAGAATTGAAGACTCTTTATTTGATAATTTCACTTATCAAGACAGCATAAATACCCAAATGGAAATAAGAAAAACTGTAGAAGCATATGAACCAAGAGTTACAATTGATGAAGTAATAATGGGAGATGTCCCATACGATGAAACCACCAGTGTTGTTCCTGGTCATTCAGAATCGGCCGCAAAGGCATCAGCATCAGACACCAATCAGTTGTATGTTTATATTTCATATTTTTTGGTAGGGGCTGCGAGTGGCCCATTGGTTAAAGATACAATACTAATTGGGGTACAAAAGGTAAGATAATATGGCACAAGAACCAAATGTAAATCTTGGAAGTTTAGAGTTTGAATCTATTAAAGATAGTATCATAGAGTTTCTTAAAACTCAAGACACTTTAAAGGATTTCGATTATTCGGGATCCGCAGTTCAAGTACTTATTGATGTTTTAGCATATAACACAATGTACTATGGCCACTATTCAAATATGGTTGCCAGTGAAATGTTTCTTGATTCAGCACAAAGACTATCGTCATTAATATCACTCGTTAAACCTTTGGGATATGTGATACCTGGTAAAATATCTGCTAAAGCAAAGGTAAAGGTTCGTCATGGCGGTCAACAAGGAACACCACTAAGCAAATATACCAGATTTTCTGGAAGAAATGAATCGGGGACAGCATACTCTTTCTATACAATTAATGATTATGCATTAAACCTTGACGGAGAAGCAATTGTAGAGATATTTGAGGGGAAAAGTTTAACTAAAGAAATTCCGTTATTGGTTGATAGAAAAACACAAAAGGGATTTTTGCACGGATTAGATATCGATATTTCCACGATTAACATAGAAGTAAAAGTACATGGAAGTGCCGAATGGGACCTTTGGTCAAGAGCAGATAATATACAATCTGGTTTAAACGAAACAAGTAATGTGTATTGGATGGAAAGAAGTGAATTGGGCTTCTTTGTTGTGTTTGGTGGAAATGTTGGAATTAATACGACTGTGCAAGTGGGAAAACAAATAGGACCAAATGATTTAGTACGAGTATCGTATTTGAAAACTAACGGCAATGCAGGAAATGGAGTTGGTGCTTTTTTAGTTCAAGGAGTTACTGTTCAGGGAGAAACTGATACGCTGTCAATGTCGTCTGGTGGTGCAGATGAACCAAATTTAGAATCTATTAGATTCTTTGCACCAAAATGGTTTGCCGCACAAGATAGAGCGGTGACGGTAGAAGATTGTAGAGCATTGTTGGCAAGATATGGATATGCAGGTAATTCTGATGATCCCTTATCAATGTTTAATGTGTGGGGCGGGGAAGAAATGGACCCTCCCATGTACGGCAGAGTTTTCGTTTCGGTTAATGAGGACAATGCAATAGATTTGGCAATCCTTGCAGAAAATACTGTTGCACTATTAAAAGAAAAAACATGTGTTAGTATTTTACCAGAATTTGTGAATCCTCAACAAATTGAAGTTGTTGTTTCGGGATCTATTGGATGGGATCCAATGAGGACTGTTCTTTCGCGAGAACAAATAATGAATAAAATTTTGAATGCAATGGCAGAAAAATATCCTCTAAAATTTAATAACACATTTAGCACATCTGAGATTTCTGGTATTATCAATTCTCTTGGCGACACCGCGGTGTATACCGATTCAGGCAGTTTTAATTTTGCCGTCAGAGGGAAAGTATTAGGACCACAATATGGTAAAGTAAATGTTAATTTTGGAAATGAATTGAAACAAGGTAATGTTAGTTCTTCTGAATTTCCCGCGGGACCACTAATTACTGCTGATTATGATATTCCTGCTGGCCAAATGGTGAGAATTAGAACTCGCGGTGGTTTAGATAATCAAGGAAAACAAAAATTAGAAGTATTTTATCAAAATGAAAACAATACAATAAGTCGTGTTCCAAATGTTGGTATATTTATACCAAGTAAGGGGAAGATAGAAATATATGCGGGTGTTGCTGATACGGATTTTTATGTTACAGTGATTCCAAAAAATCCTGTAGTTGTAGCAAATCAACAAATTATTTCTCAAGCAATTATAGATTTAAATTTTGTAAGAGTATAGTGTATAGGATTTGATATAAATGTTTATTAACGGTATTCCATTCAATCAGCCCGCACATAACGATTTTTATCAAATGATTTTGGTGGGGGAAAAAATTGATAGGCTGGAAGATCAAGCATCAAACCAATACATTGATATTCGGCATCTATTTCCAAGATATATCTTATTCAGAAGTGAATCGTCTAGTCCAACAAACTACTTGGTAAAATTTACTCAAGCATATTATGATTGGTTATATAATTTTGGTGGTTATAGATTATTTTCTTTACCTCTCCATTCTATAGCAATAAGTGAATTATTGGATATCGACCATACACCTGATGACTTTTTAAAGCATTTTATATACACATATGCTCCTGGATTTCCCGATTGGTATCTTGATAATGGAAACGATGCCGGGGCGCCACCTGAACCACCCGACACAAGTCAATTCCCGAATCAAATGTCGGATAAAGAACCGAGAAGGTATGAAGGAGTAGATGCGGAAGGTGGAATTAGAACATTTATAAAAAATATTCGACAAGCATTTTATCAAAGAAAAAGCACAGAAGATGCTTATCGATATTTCTTTCAATCTTTATATGGTGCAGACCAAGATGCTGAATTCTATTATCCAAAGACAGATATTTTTCGATTAAATGGTGGTAGATTTAACGGACAACATATTTACGGTCATATCACAGGCATGCCGGATTCTGAAGCACGACCGTTTAATTGGTTGACTGATGAGGAAGTTGAAACGCCTTGGAGGCCTAATTATTATGATGTATTGCCGAGTAGCACCCTAAACGGGAGATGGAGATTTCAGGACAGTTATTGGTTTCAGGAATATTCATATGTTGTTAAAGGACATATACCATTTACCGACTCAGAAACAGGATTGCCGATTTACTTTGATGCTTTGCATGAGATGCTTCATCCCGCGGGAATGAAAGGTTTTTGGGAAAAGACTGAAGACGATTATATTCCACCTGATGATTTTGATGGTGGTTTTAATTTCTGTGAATCTCCAAAATTAGAAAACTATTTCGGATATAGAATGGACGATACAGATTGGGATAGTCCCGGAAAATGTATGGGTTGTTCTGGAAGTGGCCACACATATGATGGACCGACGGCAATGTTTTATGGTTATAGTGAGTCTAGTTTAGGTGGAATGACAGGATGGACATTTGGAAGTGGGTGGGACACTATAGGCAAGGGTGGAATTTTTATACCAGGTGCTGGCATAAGACCAGGAGGCTCCACATATGCTTCTTGGGGTGGTGGTTCGGCAGATATACCAAGAGATTCAGAAACTGGAGATTGGCCTGCTGGATCAACATATTCACAAATATATGGCGCGGCAACACATTTCTATCCTCATTGGGCATTAGGAATATGTGGTGATATCCAACACAGCACACCATTTAAAAGGATATATATAGGAGAGTTCATACGGTTATGTCCTTTGGAAAATAGTCCAAATCTCGGTCTAACTGGATGCACTGCAAACTCATGTTAAGGAATTTTTATGGCTAATATATTAACAAACACACCCACAGGGATAAAATCTCAAACTGAGCCTTTGCGGCAGTTGCAAAACATGCTGGGTCTATCTTTAATATTGGGAAGAGTTTCACATTTGGATACTATACAGAATACTTCCCAATCTGTAAATGATATTAAAAACCATATGGTATATGCACGGGCTGTGAAATTTAATGAGATTAATAGAGTTGCGGTAGTACAGCCAGGAGAAACAAAATATGTTTTACCTACAACCCGCCCTAGCTGCTATAGGGGCGATGGGACATCAGCAGTATCACAACAAAGTGGGAAGGCATATGCACTTGACGGTGCTGGATATATGCATGTAATATTGGGAAATAGTAATTTAAATTGGTGTCAAAATAGATACGATGGCGAGAGTTTTAGAAAGGAACTTCCAACACATAAAGGTAATGGAATACAATATACATCTGATGGTTGGGCTTATGTAACCGTAGGCAAAATGTTTGATGGTATTAATCCTATTATCGGCAATTATTTTCCTGTTGTAAATTATATGGATCAGTACAATGAACTCATGGGGTTGAATCGTAAAAACGAAAAAGCACAATCGACAAGGATATGTGGTTCTGCTAACGAACAAACTACAGGAACTTGTTGTTTATATTATAAAGAGAATTATTATGATTCTGTTGCAGGTGTGACATGGAGTGCGGGGGATTATTATAAATGTACATGTGCAAAATGCTATCATTGTCTAGAAATAGCAAGGTCTTTGGACATGGATTATGTGTTTACTAAGTTTGTTGGGAGTGGTCCTACTGGAGGAACAGGTGAAAGGTGTCAAGATTGTGATTTAGACAATTATCCAAACAATTGTGGACCTTGTCCTTGTGTCGTAGAAACTAATGATGAAATTCAAACTATATTAAATAATCCACTTTTACCACCAAAAGGTATGGCAAAAGAAAATGCAAGGATTGCAAAAAGTTGTAAAGGTTTAGAGGGTACTGCTTTAATGCACTGTAATCTTGATGGAGTAGATTATACCAAAAGAGAAATATCTAGATTGTATTGGGGTAAGAAAAAAGAAATAACTCTTGAAGGACTTCAAGATGATACAACGGGTTATGATAAAACGGTTTATAGTTTAGTAACAGAAGTTATGAATAATACAGAGTATGTTGTTGGTATAAATGTTATAAGTATTGGTCAATACACAGCAAAGCCATCATTTTCAGAGGATGCACTAAAAAGGATAGTGCCTGGATTAAAAAAGTCAAATTTCGATATACGCATGCTTCCAGATTGGTCTAAATTATCCGAACTTGAAGAATTGGTGGGAGGCACCAGAATTCAAATAATGGCAGAGATAAGCATTCCAGATATCGCGCGCAAAACAAATATTGATACATTTAACATCTATGCTCTTGGAGTTCCAAAAACAGTAAAGAACGAACCACTTTTTGCAAATACTGCCGACACAACAAGTAGTTCTGGGTTAATGTATAGAAATAAAAATGTTACAATATCCGATGGACTTTATGCCTCGTTGACCGAGGCGCAAACCGCGGTGGGAAAAGAACAAGGTCAAGAAATTAAAAACACAACAGACAACAATATTTCCGTTACAGCAAATGCTAAAGCACTTAATACAAACACTAAAGATTTAGAAATATTCTCAAACAATAAAAATAATCCCACAGAAGATTCATTTTCATATTCTTTTGGTGGCAAAATATGGACAGCAGATATTAGTGCATGGTCAAAACCAACCTCTGCATCAACCGGCGAACTGCTTGATGCACAAAAAACAGATATTCTTCATGTGAATGGATTTTCTTTGAATATTCCAGATGCTAAGAAACAGGCCGATGTTTCAGGATGGATCAATGCAACATTCACCATGAGTTTAACAATATGACATTTAGGAGTTAATAAAAAATGCCAAATAGTACACTACCAATTAGAACAGGAGGAGACCCATCCTTTCCCTTATCCCCCGAACCACATTTAAGTAGGGTAGAGGGAAATGTCGCAACCAATAACGATTTTATATCTAAACCAAAAAATTATCAATCTCTTGCATATACACCAGGATTTCCTTTACAAGCGTCCGAGTTAAACGAAATACAAGAAAATTTCCAATTACAAATGACTCTTACTATTGCTATGATGAACAATTGGATTACATCTGGAGCAGGTCCAATGTGGAGAGAGGCACAGCAAAACATTCCAGGAGATGGTGGAAATTTTAATGAATTCTCACCACCTGTAAGTACAGGAATAGGTGTGGGTGGCCAAAATTCGGCTAATGGTGGTCATGTTGAGGAATTTGCAATTTCTGGGCCTGGTTGGAGAGGTGCTACACCCCTTCACCCCTTTGTGTGTCCCTATCTTGATATGAGAAATCCAGATTATGGTGGTGGTAATATTCACGATAAACAAGTAGAAGTAGAATATCTTGCAATGGGAGACGAATTAAAAATAACATTTAATCCTGGGTGGTGGTGTGTAGAACTTCCGAGAAGAAATTCGTCGGCCGCAAATGACAAGCAATTCATCAGCGGATTAAAGCATTGGATTTATATAGATGAATCTATTGAAGTGGGACCAATTCCTTTACCTGCTCCAACTAACATAAAAGATGTAGAAATTCCCGTAGGTCTTGTATTACAAGCAGGATATCATCATTGTTGTGATAATGATGATGATCCAACGCATCCGTGTGACCCAGAATTGGCAGATAATTCCGCAGGATTTTATAATCCCGTAGGATGTGGTGCTTCGCGATATGGAGTAAATGCTATCGGTGCAGGTACTGTTAATTTTGCTAACTGGCCGGTTGCAGATGGTGGCACATTTACCGATGCTGGCCAAACACAATACGATAAACTATCATTAGTGTGTAAATTTAACCCATACCACAAAACTGTAAGATATATGAATAATATTATTTTATTCACATGGTAATTGAGATAAATATATAAAAAGAGAAACTAAACATGGCAGACAATGTACAAGACAATAATTATATCATCCCATACCTTACAGGAAACCACACATTTGCTGATTGGGCAAGTCACTATAACACTAGTGTTGTAAACAAACTCAATCTCGGTAAAATATACAATGGTATATCTGGTGAAGGTATTGTGTTTACTCTTGGTACTACTGCCGCCAATGACCCAGTAGGCGGAGATTTTACTTCTATAAATGAAGGTGACCTTGCCGCAGGTACATTTAGATGTAGTATTGCAGATAGAATTCCAAAAGGAATCACCTTTAATCAAGATGTTTCCATTCTTGGTGAATTAAAATATGATTTAAGTAAATTAGAAAGTCCAGCAATTAATGTAAGAGTTGCTTCACCGCAAGGGTATACGGGAACAAAAGGTTTTAATTTTGGTAATCCTATTCGTGTAAAAACATCAAACTCTTCTGGAGAAGAAGGATGTACTGGTCCTCCAAACTATTATTTGGGTAAAGCAGACAATTTAGATTTTGCAGAAGTAATGGGTGTAGTTAGGGGTGTTACTTGGCCTGTAGATGATTCTAATAATCCGCAAGGACCATATACAAAGAATAACACATATATTGATGTGGTTCTTTCTGGTAGAATTAAAGGTGATTTTGGTGCAAGGAATATAAACTCAGAAGGAAACACTGCAATTGCTTGGCACGATTCACCCACCAACACAGGTTTAACTGCCGGTGAAATTTACTTCGTAAATCCTGGAACTAGCGGGGGCATAACTCCACTAGAACCTACAATTGGAGGTCAAGTATCCAAACCCATAATTATGGGCCTCACTGGAGATGAGGGGATTGTTCTTAATTATCGAGGACAATTCTTGCAAGGCAGTGGTACAGGTGGAACAGGTGGCATTAACGACAACAGATTCTGGATTGCGCCCGATAATACGGACTTGGTTCGGGGTGTTGTTGCAAGATTTGATGGTTCTAATTGGCAAAAGGCTTTTGCTCCGTCAGAATTAAGTGATTCTGTTGGATTGGTTGCTGATAGAGTTACTCTAGATGGAACAGATTATATTGAAATTGTTACTTGTGGTCACTTAAATAATATTCCTGTTCTTGGTGATGGTAAGGGTTCAACACCAACAGGATTAGTATATGTTGATTCTGACGGACAATTAACTTCTACTGCACCATCGGGTTCTGCAAAACCATTTGCGGTTGTCTGGCCGGATAGTGCTGGCAGTGGCACTCGCAGAGGTGTAATTATAAATCAAACTCATTCTGGTGGAGGTGGTGGTTCTAGTACTGCTGAAAGTACTTGGAGGGGTGGAGATGTGAGTGGGAATTGGGCCTTCCGTTCTTCTACTTCTGGAGGGGCAACATACGGCTCCGCTGTCAACGAAAACCTAATGGTCAATGGTGGATTTGATA
>Ga0208299_1002407_pt1 | contig 12675 bp, 16 predicted proteins | sample 15_taG_FD_184089 | JGI IMG/M metagenome (GOLD analysis project Ga0208299, IMG submission 184089) | Marine viral communities from the Subarctic Pacific Ocean - 15_ETSP_OMZ_AT15312 metaG (SPAdes) (version 2) | ecosystem: Environmental > Aquatic > Marine > Oceanic | place: Pacific Ocean | collected...
CCAACCTGCCTACTTTGCTTAATCTGTGATCCACGCCCAGCCCAAAAGCCCAAAAAAACAGCCCAAAACAGCCCAAACTGAAAAAGTTGGGTTTTTTTGTGTGCCTCGCAGTATCACGGTTTTATTCACTTTCTTATAAGGCGAGATAGAAAAAAAAGAACATAAAAAAAGAGGGGCAGAGCCGAAGCCCTACCCCCCAAAACATAGGAGTTGTTTTATGTCGTATTACTTATAGAGGAGATGCCGTTTCATCTCTTCACTCACCTCCTCCCAGCCAGCAAGGGTGTTCCCCAACTCGTTCCAGCCAGCACCTTTCAGTTGGCATCTATCATTATCTATCAGCCAGTCAGCAAGCGCATCTTTATCAGTAATGTCTATTCCGTCCTTCTGGGCGTCCTCAACATCATCCTCATCGTGCCGTAGTTCCAGCACCTCAAACTCTACCTTATAAAGTTCTAACATTAGTAAGTTCCCTCCAAGTAGGTAAGTCCAGTGTCGCCTTGTGCTTCGTTGTAAGCACGGCTCTTTTCATCGTGGACGCCTGTGTAGATAATAACTTGACCATCTCCATCACGCTCATCGAACTCCCAGTAAGCATCTATTCCGTGCTTCTCAAATAACGCCTGTGCCTCTTCGGTAAAGGTGTCCCATTTTGCCTGTTTCATTAGTCGTCCTCCTTCATCACCCAACTCTGGGTGTCTTCATCAAAGTCTAATGTTGGCATAACAACAACAAAGTCTTCGTGCTCGTCGCTGTAAACAATAGTCCATCCTGCCTCCATAGCGGAGTGAATGATGTCTTTTTCTTTTTGTAGTAATGCTCTCATTAGTCGTCCTCCTTTACATCTAAGATGAAGAAGTCCCAAGTGTGAAACTCCCCGCAGCCATCGTGGTTGTCGTGCTTCGATGTGAAGACGGGTTCTACACCGAAGTCCTCGGCTAATGAAGTCATCTCATCAAAAAACCTTCTCAACTCTTCTTGGCGAGTGAGTAGCCGTTTTGTGGCAAATGTGCCGTAGTGTTGTTTTTTCATTTTATTCTCCTTGTAGTTGTTATGAAAAAGTGGAGGGGGCTTTCACCCTCCCAGCCGTTATTCTTATGCCTGTGCTTCCTCCCAACCTTGGATGTTCCGGTCCCACGAATCGTCATTGGTGTGGGTGCTCCAGTAGGATGTGATGCGGACTTCCTCATCACCTATCGTGAACCATTCGTCTTCCTCCTCAAAATCTACTATCTCATCGTAGTAGTTATTTAGTAGGTCATCAACGATGTCTTCATTCAAGTCATTCTTGAACTCAACCTCTAAACTCCATTCGGGCTGGTAGCCCTCTACATCAAACTTTACATTCTTCATTTAGTTTATCCTCCTTAGGTTTAGCAGTTTTTTTCTGCTCTATAACTATTATAGCAAAGAATAGCGACGAATGTAAGCTTTTTCTTCATTTCAGGTGAAGTTTTTTTGCTTGCCTTCATCATCTATTTTCCTCCTTTGCCTCTATAATAAGTAGTTCCCAGAAACCCCAAACGCCCTCCGAATCCGAGAAAAGTTGAAGAAAGTTGACCGGGGCATTCAGACCCCAGATACACCCTGTCCTATGTGGAGAAACTCAACATAGCCCTCTAACGCCGTGTAAGCGTCTGTGTGCCGTTATCCCGTTTTACCCTACCTACCCCCCCACCTAACCCGGTGGGGGGGCTACAACACCCCTATACGGGCTGGGAAACACGGTGTGTGAGACCGGCGAGACAAGAGAGAGACAGGGTAAACAAAACAGACCCCCTTTACTGTTATAAACTTTTTTTTTGCTATAGGGTATAATAAGACTTGGAAACTCAGAACCTATAAATGATACCAAAAATATACGCAGCACATTTTACCCTTTTGCCCTTACTGGCTTACTGGCGCTGCCACCCCTTTATACTTACTCCTTAATCACCTATTTTACCTTTCTGTCGTGGTAAATGGTAGTAGGTGTGTATGCTTAAAAATGTTAATAAAAAAGGTTGGCTTAAAGTGCTCTGTTTATTAACATTGATTGGATGTATGATTTATTCTACTCATACACACGAACAGAAAGTAAGAAGTTTAAGAAAAAACATAACAGAGCTAATACACGAAACAGCCAAAGTGAAAAAAAGCAATAAGCTAATCAAACAAACACTCTTGGAAAGAACTGATGCAATGATGAACTGTAATGATAACTACAAAAAACTTAAGTTAGGTTGTAGAAAAATGCACAGCAAGTGTTTACATATTATTAGAGAATGTGATGATATCATAAAAAATAAAAAGAACTGTCGTGCTGTGCGTAGTTTGCGCAGATATTTATAACAACAAGGATAAAAACAAATGAGTGACAAAAGAAAAAAACTTAAAGAATATCTTAATGATCCCAAGCGAGCAGCTATTTTAGCAAAGAAGGGTATTGATCCTAAAAAGCTTAAGAAGCTGGCTGATAAATATACACAATCCTCTTCAGGGAAAGACAAGAAGGATGTTCCGTTGGCAATGGCTAGCCCGCATGTCGGTTTGGTGCCAACGGATTTAATGGATGACTGGGAAATATTCAATCAGGAACCGTGGAGGGGGCGTCGTAATCGCCCGGGCACCTATCATGAGTGGTTGAAAAAATATCATCCCAAGGAGTGGAGAAAGGTACAGGAACGAAACAAGAAATATCTAGAAGAGCAGGAGAAAAAGAAAGAAAAGAAAAAGAAGAAGGACGATGATGATGATGAGCCGCCACGCAGTCCTTATCAAAGAGAGCGTGATGAACACGACATTAGGCTCTTTGAAGAAAGGCGTGATTGGGATCACGGCGACATGTGGAGAGCATTAAAAGTTGTAGCCGGTGCTGAAGTTGGAAGACGAATGTGGGAGTCACTCCCAAAAAAGAAAATCGCTGCTTTCTTAACTCGGGCAGCCGCTCGCCATAGGACTGCTCTGCTAGCAGGGGTAGCTGGTCCAGTAGCACTTGGAGCCGCTCAACTCGTTGCAACGACTGCTGATGCCGCTGAAATGGCACCTTCCAAAAAAGCATCTGCGGCTGCTCGTAAAAAAGCTGCGGTTAAACAACAACGCCGCCTTGCTAAGAAAGCCAAGCGTTGGGATAAAGAAGGTGCAGTAGGACTACCAGAAAGTCCATCAGGTTCTAGAACAACCGACGAAGGCGAAGGAGACGAATAATGAGTTCTAAAAGTTCCAAAAATAGATTAGAAAATCTCCTCACACAACTGCCTGATTATTCAGATATGTCTCATAGTGATTTAAAGTCAATGATTGCTGAGTTTATTATAGATCAGCCAGAAGATGCAGTCGAAAAGAAACGAGGAACTCGTTCCCGACTTAAGTTAGAAGCATTGCGACTTCTACATGATATTATAAAATCTGAAGAAGGTGGGGATATTAACTCTGCTATTCTTGGGGTTATCGCAGGTAACAGTGTAAAAGACAAAGGAGAAGAATAATGCCAAAAGGAAAAGGAACATATGGAAACCAAAGAGGGCGTCCAAGGAAAGATGCAGCTTCTTCAATGTATCAAAAAAGAGGTCCAAAATATAAACGCTATTCAGATGTGACTAGTAAAACTGTAGATACTATTGAAGAAGAACAAAAAGCAGAAGTGAAGAAAGCTGAAGGAAAAGCAACAAAGGCAGCAGCAATGAAAGATGCATCGTCAACGATGGACCGACTTATAGGTAGCAAGAAAGGCGAATACAAGCGCAGGGATAAAACCGCTGAACATCCAGAAGGTCATCGAGCCGGTGATGTTGGTGGACACTACAAAGCTTATGAAAAGAAAACGAAATCAAGCGGTTTTGGTGATGTTAGTCCTGCGGAATGGAAAAAGAAGCAGAAAGATGCATCGTCAACGATGGACCGACTTATAGGCAGTAAGGAAGGTGAATACAAGCGCCGTGACAAGACCGCTAAACATCCAGAAGGCAAGCGTGCTGGTGATGTTGGTGGGCACTACAAAGCTTATATGAAGGAAGAAAAGCGTAAGTTACATAGAAAACCTCGGAGTTAAAAATGCCGAAACCAATAATGGATAAGTTTTTGCAGCGTTGGACGAGCCGCAAACTGTTTGTTTGGGCTTCCGCTACTGGTCTATTGTTAGGTAAGTTTCTTACTGGTGACGAATGGGTTGCTATTGCTCTTGTTTATCTAGGTAGTCAAGGTTTGGCAGACATAGCAGCGAAGTGGAAAAGACCATAAATGAAAAAAAGTGAAAAACTTCTTATTATTAAAGAAGCAAAAAAATGTAAAAATGATTTTATTTATTTTGCTGAAAACTATCTCAAGATTGTTGATAAAGATGAAAACCTTGTTAACCTTAAACTTAATAATATTCAAAAGAAGATTCATAAGGACTTGAAAGAAAATCCTTTTTTAACGATTCTTAAATCACGACAGATGGGGTCTTCTACTTATGTTGCAGCCCGTTTTTTTCATGAAGCATTATTTAATGTTAATACTAGGATTGCTGTTATTGCTCATACTCACGCAGCAGTAAAAAACATTTATACTATTTATCAGCGCTTCTACCTTCACTTACCCTCGTTCTTAAAAATAGAAACAACGGCTTCAAGTGCTAATGAGTTGGCTTTTGTTACTGGTTCTTCTATTAAGATTGGAACTGCCAATAGCCAGAACTTCCGTGGTTCAACCTTCTCCTGTATTCACGCATCAGAAGCTGCATTTTGGAATGATATGAATAAAACTATTCAGTCATTATTCCAGACGGCTTCTAACAATCCTATTATTATTGTTGAAACAACACCTCAAGGGCTTAATGATTTTTATTTATTTTGGAATGATGAAAATGCTTATAACAAGTTATTCTTAACTTGGTTGGATCACGAAGAATATAAACTTAAAAAACTTCCTAAAAAATGGAAGATGACTGATGTTGAAAAAGAATATATTTCTGAACATGCTTTATCAAAACAACAAATCAACTGGTTTATTTATACTCTAAGAACTCGCTGCGGTAATAACATCTATACTTTTAAACAAGAGTATCCTATTACAGCGGCTGATGCTTTTATTGCTTCTGGTACATTTGTATTCCCTCACTTTGCAAAACGCTTATTAAAGCCCCCCACCAAGTTTGGATGGAAACTATTTCAACGCCCCAACAAATATAAAACTTATATTCTAGGGATTGACACTGCTTCTGGTTCTCCTGATGGTGATTTTAGTGCGGCTGCTTTGATTGATATTACAGAAAGAGATGATATGAAACTAGTAGCTACTTTCTATGATAGAGTGACTCTTAAAGAATATAGCAATCAACTACAAAAGGTTATTGAAAAATATAGACCTTTAGTAGTATGTGAACGAAATAGTTATGGACAAGCAATAATCGAAGAACTAAGACATGCTGAATATCCCTACCTATATACAGAAACTAAGTTTGATAAACTAACTGGTTGTTTTACTAATAAACTAGGTTTTTATACCAGTGCTAGCACTCGACCAGTTTTAATAGCTAAACTCGTAGAAACTATTACTTCTAATAAAATACAGATTTGTGATGATAGATTACAATACGAGTTTATGAACTTTATATATAATGAAAAAGGAAAAGCCGAAGCAGAAAAGGGTTTCCACGATGATCTTATCTTTGGTCTTGGCTTGGCTCTTATGGGCGTGGAACAAGCATACTATTATGAAGAAGAGATCAAACGAACGCATAGACCAGTCAATCTTACTGAGGTTATGCAGTTCGAAGTCGCCACCGGGTGTCCTATCAATAAAGTGCCCGAAGGGTACTTTGCAGATCCAACACCATTCGAAGAAATCGTTTCAAACATTTAAGGGTGGTAAATACTGACCACAAGGACGCAACCTTGTAAAAAAGCGGGTCATACATGGAGGCGTTAAATGAGTTTATTATCAGATGAACGACACGAAGAACTCGCCAACTTCTTAGAAAGCGGAAAAGCCGAAGAAGATAACAGCGAAAATAACATACAAGTTTCTCACGAAACGACTGAAGATTATGAAACAGATGTAAAACAAGAGGTATCGGAAGCATCGACCGAAGAACCACAAGACGAAGGACACGCAGTACCTTATAGTCGCTTTAAGTCAGTTATAGAAGCAAGAAATGATTTAAGAGACAGAACTTCCGATTTGGAAGAACAGTTGTCTACATTACAAAGCAGGTTTTCCGCACAAGAGAATACAAATCGTTCTCAAACTGAAGCTAAATCATTAGCAGAACAATATCTAGATGACGATATTTGGGATGATGATGGATATGAAGAAGTTGGAGAAAGTCAATCGGATGTATATGAATCTCGCATTCATGAGTTAGAAGTTTCACATCAAGAAGTGCAGCTTCAAAAAGAACTCGATTATGCAACTTCAAAATATCCAGATGTAAGCGAAGAAGTATTACTCCAAGCTGTTATCAATGATCCTGAAACAGATGTTACAGATATAGCTGAACGCTATTCTACATTTATTAATGGATTAAAAGAAGAAGCTATTGCTGAATACACGCAGAATGTACCGCAAGTGGCAAGTCCACCTTCAGTACCTCCACGCATAGGTTCAGCAGCTAGTTCTAATATGGGTCGCTCACCGCTTGGTCCAGAGTCAAAACCAAAGACAATGGATGGAGCTAAGAGTGCTTTCTTTGACTATTTAAAAGCCAACTGGAATCAATAATCCAGTATACATAACTATAAGGAGATATAAAAATGGCAGCTACTATTACGACCCTCGACAGTGTGCTTAAGGAGTTTTACGCCAAAGCGATTGCCGAGCAGTTAAATCAAGAAGTTCTTATGCTTGAACTATTCGAAAAAGCAAAACTAGATTGGTCAGGTAAACGAGTAGTCGTTCCTGTCCATGTCGCTCGTAACACGGGTGTTGGATTTACCGGCGAAGGTGCCGCTCTTCCGACAGCCGGGGAACAAACCTACGATGAGCTTCACATTAATGCGAAGTTCCTGTATGGGCGTTTCCAGTTGACGGGTCCAGCCATCGCTTCTGCGAAGGGTGCGTACTCGTTTGGTAACTACATCGACCTTGAGCTTCGCAAGCTCGTTCAGGATGTTAAGAAGACCGCAAATGTCGCCTGTTTCTCAGGTGGTCGTGTTGTAGGTTGGTCACAATGCCGCTGGCGTACTGCTGGTGGTGGTGGTGCGATCACCGATTCTGGTGGTATTTTACTAAATATTCCTTTCTCTGGTGATGCCGTTGAGTTTGAAAGGAAGCGTGCTGCGGCAGTTGCTGCTGGTGGTGTTTTGAATGTTCGTTTCATTGATATGGACACTTATGATCCACCTACTGGTACGGCTGCTGCCAATATTATTACTGTTTCGGCAGTTAATACTATTGCTAATACTTTCACTGGCAATGTTGCTGGTGGTGCTGTTGGTGCTGGTGTGATGACTTACGCCAGAAATGATGGTTGCTCAGCGATTGAAATCGTAGCAGGCGTCGGTGGTGCTGGTGCGTTGGCTGCGGCTAACTTAGAGATTACTGGTATTGCTAGTAACCTCGGTAGTCAGGCACACCACGGTGTTGATCGTACTGATCTTACCGGTGGCGATGGTGCTGAGTTGCAGGTTGGTCTTGGTAGTATTCGTTCAACGGATAATACTGCGGCTGCTGTTAACCATGATACCTTCAGTGCGCTTGACTTAGGTCAGATGCAGGCTGTTGCTGATAGTATTTATACTTCGTCTGGCAAAGAAGCGGATTGGGTTATTATGAATCCAGCCCAGCGTGCTTCTTACACGAACCTTTTGGTTGGTGTTAATGCGGCGAACCTCTTCAAAAGCACTGAAGCTGCTAAGAAGGGTGACGGTGGTTTCAGTGGTCTCGGTTTTAATGGAACGCCTATTAAGGTTTCTGTTGATGCGGGTCAGCACTGCTACTACTTCCTCAACTCTAAGAGTTGGAAGCTAGCGCAACTTGAGAAGCCCGGTTTTGCGGATCTAGATGGTAACATCTTAGCCCGTGCTGGCGTCGGTGCTGGCGGTATTGATGCTTATGAGGGATACTACAGAATGTACTGTGATATCTATGCAGAGCGTCCCAATGCCAATGGTGTTGTAACAAGCATTGCTTAAAAGCTTTACTTTTTTAAGGGCGGTTGGGTTATGCTTATGTGTAGCTCAACCGCCCTTAAGGTAAAAAATACATATGAATGAAATCTTAGTTCTATATATAGTTTTATGTTCTTTTATGCTGACTGTAGGCATTTCTTTTTTTCTACTGGAACTAAGAAAGTATGTGAAACTAAAAACAGAGTTACTTAAAGAAGAGAAAAAATATATAAAACATGTAGAACTTGAGCAGGAAAGCATACATGATTTAAAGGAGATTTATTATGGCAGCTAAAAAGCTATCAACAGAAGAAACAGGTGCAAAACAGTTTAGTTCCGCTGATGATGCAAAAAGGAAAGGAATAGAAGCTAAGAGACAAGCTGCTGCAAATATAAAGCTGCAAGGAAAATCTGGTTATCAAGAGTTTAAAGATGTTTTACCGGCTATAGGCGCTATTGGTGGCGGCATTGCTGGTGGATATTTTGGCGGGGCTGCGGGTGCTATTAAGGGTGCTCAACAGGGAAAGAAAGCCGGCGGTCAAGTGAAAGAAGTTTTACCCGGTAAAGATACTCACGCAACAAGAGCCAAAGAACTAGAAGAACAAGCAGCAAGAGAAGAAGCTGAAGTTGAAGGTGTACCTTATCAGCAATCTAATCAATCTGATATGATGAAGTTTATGAAAATGCATGAAGAACAGAATAAGAAGAAGAAGAAGAAAGGAAATGGCGACAACAGTTTAGCAGGTTTGGGAGAAATCTTCAGTGCTTTAAGTGATGATGACGGCGGCTCCTCTTTAGGAGGAAAGTAAGATGTCAATGGGAAACGATGGACAAGATCCGGTGACTGAAGATGATGGTTTTCCAACAGCTATTGCATCCCTTTTAGCTGGCTCTAGAAATGCTAAGTTAACTCAAGTTCGTATGTGGGATTTATCTCTTATGTACTTAAATGGGCAGCAAAATATTCGTTATGATCGATCTTTACAGCAATATGTAAGTTTACGCACCACTCCCGGTCGTAATCAACTTGTTATTAATCTTATTCTTAATATGTATCGGTCTGTTGTTTCTCGTTTACAAACAAACTATCCCGGTGTTACTGTAATGCCTGCTTCTCCTTCTAATGAAGATATTGCCAAAGCAAAGGCAAGTGAAGAAGCTCTTAAATACTTTTATCATTCTGAGAATGTAAAAATAGATTTAGGAAAAGCTATGGAGTGGATGGTCGCTTGCGGTAATGTGGGATTACATGAATATTATGATCCTGATGAGAATAAAATAAAGTTAAAGGTTATTTCTCCTTATGATATGTTTTATGAAGCAGGATGTAGCAAAGTAGAAGAAAGTGCATTTGTGGCTATTCGTTCTATTGTTCGTAAAAAAGATTTAATAAAAGCTTTTCCAGAAAAGAAAAGTATTATTGACGATCAAGTAGAACTTGCAACAGATCAATCTGAAGACAACACTTTTCCTCATACTCAAAGTTGGCAAGGTGAAAGCTTCTTCTTTCCTCGTATAGAACTTTATGAAGTTTATTTCCAAGATGGTAAACATGCTTTAGTTATAGGTAATCACTATCTTTATAAAAGTGATACTCCCATTAAGCGTACCCCCGTACAGTTAGTTAAATATACTAACTTACCCGATAGATTGTGGGGAAAAGGGATGATTGAAAGTATCATTGATCTTCAAAATCTTTATAATAAAGCACGAAATCAGATTATTAATAATGTAGCACTTATGTCTAATCCAAAATGGCTTATTCCTAAAACGGCTGGTGTTAATGGTACTTCTATTCGTGGTACTCCCGGTGAGATTATCTATTATAACGCCGCAGGAGGCGCTCCACAGCAAATAGCTGCACAAGGGCTACCTTCCTATGTTATGGAAAATATCGCCAAGCTACAAGGCGAGATGCTTGATGTAGCGGGTGTTCATAGCACTACTCTTGGCAAGCGTGCTGTTGGAGTTACCAGTGGCAAAGCTATTGCAGAGTTAGCAGCACAAGACACTTCTCAACTAATAATGACACAGGAAAATGTAGAAGCTGCTGTAAAAGAAATGGCTACTTGTGCTCTATCATATATGAAGAGATTTTATAGTGAAGAGCGTTTTATTAAGATGTTTGATGGAATGGGTTCTATGGCATTTAGAGCGATTAAATCGACTGATATTGTTGATGTTCCAGAAGTGTTTATTGAAGCTGGTTCATTGTTTAGAGATGAAGCACAAGATAGAGATAGAAAGGTATTAGAACTCTTAGAACTGGGTCTTATTGAACCACCGACTGCTATGCAAGAGCTTTCATTTAAGACCGGTAATGCAATGGTACTTAAACAAGTTGCTAGTATGAATCATACTCAGGAAATGTTAGATGCGGTTAAACAAGGAGCGCAGATTGAAGTTTTTGCTAATGATGATTTAAAAACATTTAAAAAGGTTTTTGGTGATTTCATGAAAACAGAAGCATATTATGAGTTAGATGAACCTATCCGAGATTATATGAGAGATATTATTATCGCTTTAACATCTTGGCAACCACCTCCCCCAGATGATCCTGCATTAAATAAAGCTTTATACAAAGTTTTTCCTGCTGCGATTAAACCCGGTTCTGAAGGTGAAGAGCTAAAACAAATACTACCTTCTTCCGGTGATGCACAAGAACAAATGATGCAAAGCACGATGGAACAGGCAGTTGCCTCTAGAGCATTTCAAACAGCTAAAGGGCAAGTTCGCCAACAACCTCAAGGAAATGATACAGCAGTAATAGGAAGAAAAGGAGTAGAATAAATGCAAAGTACACCAACTGATAACTGTGCGGCATTATTTAGACAGTATGTAGATGAAGCAGATGCTACATTTTTGTCTGACCAAAATGTTGTTGATTTTTTGAATCTTGGCTGGCAAGAACTAATGACTTTAAGTGCAGAACTAGATAGTAATGCCGCTGGCTGGACTAAAACTGAAAACTATATTAATATTAATGCTGATTCATTAGATTTAGCTACTGTGCCTGCACTTATTGGCAATACAATAATGGGAGGAGCGCCAGCGGCTGATCGTTTATATCGTCTAATGAGAGTCAGTCGTTGTGAAGCAACTGCTCCTAATGCTGTTAGATTTTATTTAATACCTTCTCGTTCTTTAGTAGTAATGAGAAATGATGTTAATCGTTTTATGCTACACGGAACTCAACTTTTATTTAATACGATTGTAGATCATATCAAAGTAGAGTATATCGGACATGCTGGTTCACCATTTACTTTAGGTAATATTGTTGCTGGTGCTGGTGTTTATATTGATGAAGTATCGTGTTGGTTCTGGGATTTGATCGTATTATTGGCTTGTAAACATTATATGATTAAAGATTTTGCAGGTAATCCAATCTTAGTAAAACAGATGGATGTCCGAACTAAAGAGTTAAAAGATTATTTATCAACCGGCAGATCTTTTGCCGCAGATAGTAATGTTGTTCCGGCTGATGAAGCAACATATGTGGGATACTAATATATGGCTGTTAATAGACCAGAAGTAGATATTATTGGTGAGGGAATGTCATTGACAGACCCTTATTGTAATCAAACCTATATTCAAAACTTATTTAAATCCAAAGGTTTTTGGGAATCTAGAGAAGGATTCGGAACTATTGCAGAGTTCTGTGGTCCTCTTAATGCTATGCAAACTCCCTATATTGATGGAAAACTGCCAGCAGATGTTGATGTAGATTATGAGTTTGGTTTAAAACAAATCTTAGGTTCATTTATATTTGAAACTGAGTTTGGTCATACACAGATTATAACAATATTTTTAGCACATGGTAACACTGCTTATGAGTTCAGAGTGAATGATGATCTTGTTGATTACTATTGTGCTGTTATCTATGATGTTACTACGAATAACATATGGAAGGAAATACTATATGTTCACACTTCAGAAGAAACTCAAACTCTTCAAACTGAACAGTTCTATCGTGGATATTATGAAACAAGAAATAACTTATATAACTTTATGGATGTTTCACTTGCTAACGAAAACTATTTTTTCTTTCATTCTTATTTGAATAAAGTTTATTTTGGAAATAGTTTTGGTGTGTGGCAATATAATCCTTCAGCATTTACTACAAATAAAGAAAAACAAATAAATACTACTAATAATAGAAATGAAGTTAATGATACTTTAAGCAATCCATATGGTGAAACAGGACTTATTATTCCTGTTACCTTCAAAGATGGGATATTTGCAGATGATAATGCTTATGTCTATGTACAAAATAGTGATCTGAGTGATTTTGTTGATGCTACTAGTATTAATGGACGAATAGTTTATGCCAGTGGCAAATCTATTTATTTTAGTGATATAGGTGTTTCTAACGCTATTATGGGTGATAATGCATTTACTTTTCATGAACTAAGAAATGATATTGTAGCAATCGAAAATCTAAATAATAATATTTTAGTTTGGTCTAAAGATGAAATGTTTATTTATTCACCAAGCCAAGGCATTATATTATCAGCAGGACGGGCTGTTAAAGTTCATGATGAAATAGGATGTTTATCTCCAGCTTGTGTTATACAAAGTGAGGGATTAGTTACTTGGGTAGATGAGA
>Ga0208299_1002408_pt1 | contig 12673 bp, 14 predicted proteins | sample 15_taG_FD_184089 | JGI IMG/M metagenome (GOLD analysis project Ga0208299, IMG submission 184089) | Marine viral communities from the Subarctic Pacific Ocean - 15_ETSP_OMZ_AT15312 metaG (SPAdes) (version 2) | ecosystem: Environmental > Aquatic > Marine > Oceanic | place: Pacific Ocean | collected...
CAATGGAAGATTACCTAGACGGAATAGTTAAAGGTGACACAGCACAAGTGGATAAATATATAGCTGACTGCTTGGCTGTTAAGGATAAATATCCTAAAGAATAAAAGCACAATTTATAATTTGATTATTAATTTAATCGGGGCGTAAGAAACCCCTGTACCCAAAAGGAATTAGACATAAATGGAAAATAGAGTGGAACGCTTAGAACAAACAATTGCCCGACACGATGAACAAATAGCTAAGCTGTTCTCCCAAATGTCAGATATGAATGTACACCTAACGTCTATTCAAAAGACTTTAGACCAAATTAAATACATAGCCGTAGGTATGGTTATTTACTTCTCATTACAAGAGCTTGGATTCTTCGCGGCTTTTAAAGTGGCTTCTAAAGTAGTGGCCTGATGATAACCTTACTGACAAATGCTATTCCAGTTGTTCTAGGATTTCTAGCCAAGCTAACAGCCATTAAGACGCAACTTGCAGCAGACAATCAAAAGCTTATGGTTGAGGCGTTGATGGTTAAGGCGGATGCTATTAATCAAGCAAGAGAGGCACAACAAAAGGAGTCACCTTATTCAGCCTTCACGCGAAGAGTATTCATATTTGTGGTCTTAGGTATGGTGGTTTTCATGGTGGTGGCACCAGCGCTATTAGACATACAAACCGTAATTCCAGTAGTTAGAGAAGGTTTTAGCTTCTTAGGTTTTGAAATTACACCCGATAAGACGGAATTTATTACCGTCAAAGGAATGCTCCTACTAGAGGAGGTACGGGCTGTATTTGTCATGATAGCTGAAATGTTCTTCGGAGCAACATTAGCTAAATCGCGGTAATAGTATGGATTTAGAAAAACAAATTAAAATAAATTATTTACTAACTTACCAAGCGATGATGACAGTAACTTTGTTCTGGAGTTGGTATTTAACTAAAGGAGAATAAAAGATGAATGATAAAATAATGACTGGAATAATTGGCTTGATGTTTGCTTTTCTTGCGTTTCTTGGCTCTCAGTTGTTCCAAGCCAACAATGACATTGTAAGATTAAAGCAAGGGATGAATTTACTCGTCACCCCAGATATGAGAATAGTGCCATCTGGCAAACACGCCTCACACGAACTTGCTCGTGTTAAATTAGAGGCTCGGATTAAAGCATTAGAAGTGCTCAATGAAAAGTAATAACTCTATGGAGAGATGCGATATGTGTGGTGTTTTTGATTCTCAATTAAATGTGGGGTTATGTAATCAATGTCACGAGCAATATAAGCCTGTGTTTTTCAAACCATTAAGCATGATAAAGCGTTTTAAGTTATTCATTAAAAACAAATTTAATAATAGGAGAAGTAAAATGTTAAGATATAAAGTACCAGAAGCACCTAAGAAGAAAACACCTGCTAAGAAAAAGAAGTCTAAGTAGTTGATTCTTAAGGTAATTTAGTATTATAATGTCATCAAACGGAGAACCTTATGACCTTTAGAGAACTTATTAATGAAGTCCTAATCAGGTTGAGAGAGGACACCATTGCTACCGATTGGTCGGGTAATATCAATGATAGTACAACAGTAACTGACTATCAGAAAGTTATTGGCTCACTGATTAATGACTCTAAACGTAACATTGAATCTTATCACGATTGGTTAGTTTTACGTGAGACTAAAGATATAACTACCGTAGCAGGTACTAGAAACTACAGTTTAGCTTCTGGTCAAGAGATTAAGATTATTGATGTTGTTAATCAAGCAACTGGAAATAACTTAATTCAAGTATCGAGACAGTATATTAATTCTACACTTTACCCTAGTGAGAACTCAGGGGAGCCTTGGTATTATGCTTTTAATGGTGCTGACTCTTCTAACAATCTTAAAGTAGACTTAGAACCTAAACCAAACTCAGTACATACTATTTCATTTGACTTGGTTAAATTCCAGGATGAGTTAAAAACAGCTGCAACTACATTAAAGATACCTGAGAAACCAGTTATCCTTGGTGCGTGGGCTAGGGCTGTAGCTGAAAGAGGTGAAGATGGTGGAACACAAACAAGTATTATAGCTGCTGAAGTAAGCGAATCTCTCAAGCAAGCTTTAATCAGAGATAGTGGTAATACTCAATATGAAACAGACTGGTTCATTAGGTAATGGCTAAACAACTATCATATAAACCATTAGATAGCATTGGCATTAATGGGCTTAACACTCAATTCAACCCTACTATTTTAGAGTCTAGTTGGTTAACTAAAGCAGATAACATTATACTTAGGGAGTCTGGTCGTATCTCTTTTAGGAAAGGATTAAAACAGAATGTACTAGCTAATACAGATGGAACGGCCTCCGCTGCTTTAAAGATTGGCTCATTAGTTGAGCATAAAGACGGCTCAACAAATAAAGTATTTGCTGGTATAGGAACTAAGATTTATACTGTTGACTTTACAACTCCAGATACACCTTGGACTGGTTCTTTTACAGCTGGTACCGCTTCAGATTGGCAATTTGTTAATTTTAATCAAGGCTGTTATGGCTTTCAAGTATCAAACCCTCCTATTAAATATACTTCATCAACGTGGGCGGTAACTACCAACAAGCCAACTGGTGTTACTACGTTCGACCCAAGTTGCGGTATGGGGTATTACGGTAGAATATGGGCAGGTGGGATTACAGAAGAAAAAGATGTAGTTTATTATTCAGATACATTACAAGGCGATACCTGGACTGGCGGAGCCTCAGGTGTTATTGATTTAAAAACCGTATGGGGTACAGACGAGATTGTAGCTATCGCACCGATGTTCGGCAAGCTAGTAATCTTTGGTAAGCATAACATTGCTATTTATAACGGACCAACTGACCCAGATACTATGGTGCTAGATGAAGTTATTAAAGGTATTGGCTGTGCTTCAAGAGATTCGGTAGTATCTATTGGTGATGATTTATATTTCTTATCTTCAACTGGTGTACGTTCATTAAACAGAACAACTGAAAAAGACAAGATGCCTCTGCAAGACTTGTCGTTAACAATTAAAGATACATTAATTAGAAACATATCAAACAGTACAAATACTAAAGCAGTCTATATTGAGAATGAAGGTATTTATGTGTTGTCTTTTGTAGATAAGAATATTACCTATGTGTTTGATATTAAACACCAGACACCAGCTGAAACTCCGAGAATAACTACTTGGACGTTTGATGGTGATAGAGAGCCAGCGAGTTTTGCTTATACAGAGTCAAAAGATTTACTTGTAGGACAACAAGCAGGAGCAGTTTCTACATACGAAGGTTACTTTGATAAAGATTATGTAAGTGGTGGTACATATACTTCTACTTCTTATACTGGAAGTTTCAAAACTATCTGGATTAACTTAGGTGATTCCGTAGTGGCTTCTTTATTAAAGAAAATGAAAGCAGTTATCAGTGGTGGTTCTGGAACTAACATAGGTGTTAAGTGGTACAAAGACTTTAGCTTAACGCCTTCTAAAACACACTCGTTCTTGTTAAATCCAACAACTACAGGAACTGTGTCTTTATATGGAGCTTCTACTTCCTTATACGGTGCTTCTAAATACACACCTTTATATGGATTAAAGGAATACAATATTCCATTAACAGGAAGTGCTAAACACTTACAGATTGAAATGAGCGGTGAGACTAACGGGTATGTGGCTTCATTACAAGACATGACATTATTATATAAACAAGGGAAAATACGATGAGTAATTACACAATCGCAGTAGCTTGGAGTGGTAAGGATGCTTTATCAGACTCAAACCCAGCCAAGGTAATTTCAGGTGATGACTTTAATACTGAGTTTACAGCAGTACAAACAGCAGTCAATACTAAAGCAGAACTTAACGGCTCAGCAACGGAGTCTTTTAGTGCTACTACAGCAAGTGCTGGTACTAATACTACACAGGTAGCTACTACAGCTTATGTTCAAACAGAACTAGGAGATTACACAACAACAACTAATCCTACATTAAATGGCACTATATCAGGCACAGGGTTTAAAGATGAAGATGATATGGCATCTGATAGTGCGACTGCGTTAGCATCACAACAATCTATTAAAGCTTATGTAGATGCTCAAGTTGCTTCTGCTACTATGACTTGGACTTACATAACAAGAACTACGTTAGTATCTGTGAGTGGGTTAAGTAACAATACTTGGTCAACTCAAACAATACCAGGTACTATCCCATCTACAGCTTCAGCTATTATTATAAGTGTTTATCTTGATACAGACGATTCATCTAATTTAACAATGTACCTTAAATCAAGTTCAGTCTCTGAAAGAAGTATTGGCTACTCTATTTCAGATAACAATAGTGATGACTCATCGGGTTCATTTAATACAATAACAATACCTTATACATCTACTATTGATGTCAAGTATTCAGGAAGTAATCAAATAACTGGTCATTTTTATATTGATGGTTATATTAGCTAATGAAAGACTTAGATAAACAATTACCTATATTTAAAGAGAACCTTAACCATTGGTTGATAGGTAACTCTAATGCTGTAGAGTTTTGTTTAGATATGATTAAAGCTATTCACTTATGGGATGACTTAATTGATAAAGATAATAAGATTGAAGATGAGGACGTTAATGATGTGTTTACCTTCTTAATGGTAGATATGCCTCTTAATCCGTTCTACGTTGTTAATCAAAGAGACATAGCACCTATGATGAATAATATAATACTCAAGTGGCATACAGCGAATGTCTTTGAGAAAGAGAAAGAAAAGAATGATATAGATAAAGCTTATATGTTGAGAGCTGAGTTATATCAACTGTTTGTTTTATGTGCTACCTTGATAGGTGGTCGAAAGTGGGGTAGAGAAATGTCAGTAAGTATTTGGAGAAGTTACATCGAAACTGTAAAAGAATTAACTAAGGAGGTACATAATGCCTGATATTACAGCAGCAACGCTAGGCGCAGGTTTTCTACAAAGTAGGTCCGCTAAAAGTGCAGCGAACACACAAGCAGATGCTCAAATAAGAGCACAAGAGTTAGCTTTAGAGCAGTCTATGCCTTGGTCAACTTCAGGTTTATTCGGTTCAGCTAAGTTTGACCAAGATACTAGAGAAGCTAAATTAGGTTTAGATTCTGACTGGCAAACTGAGTATGACCTTGCTCTGGCTGGCGCTAAGAAACAAAGAGGCTACATTGCTGGAATGGAAGCAGACCCTATGGCTGCTGGTAAGAAGTTTTACGATATGCAGAAAGCCCTCTATGCCCCTGAACAAGAAAAAGACAGACTAGAGTTAGAGAAGAGGCTAATAGCTCAAGGTATGTTTGGTTCTACTGGAGGTGGTATTCAAGTGGAAGCTCTTCGTAAAGCTCAAGAGATGCAAGACTTAGAAGCACAGTACGCTGGTTTAGATAAAGCTCAAGAGATGATTGATACTTATACAAGTAGAGCAACTGACGAACTTGGAACGGCTGAAAGTATTGGATTGTTACCTCTTAAGTATGCTAATTTAGGTAGAGGGTTAGGTCAGGATATGGGAAGTATTGCTAAAAGTGGTGCTGAGATGCGTTCAGCTGCTGCTGCTACTAGAGCAATGGGACAGGTCGGCTCAACTAGAGCTTTGACTGGAGCTTTTAAAGACTTATATGCTCCTAAACAACCGTATGCGCAGTACACTCCTCCAGGGTGGCATGATATAACTAATCCTACACCTACATTTAATATAAATGACTTAAGTGGTGTTAGATAAAAGGAGATAAAATGGCTGAATATAAAAACGGTGTCTTAAGTTTTAATCAAGAAGAATATGGAGCTGACCTACTACAGCCTGGTTTGAGAGGTATGTTTGGCCTTCAGAACAAAGAAGAGGCTGTTGAAACGATACTTCAAAATGCTGATTATAGTACCCCTGAGGGGCGTAGGGCTGCTTTAGAGAAGATTAGAAGTGTTGATATAAATGCTTTCCATAAGTACTCTGAGATGAATCAAAAGTATGAAACTGAAGAGCTTAGTTTACAAGAGAAACAGAATAAACCTAAACTTGAGCGAGCTTGGAGTAGCAAAGGTTATACTGAGGCTTTACAGTTATTTACTGAAACACAGCTAGGCCTATCTAAAGAAGCAGCTGCTCAGATAAAGAACGATGGTGATGCTTTAAAAGCAATTAGAACTTATGCTACTCGAATGGGTCAGTTAGATACAAATCTAGTTTCTGATATTAATTCTAATCTAGCTAACTTCTTAAAGAGGAGTAAAGAGGTTTATTTCCGTGCTAATGCTTTTACTGATTTCAGTGAAGAAGGTAAGACTTATGGTATGCCTGATACTGGTTACAATACTTCAAATAAAGCTAAACGTATAGAAATAAAAGCAGGACCTGGTGCGGGTTATCAAAATATCCCTGGTATTACTCAAGTGGACCTTGAGAGTTCTGGATTTAGTCGTAATTTGCAAAGTGAGCGGGCGCATATTGACGTTTTAAGTAAATTAAGAAATATTGAGCATAGACTACGACCTACTCTTTTTGGAGGTTTAACTCTATCTGCTAAAGAAGAAGCTATTAATGAAAGAAATAAACCAGCTTTCCAATGGTTCTACACACAAGGTTCGGCTTACTTTTCCAAGCACCCTCAGTTGCTAGAAGAAGCGTCTAAAGACCCACTAGTTTGGTATGAGGAAAACATTAAAGGTACTACTAAATAATGGCTATACCATCCTTAAGAGAAACTTTAGGTTATGAGTCTTATACCCCTCCTCCTCCAGAAAGTCTTACCTACGTTGAGGGGTTTAAAGGTAAGCAAGACCTATCTACGGACTTAGGGCGACAAGCTTGGGCCACCTCTGGTCTGTTTGGTTTATTAGTAAGTAAATTATATAGTGAAGACTCTCAAAGAAAATGGTTCGTACAACGTAATGCGGTTGATTATGATTACAATAAATTACAACAACGTATTGATTTCTATCAGAAGAAAGCTGATACGGTAGGATTAACTAAGAAAGAACACACTGATGCCACTGAAGCTATTGCCCGTAGGAATTTAATTAAAGAAGATTTAGAGTTTGTTTATAACAACCTTGATGGTAACTTAGATGCTGCTATAGATACAGAAGGTAATTCCTTTAACGATAGATGGGGGGTAGACGCTAACGAAGAAGATGGTTTATTAGAACTCCTTAGTATATTTATCGATAATCCCAGCTACGCGGGTGGTGTTATAACAGCTGAAGTTATTAAGGATTTACCTTTCTTTGGGGTTGCTAAACTACTAGGTGTTGCCCATAAAGGTATGAAAATCTCTGAGGTAATAGCTAAGATTAATAATAGATTAGGTAAGATTCAATCTAAAGCCACTAGAGGTTTAGCTCAGCTAGGTACTGGTGTTGGTATAGGTACTGTAGGTGGTGCTAGTTATGAAGCTATGTATTCTTCTTTAGAACAAGGAGAAGTTAAATCAGAAGAAACCTGGATGGGTGCTAAGTTTGGTGGGGCTTTTGGTGTACTAGGTGGTCTAGGTTTTATGTATAGTGGTAGTAAACTATCTAGAGCTGAGGCTGCTATAACTGAGACTGTAGGTGTTACAAGTAGAGGTGGTAAAGGTATTACAGATGGTGTTAAGAAAGAAATAAGTAAGCCTGCTTCGGACATTTTAAATAATACTAGAAAGTTAGCTGAACGTGATGATTCTTCTAGAATCTCAAATCAAGCTCAAGAGACTACAATCTTAAAGGATTATGACCAAGATATACTACCTGCGGTTAAAGACCAAGATGTAGGTATTTTTACTGATTATAGCGAAGTAGATAAAAGAATTAAGACCCACGTTAATGATAAAGCTTTAGAGCTTGAGCGTAAGCAAATGCTTAAAGAGTATGAAGAAGCTATAGCTAATCAAACCGACTTTAAAGGTTTTCCAGTTAATAAGATAACTTCAAGGCAAGATGCTGTAATTAGAAATCCCGATGCTTATAAGCTGTTTAGATTATCTGAAAGTAAAGCATTCGGTGCTAATATCTTAGACCATATTGAACAGACAGGTAGTGTAGCGGGCTTACCTGCTGATTTAAAGAAGGCTAATTATGAACGTACCTTTAATGAATTAAATAAGGTAGATGCTGAGTTTGTAGGTCCTAAACCTTTAGACCAGTTAGATGAGACTACTAACCCACCTCCTTTAACTCCAGAAGAAATAGCAGCTAAAGAAGCTGAAGATATAGCTAAATCTAGGGTAGGTGTTGAAGAAGCTGAAGTAACACCTCCACCTCAACCTGGTTTGTTAGGCAAAGCTTTAGAAAGTTATCCTAAAACAACAGCCGCTATAGGAGCAGGGGTTGGTTATGGTTTATCTGATGCTGAAGGTGAAGAGTTATTTGGAGCCGCTTTAGGTGTAGGTGCTGCTTTAGTTGGTCCTAAGGCTTATAAAGTTTTAACAGGTAAGGGTTTAAAAGCCTCAGCTATGAAAGTTAAAGTAGCATTATCTAAGTCTATAGAAGCTTTCTCTACTCAAGCTAAGATATTCGAGTTCCAGATGCAAGAGGTTCTTAAGGAAGTAGCTGAAGTATTCCCTGAAAATACAGGTATGGACCTTATTAATGCTATTGAAGACCCAAGTATTAAACTAACTGGGAGGCGATTAGAAGTACAGAAGAAGGTTGAAGCCTTATTAAATACTATAGGTGAACAAGCTAAGGGTATTGGATTACTACGTGCTAAGGGTAGTGTTCGGAAGCTTAGCTTTGGTAGTTATAATAAAGATGGTGTAGGTGCTTTCTTAAATAATTACTTCCCTCACATGTTTAACAAGGAGCTTAGTGAAGTAGAAATTCAAAAGTTAGTTAATGTTTATTTAAAAGAATCTAAGAATATTAAAGAACGTACTCTTAAGCAAACTATAGCTTGGATTAATGAGAACCATCGAGATAAGAATATAATAACAGACCCAGTTAAAGCTTTATCGTTATACACTCAAGCGATGACTAGAACTATCTATGGTAAGAACTTAATTAACTCTTTACACGGTCTTAGTTTAAGCCCTGATGGTACTAGACATCTACCTGCTTTAATGTCTAGAGATGTATATGATAGTCTAAGGAAGACAGAAGCTAAACACGGGGGTCTAAGTGACCAAGAGGCGCTTCATTACCAAGAGTTTGAACACCCTACTTTAAAAGGTTATGTAGCACACTCTGATATTAAACCTTTAATTGATGACCAGTTTGCTTTACTACGGAAAGGTGGTGTAGGTGAGGTTATGGAAGGTATTCTTAAACTTAACAACACACTTAAGAGAATCTTCGTATTTGGTTCATTATTCCACGCTCAAGCTCTATTAATGTCAGCTGCTTATTCTTTAGGTAGACACGGTTTAACTAAGAATGTTAAAGGTGGTAAGGTTACTGTCAGAGATGAGAATGGTAATCCACTTAAAGATGAGAATGGTGATGTTATTTATAGACAAGGTGATTTCTCAGACCTTAAGATTGGGTCTATGGAGTTTAGAGAGTTAGCTGAAGAGTTTATTAAAGATGATCTTGAAATCATTAACATTAAGAGGTCTGATTTAGTTGACCCTGGTTTTGAGGACGTTGTTAACTTACTTGGAAAAGCTGGGTTTGTAGGTAGAGGTATGAATAAGGTCTTTGAGAAGACAGACTACCTTACTTGGGAATACTTCCACGATAGATTTAAGATAGCAACACATATGCAAAAGAAGCAGAAGCTTATAGATGAAGGTATTGACCCTGTTACAGCAGGTAAACTAGCTGCTAGGTTTGCTAATGATGCTTATGGTTCTTTGAATTGGAATGACTTTGCTACGAGGTTATATACTTATGCTTCCAATAATCCTGATAAGGTTAGAGGTGTAATGGCCGATAAACTAGCAGGTATCTTACCTGTAAATAAACGTAGATGGTTAAACCTTGGTTTATTCGCACCTGACTGGACTGTATCTAACTTAAGAATTGTAGGTAATACATTCGTTAGTGGTTATAAGTTAAGTAGTCATTTACTTAAAGCTATTCATAGAGGTGATGAAGCAGCATGGAAATCTAAAGAAGGTAAGGTTTTACTAGCTGCCTTTAAGATGTATGCTGGTTATACTGGGAGAGCTTCAGTTATTACATCTGGTATGTGGTGGGCTATGTCTGAAGTTAATAATACTTTATTTGATAGCCCTGAACCTACTACTGATAAACTATGGGACTTCTGGTTTGGTGAGAAATCTGGTAAGTTAGACTTAGGTAATGGGGAAGGTATGGTTATCTCTAAGCAGATTGCTGAACCTATTCACTGGATTCAACACCCACAACACACATTAATGAACAAATCTTCTGTTGTACCTAAGACTATAATGGAAGGTATGTTTAATAAACAATGGTTCTCAATGAAGAAAGGCTTCCCAATGGGACCTAGAATTATTGATGAAGATGGCACTTCTCATACAGCTAAGTGGATACTTGGTAAAGCTGTACCTATTGTAACTAAGCCTATGCTTGACACTAAACTAAGCTGGTATGAAAAACTTCAGAGAACATTCTCTGGATTCTTTGGTTTCCCTCAATATGGTGAACCTGGGAAATATGATTAATTAAAAACGGAGAAATAATATGGCAACAGAACAACATCCAATAGGAAGCATAGTATCAGACGATGATGGTAATCAATACGTTATGGAACAAGGCGGATTAAGAATGCTCGAACCTTACGAGTATGTAGGTGAAGGGGGTAAGATAGAGATTGACCAAGACTATCAAGATTATATGGGCTGGGAGAAGTCTAATGGCGGGGATAATTATGACGCAGGAGAAGTTGACGAATCTAAACTAAATGAACTTATTCAAGGTGATGCTAGATTGACACCTCTAGCAGGTACTCCACATCCTACTGAACCTTATACTTATGCTGATGGTCAAGGTGGTTATTGGTCTGACTCTCCTTTAGTTAATGAAGTAATGCCAGGTGAGACAGGTATAGGTGATGCTATTAAATGGTTAGCAGAAAAAACAGGACTACCACCTGAGGCTGCTATGGCTATGGCAGCTATTGTTAGTAGAAACCCTAAGCAAGTTAAAGAAAGTGTGACAGGGCTGTTTACACCTAGGAAGACTAAGAAGAACTTAACTGATAAACGAGGTACTAAATCAGGTGAGGTAGTTAAAGGTGGTAAGAAAGGTGATACTATTAACGCTAAAGGAGACTTTGGTAAGCGAAAGGACCAAGCTAAGTCTCAGCAACATATGCAAAGGAACTATGGGAACGCTGATAAGAATACTAAGCAGATTACCAAGGTTGATGGTAAGGGCGGTCCTTTAGTTAAAACTAACAACGGTGTGACTAGGAAATTGGGTTTAACTGACCGTAATAAAGAGTTAGCCACAGCGGGTGCTCTAACAGGTGGTGTGATTGCTAATAGATTGTTACGAGGTAATCGTAATGAACAAGGTGACTTTGTAGTAGCAGACCCTGTTATCTCTAAAGATGACGGTAGCCCAGAAGGTAATGAGCTTTTCTATGATGGACCATCTGAGCCTCAAGGTAATCAATTCGGTTATCATAAGAGACCAGGTCAGAACTTCTGGACTATAAATGACTCAGACCCATACTGGAATACTCACGAGATGGGTACTGGTAGTGCGTTTGAAGATTCAGCGCTTAAACAACAACCACAACAAGAGTTAAACTGGGATTTCTGGTTTAAATAATAGGAGAATATAATGTCTATAGCAAGAGGTATGGCTAAAGCAGCTAAAGCACAGTCAAGAGGTCTAATTGGTAATCGTAATAAACAAGGTGACTTTATGCCTGAGGAAGTACAGATGGAAGGTGTTCAGAGTTCAGTTACTCCTGATGTTCAGAAGTATATTGAAGATGTTAAAGCTCAGATTGATGAGATAGATGCTCAGATTACTGAATTAGAAAAACTACCACACGAGCCTCTTGTCCCTTACGACCCTGATAATCCAGGTCCTGGTCAACAAATAGTTAACCTAAAGTCAGAGAAGTTAGATTTACTTGAAGAGACTATCACTAAGTTAGAAGAAGAAGGCATTGAAGTTCCAGACGCTTTATTACAAGAAGCTTCAATAATAGGTAATGAGAAAGCTAGAGCCTTATCTATGAATAACGCTACAGGACAGCCTAGATATGCAGACCCTGAGTTAGCTAGAACTTAAACCCAGACGAATCTAGACCAGCTACCTTTAGTTGTTCTAGTAAGTCTACTTCTGTACGATTCTTACATCTCTTTAAGTAGTGATTGTAGGCATCGTCATAGTTACCGCCTTTAGAGGCTACTTTATCTGCGTAATCTTCAGCTAATGCCTCACATAATTCTTTCTTGTTCATCTAATTCCCCTTGTGTGTATTCAATTCTTGGAGATTCAGAATAAAACTTCCTAGCTTTAATCATAACTACTTGCTTATCGTTCTCATAATAGATACCTTCAAGTGAATCTAGTATGGCTTTACAGTAATTATCTAAGTCAGCATTGTTATCACAATACTTTCCTACCTTGGACGCTTTCTTCTTCTTAGACCAAGACTTAGGTATCTGGATATAGAAGTCTAATTCAATGTATATGAGTTTGTCAGTAGGTATGAAAGTAGTATGCTTAGTGATGTCAACCATAGCTTGTTTAAAGGCAGAGTATTTCTTTGGAAAGAAGGTACTCCACCTAGTAACTCTAGGTCTTGAAGCTGGAACTGGATTGA
>Ga0208299_1002409_pt1 | contig 12670 bp, 14 predicted proteins | sample 15_taG_FD_184089 | JGI IMG/M metagenome (GOLD analysis project Ga0208299, IMG submission 184089) | Marine viral communities from the Subarctic Pacific Ocean - 15_ETSP_OMZ_AT15312 metaG (SPAdes) (version 2) | ecosystem: Environmental > Aquatic > Marine > Oceanic | place: Pacific Ocean | collected...
AAATTTTTTCTTCTTTATCAACTGGTACAACTGGTTCTTCTATAAGACCTAGATTGTTTGTGTCTAATTCTATTATTAATTCATACAATTCATAACAGTCATAGCCAGAAACTGCTAAAATTCCTTGAATGTATGTTGGATTAATTGGCAGAAAGCCTTCTTCGATACTATGAAAAGAAATAATTTGATTTCTATATTCGACTCCACGTTCAGTTAATGCCGCACAACTTTCGACATAATAGTCAATACCCCCTAATACCATTATAGCCATGTCTCTATCTAGTAGTTCATGTGCTAAAACAATTTCACCTGGTTCGAAAGAGTCAATTGAGGTATTTGCTTCTACAGATTTTATAAAAGCAAATATAATTGCGGCTGTTATAAGAGTTGCAATTAAAAAATGTTTAAACATTTTTAAATAACATTGCCTCTTTCTCTGATTCTGCGTTTCCATGCGCCGCCGATTTTTTGTTCAGAGAACTGTTCACGTAACCATTTTAATGTTGGCTCTTTTGTATCTTCTTTGATATTTGGATTTTTAGCCAATGATTCGATTAATTGTGCTATTTCTGTTTCAGATAAGCCCAATAGATTCATTGAATTCTTACTATCGTATACTCTTGTATTTCCTTGCATATTTTACTCCTTTTGTTAAAAATTCGTTTCAGTTGCTTTCATATTTATTATAATATGGGCGCACGTTCTATATCCTCTTCTTCACATTTCAATCCTGTTTGAATCTCTACGATTCGCAAAGGTTCTTCTGACTTATTACTTAATTTATGCCACCATCCCGTCGGTATCTCTACAGTATCATGTATACCTAGAGTCCTAGGTTGACCTTCTAATTCTATACTTGCTATTCCACGAGTAACTACCCAATATTCATGTCTGTATTGATGGCGTTGTTTTGATAAAGATTGTCCTGGGTCTACCGTAAGTTCTTTTACTTTAGTTTTAGGATTAGCACCATCACCATCCTCGTGTAATACTCTATAATATCCCCAATTACGAACAGTTTTCGGTGCTTTCCATTCTTCTAATATCCAACTACTTGAATTCTTTTTATCTTCACCACCGACACCAAATATAAATTCAACATCATCAACTATCATTTCTGGAACATTTTTTTCTGTTCTATCTCCGCCATTAACAAATATTAGATGGTCATTAGGATGGTGTGCTTTAACTTGTTTTATAAAATTTATAGCAGTATCATCTTCATCTTCAAATGTATAAACTTCATCTACCATTTGTAAATTGGACATAATGTTAAGTCGTTCGTTCCAAGGCATAAAAGATTTGCCTTTTTTGCGTTCTAACCACTCATCAGAATTTAAACCTACAATAAGAATATCGCCTAAGTCTTTAGCCGATTTAAGATATTCAATGTGACCCGAATGAACCGGGTCGAATCCGCCTGTGGCGAGAACTATTTTCATTTTTTGTTTCTAACTTCTTCCTGAAATTTGTTAGTTAAGAATTCTAAATTCTCCTTAAGCCAGTCTGCTTGAGTGTAATTTACAGACTCCTTCCAATTCAACTTTTCATCCAAGTGTTCCATCCATGTATTTTGTATCCATGCTTGAAATTCTAAGCCCTTTTTTGTCATTTCTTTCTCCTAAATAATTGACTTACTTTAAGTATAACACTAAACTTAAAATTTGTCAAATATTTCGTTCTATATATATTTCCACGATAGGATGGTCGTTAACAAATTTCATTACTGTGTGATAACTTTCACATTTACCTTGTTCAATATTATGATTGCCAATATCCATCATAATCTTTTGTAATTTCAAAATATTTTTCTGGTCAATAACTCTTGGCACAAAACAATAATGAGCATCATTATGTGGTATAAGAGCAACAAACTCTTTGACTTCGTAATCTATTGTACCAATTTCATTTAAATCAATCATTATCTTTTACTCTGTCTGCCTATATAAACTGCCGTGATTATTACTATTGCTAAAAAAGTAAACCATATGGGCCATTCAAATAATTTATCAATCATAAAGAAAGACCGCCAAATGTATCTTCTGATACATCTTGTTTAACTCCTCCTACAATATAAGAGGTTATCTCTGTTTCTTGTGGTGCTACTTGTACTTCTGCTCCTGCTATCCATTTTTGTGTCCATGGAAGTGGATTTGCTTGAGGGACAGTATATGGGCATTTTAAATTAACAGCCACCATACGTTTACAACAAATCCATTCAATATAATCACTCAATAATTGTGCGTTTAATCCAATCATAGAACCATCTTTAAATAGATATTGTGCCCATGTTTTTTCTTGTTCAACTGCTTCTACAAACATTTGAATACATTCTTCTTCGGTTTCTTTAGCAATTTTTTTATAATCTTTATCATCTTTAGGAAGAATTTTCAAAAGTGATTGTGTAAATGCTAAGTGAAGATTTTCATCTCGTGCGATTAACTTAATAAGTTTAGCATTGCCTTCCATCTTCTTGAGTTCAGCAAATGCCCAACTACACGCAAACGAAACATAAAAACGAACACCTTCTAAAATATTTACACTCATAAGAGCCTTATAGAGTGATTTTTTAATTTCATACAAATCAACTTCAACTTTTTTACCATTGATTGTGTGTTTGCCTTCTCCAAGCAATTTATATTTCAATGAAAGGTCAATAAGTTCATCATAATTTCTACTGATATCATCAGCACAATCTAAAATCTCTTTAATGTCCATCATTTCATCAAACACAATACTTGGATTAGCATACACATTACGAATGATATGTGTGTAACTGCGTGAGTGAATTGTTTCATTAAATGTCCAAGTTGTAGTCCATGCTTCTAGTTCTGGAATACTAATAAGTGGTCCAAATGCTTCACTAGGCGCACGACCTTGTACACTATCTAACAAGATTTGACGTTTTAGATTTGATGTAAAGATATGTTGTTCGTGTTCTGTTAAATTTTTAAAATCATTAGCATCTCTCATAACATCAACTTCTTCTGGACGCCAGAAGAAACCCAACTGCTTATCTGTTAGTTTATCAAACTGTTTGTATTTCAACGTATCATAACGTTGAATTGTTACACCACCAGACGGGTCTAAAAATGCTTTTGCTTTCGTGTGGTCTTTCTTATTTTTTGCGTTAAATACGGTCATATTTTCTTTCTCTACATTATATTATATTGTGCAACTATCACATTCATCATCATCTATTGGAGAACCATATTGTCCGTAAGGCACTTCTTCGTTCTTGTCCATTAAATCATCATCAAGATTTATTTCACCTTGGCCGTCAAATGTATTAAAGTAATACAACTGTTTTCCACCATATTTATAAAACATAATAAGATGTTGTAACATTACTGACATTGGTATCTTTTCTTCTTCAAAGAACACAGGATTATAACTTGTATTAACTGATATACCTTGGTCGATATACTTCTGTAATACTGCCATAATCTTTAAGTATCCTTCTGGAGATTCTTGGTCCCACAAAAGTTCATACTTGTTTTTTAGTTTATGAATGCCAGGAACAACTTGTTTTAACACTCCGTGCTTAGATTGTTTAACTGACACATAACTTCTCGGTGGTTCTATTCCATTTGTGGAATTAGAAATTTGAGCCGATGTTTCTGCTGGCATTAGAGCCATTAGTGTCGAATTTCTTATTCCGAATTCTTTAAGGTCTTCTCTAAGAGATTTCCAATCCATTCTCTCTTTATGAGGAACGAGTTCATCAATTTCTTTCTTACGAGTATCAATTGGCACAATACCATGTCCATATTTTGTTTCATCTGTTTTAGGACAAGGTCCTTTCTCTTGGGCTAATTGATTTGATGCTTTAATGAGATAATAACTCCAGGCTTCTGCCCATTCGTCAACTAAATCTAAATTAGTTTCCGAATAAGTCATATCATTTTTTGCCAGCCAATACGCAAAATTTATAATGCCTACGCCCAAAGGTCTCCTGTTAATCGTTGATAACTCTGCCGCAACGAGTGGATAATCTTGATAACTCAACAGAGCATCAAGTCCTCTTACTGCCAACTCACAAGGTTTCTGAAAATCTTCCGGTGTTCTAATATTTCCCCAATTGATGGCACTTAGTGTACAGAGAGCAATTTCGCCCTCTTCATCAAAGACACTATTCAGTGGTTTAGTTGGAAGATTAATTTCACAACATAGATTTGATTGTTTAATCGGTGCTAGGTCTGAATCGAAAGCACCATGGTCGTTAGCATGGTCAACATTCATTAGATATATACGACCCGTATTCTTACGTTCAGTCATAAATGACGAAAATAAGTCAATAGCAGGCACTGTTTTCTTGCGAAGAGACGTTTTGCGTTCTGCTTTTTCATATAATTCTTTAAACTTCTCTTGGTCATTAAAAAATGCGTCATATAGACCCGGAACATCCTGTGGTGAGAACAATGTAATATTGCCACCTGTCATTAGCCGTTCATACATCAATTTATTGAACTGAACGCCATAATCCATGTGTCTAACACGATTATCTTCTGTGCCTTTGTTGTTTTTCAATACAAGTAAGTCTTCTACTTCATAATGCCAAACAGGATAGTATAATGTTGCCGCTCCACCACGAACACCACCTTGTGAACATGACTTAACTGCCGCTTGAAACATCTTATAGAACGGAATAACACCTGTATGTGATGCGTCACCGTTACGAATTGGTGAGTTTATAGCACGGATACTGCCCGCACCGACCCCAATTCCTGCTTTCTGTGAGACATATTTGACAATTGAACTAGATGTTGCGTTGATTGAGTCTAAACTATCGTCTGTTTCAATCAATACACAACTACTGAATTGTCTTTGTGGTGTGCGAACTCCTGCCATAACAGGCGTTGGCAATGAGATATCAAAAGTGCTAATAGCATCATAATAATCTTTAACCCACTTTAATCTTTCTTCTTCTGGATATTTGCTGAATAATGTTGCCGCAATTAGAACATATGCCATTTGTGGAGTTTCGTATATCTTATGTGTAACTCTGTTCTGAACTAAATATTTTCCTCGAAATTGTTCCATTCCAACATAAGTGATATCAAAATCTCTATCATGTCTAATGAAACCATTAATCTTTTCCCATTCTTCTTCTGAATAGTCTTCTAATAATGCTTTATCATAAAATCCAGATTTAACATTCTGATTGACCAATTCAAATACATGACATGGAGTAAATGCTCCATATACTTCTTTTCTAATATGATAATTGATTAAATTGCCTGCGGCCCATTGATAGTTGGGAGTATCTTCTGATATTAATTCCGCCGCGGCTTTGATAAGTGTTTCTTGTATTTCTTCGGTTGTCATTTCATTGTAAAATTGAATATGAGATTTTAATTCAACTTCACTTGCTGATACTCCTGCTATATCTTTACAAGCAAACATCACAACTTTGTGCATTTTTTCTAAATTTAAGTCTTCTTTTTCTCCGTTTCGTTTAACTATATGAATATCAGTCATTGTCCTCTAGGTCCCTAATATGTAGTAATTTCTGAATCTTCCATCCCTGCAACACGTAATTTAATAATATTTGTCAGTTGGAAGTGTTTAATTTCGAATCCTTTTGTTATTCCTAAGTATTGATTTCTCACCAGTGCCACTTGGTTTATCAATTCCCCAATCGCAACAATTTCATCTTCGCCGTCTGCGTATTTCTCAGCATCTCTGCTACTTAAAACTTTGTTATAGTTTTCTAAATACTTTCTCAAGTATTCACTTCTCTTTTTGCGTAACTGAATATTTAGATGTTCTAATATTGCTTCTATCTCTTGTAATTGGCCGAAACGCAACTCAACATACGCAGGAAGTCTAGTAGAATTTTTCTCAATGTTTCCGTGTATTTTTACTTCTTTTCTTGCTTCCGTGATTTCATTTTCAAAAAATTGAATACAATTTGGAATTTCACTCCAATCTTTTACTATTTTGCTATACCAATTCATTAGTCCCAATCATCGTCTTCATCTTCATAATCATCATCGTCTTCAAAATATCTATCTAGTGCAACTTCTAATACCGCATCGCCATCAATTAGTAAATCAATATCTTCAATACTCATTCCTAAATCATCACACTGTTTAATAAATATCTCTCCTGCTTCTATTCTATCTTTGCCTGGAATGTAGGGAAGCATATTTTCCCACAATTCGTAAAGTGATTCTGTTTCCAAAAAAGTCTCCTCAATATCTAATATTCATAAGCGATGTATTTATATATATTGACATTTTATACTGTTTCAGATTCTTGTTGTTCTAATCCATGTTTTTCATCTTCAAGATTATCATCTTCCCAATCATTCATAATGATATCAAGTTTTTCTGGTGTCCAATTCTTACGGAATTCAATCATCTCTTCACCTGATTTTGTGTTATATTTCAATCGGTTACCTTGTTTTACTAGTAACCCTTTTGCCTCAAAAAACTCAACTAATCCACTATATGGATTCATTCCTGTTTCATAAGGAATCTCTACTTGAACTCCTTCGAATGGTTTTGAGTAACGAGTTTTCATTACTTTACACGCCGCTCTAATACCATGCACTTGAGATGTTTTATTTCCATCAGCATCTACTTTTAACTTAAGTTTCTTCATTGCTACCACAATTGAACTAGCATAGATAAATCCTTGACCACCTGATATTTTATCATCTGGGTCGAACATATCTTGTGATGCGTATGTATGATTAGTTGCTACCATACCTATATTATATTGTCCAAACATATTAACACTATTTCTTACTAGTGCCGCTAAGGCTTTTGGTTTACGACCCATATCACCTTTCATATCGCCACGATTGAACTGGTCAACATCGGTTGGGGTCATCATCATTCCTAAACTATCAATGACAAATAATACTTTTGGACGGTCTGCATCTGGTGTATCTCCGTGGTCATCTCTGTAACCTTTCATAAAGTCCGCAATGATTTTAGCAACATCATCAATCATTGATACACTTAATTTTAATAATTTTTCTGGTGCAGTATCTACATCAAGGGCATGTAACCATGCCTCATCTAGTGCGTTTTCACTATCGATTAATACTACAAATATGTCTTGGTCTTGTGCGGCTTTAACAATATTACCTGCCGCTACAAATGATTTTCCTGCTCCACTCTCACCAGCAAAGACTGTTACTTTGCCCAGTGGTACACCTTTATGAAAGTCACCACTAATAAGTTTGTTTAATGTATAATTTCCTGTTGATATCCAAGTGTCTGGGTCTCTAAAACCAACACTCATACCAGGAACAGATTTCGTTATAGATTTGCGAAATTTACTCGCATCGAAGGCTCTTGCCATATTTTTCTCCTAATATATTGTAAAGTATGGGGAGATTTACTCCCCACACTCATGTTGGTTCTTAGTCAGTTTTTCTGCTTCGAATCATTGCTAAGATATCTGCCGCATCGGCCTTCGGAGCATCAGTTGTAGTTTCTGCTACTACTGGTGCTGGAGTCGGTGTCGGTGTCGGAGTTGGTGTTTCCGCAACAGGTTCTGCTTTTGCCTCTACTTTAACTTCTTCTACTTTTGGAGCAGTTGGAGTTGCAGTTGCAGTTTTAGTACCCATAGGAACATCTAATCCATAAGGTTTATAATACTGTCCCCATTTTACAGGGTCGTATAATTCACCATCAACAGATGCTTCAAACATCTCCTTGATTATTTGCATATCATCTTCCGTTGGACGTTTTGGCATGAACTCATTCAAGTCAAAAAGACCATGCGTTTCAACTATCGCACGTTCTTCTTCATTCAATGAACGTTCTTTGCGTGACCAACTTGAAGTTGAATAGTCAGCAAATTGTCCTTTTTGAGTCTTAGTAAGACGAAAGTCAGTTCCTTGTTCATAGTCTGTTGGTAGATTATCCATATCTGGGTCCATCAAAGCCGCTTTTAACAACTTAAAGATTTGTGGTCCGATAATAAATCTACGTACTGGATTTTCTGGTTGTTCACCACCAATTGGATCGGTAACAACTAATCCTTGAAAAACGTAAGAACGTTTCTTCCAATATGTACGACCCATATCTTCCATTGCTGGATCTTTGAACCAAGGACGAATCTCTGCGTGAATTGGGCATGGTTCTCCCCACATTTCAACACAAGGAACTTGAACGATTACTCGTTTTTGTTCATCTCCACCCTTAACACCTGGAAACGGAAGTTTTACAACTTGTCGTTCTTTCCAAAAGAATGTGTTTGTGGGGTCTGCATCTGGAAGGAATCTCAATACTGCTGTACTGTCGTTATCCATATTCCAGAAAGTGTAGACAGCATCTGAACCACGATTTGCCTGTGAGTTCTCTGATGCTTTGTTGTCTTGTGCGAGTAGTTTCGCACGTATTTCTGCTAGTGTAGCCATAGTTTTCTCCTATATTAGCCGTTATTAGTTATTTTGTATATTAGTTATATTAGCCTAAATGTATCATTTAAATTACTAATGATACTATTATACTTATCTTTTTTTCAAAAGTCAAGAGTTAAATGCTCCTTTTTGTGAGTTTTCTTAACTTCAAGATTGTAGTGAAAATAATTTAAACCATAAAAAAGGAAGCACTTAACTCCCTTTTATTATAACACAATTGATGTGTATTTGTCAACTAGAAAATGACATATTTTTAAAAATCATCAACACCTGCTAGATGTCTCATTTTGACTTGGTCTTCATCGTAAATATCTTCTGAGACTGCTTCTTCGGAATGTTTTAATACTTCGGTCCACTTGCCATTATCAAATATATAACCATACTCAGCACCCATTCTCATGGCAATACTATGTAAATCTTCTTCAGTTTCATTGCGTTCAGGTTTATTGTTATTCATGCCCTCTTTATCAGCATAAAATACACTATCGTCAATATCATTTCCTATACTCGATGCGTGTCCTTTTGAAATTGCTCTCTCAATTTCTTCTGGATTATTCCAACTGTTTTTTAATGTTTGACCTAATCCTTCTGGATATGCATCCCAATTCACACGAATGAAATCATAATTTCCTTGTGAATTTTTCATTCCCATTATTCCAGATGTGCCTTCTTTTAATTCTTGTTTTTGTTCTTTGATAAGAACTTTATCTGAATCAAACTTTGAGAATGCTTCTTCAAGCATTTCATTTATTCTTGTATCTGCTGATTTTGGCTCTTCTGTTTCTACAGATGCCTTTGACATCTTAAGTAAATGACCAGCAACTTTCATATCTTCTTTGTCTATACCGCTTGGATTTGAACGAATTTCGTTAGCAATATCTGTTAAGAAAAATGATATTTCAGCCGCTAAATCGTGACCTTTCTTCTTAGTCGTTCTATCTAGTAGTGTATCTACTGTAACTCTATCAGCCAAATCATCAAATGTCAATGCAATTTTAGAAATCTTTTGTTGAGCCACCTCTTCTGGAGTACGAGGTTCAGCAAATTGCGTCTTAATTTTATCATAATCATATGAAGGATTAGTTGGCTCTCCAAAAGATATCGTATTGACTATTTCACCAGTCTTTTTATCTCTTGCCGAAATTATTTCTCTAACTCTTGCTGTTTGATTGTCTCTACGGTCTGTCATTTCTTCTTCGTTTACACGATGAACAAGTGGTAAAATATCTTTTAATGACTCTTCAAATGATGTCTTCGTGAACTGTTGTACATATGAATCTAAAGTTTCTTCTGATATTTCTGCTTCTACTTTGTCTTCTTTAAGAGCAATATTTTCAACAAATTTTGCATAACCTCTAGCACCTTGGATTCTCTGTACTGTTTCTTTAATTGAATTCATACTACGTCTGACGTTGAATACAACATTACGATTGTTTTCATTTACTAATTGTTGCTTATCTACTATTTTAGTAAACTCTTTTAATTGTGCTAAATTACTTGATAACTCTACAATTGCTTCGCCTACTATATCATGTGGAACTCCACCTGATGCTACGTGACGTGCCATTGCTCTTGCACCGTTTAAGTGTATAAATGGATATTTAAAACGTTCGCCTTCTGCTGTTTCAATAAACATTGCTGATACATTGCGTGAACGAGAACCACGAGATTCTTCGTTTACTGGCGCACGATGTTTTAATATTAGTTTTACATTTTCTAATGTTTGTCGGCTTGTGCGTGATGACCCAGACAATGGGCCCATGCCTTCATTGACGTGGTCTGTCATGGTTTGCTCCTTATTTTGTTCAATCTTATATGCGTAATTCTTAGGTTCGATATGTTTTCCAAATGAACGAATGTCAAAATCTAACATATTAGTACGTGCTAAAGATTTCAATTGTTTCATCATATTATTGATGCCTGGCTTATCTATATCAACATCTTCACCAATATGAAATTTTAATTCTTGAGTTGAGTCATCAATGTTAACCATCATATTTGGTTCTTTTACATAGAAATATCTTGCTTCGGCTGGTATTGCTACACTTTTACCACTAGTAGCATCGAACATCTTCATCTGATGCCCACTGCCTTGCATTAATTTCATTACTTTTGTTGCGATGTCGTCTAAATTTATAGCCATAATTTTTATTCTCGTTCGTTATGGTAGTATTTATCAAAATATCACAGGAAGAGGGTCTGAATAATCGTCATCAGAGTCTAAAGATGATCCAAGCAGGTCTTCGTATCCTTCCTCGAACCTAGATATAACCTGAATCTGTCTTACACACAATAATGTTGCTGAAACTAAGTCATCTGTTTCACCAGTTTTTGCTTCAAAACTCTTTCCTTTTGCTATGAAAGTCTTTAATTCTCTTATTAAATTCTTGCTTAGAGGTATCATTTTATCACTTTCAATCCAAGATTTCATCTTCATACAAGCCGTAATTTTCGTCTTATATGTTGTGGTAAATCCTTTTCGAATTGCTCGTTGTCTGCCTTTCTTCTTTGGTTCATGTAAGAATGTACCAGGAAACTTATCTTCATCCATCTCTTGTATGACTACCAAAGCGGCTTCTCCCAATGAATTGTTCTCTACTGACCAATATATTTCAGGCGCATTATTGCCAAGTTCTCGCATTTCGTCATTGATAATAGTAAGAACAGTATGCATTGTTTTAACTTGACCATGAACATCTGTTCTATTATTCTGCCATTCTGCTACTTGAACAAGTTCTGGTAACGCCCACACTTCAACCGCAGAGTTATCTCCACCTGTTCCCATAGCAGGATCTAATCCTACAACATAAGTAGAATCTTTATTGATGCTCTCATACCATCGAACTTGTCCTGTTCTTAATATTGGTTCTTTTCCTTTGATTCCTGACAGTTTTAAACTGTTAACTAACGTTTCATCATATGCGATAAACTGACATTCGTGTTCTCTTAAGAAACGTTCTTTACCAACTCGTGCTTCTTCTTCAACTGCCCATTCTTTATCTCTATCTGGATGTTGATGCCATACTGCTTGGTATGGTTTGAAACCATTGATACCTACGTCTGTTTCATTTCCATAATCATCTAATTGCTTATTAGCACCTGACCATATAATCGCAAACTGGTCATCATCTAAGTTAGGAGTTGATGTGATAATTGCTTTACCACCTGTTGCCAGTGTTGGAGATATAGAAGTCCAAAATTCTTTTGCTATTGTTGGTCGGACAAACGCAAACTCATCTGCGTATAGTAATGAAATTGAAAGACCACGACCAGTGTTTTCTGTTGTTGCTTGTGAAATAATACGTGAACCATTATCAAACTCGATACTACCTTTGTTATAATTTGTCACACCTGCTCTAATATGGTCTGGACACATCTCATACGCATATCTGATTCTGTGCATGATTTCTTGTGCGCCTGAAAACTTATGAGCCGCAATCAGAACTGTTTGGTCTGGATTGAACATTGCGTACCATAATAGATAACCAGCCGCTGTTGTTGATTTACCCATCTGTCTACCCAACATAGATATAGAAAATCTATAATTATGATAAGACTTTGCTAACTCTTGTTGATAATTGTATGCCGCATATAGTATACTTCCACGTGTAGGATGCTGAATCATAAAATACTTTTCCAGAAAATAGAACGGGTCTGTCATACACTTGCTAAATTCTAACAATTGTGTATTACTAAATTGGGTTTTTTGATGTGGTTTTTTAGTTAAATCTGCCATTATATACTCACTTAATTATAATAGTATTTATCTTTGCATATAATATAATAATTATATCAGATAAATAGTATTGATGATTGGGGATTCCCACTCCAACATCAATCATATGGGAGAAATAATATGGCAAGATATAGAGGTCTTAGAGCAGTCGCAGGTATGGCTCGTATTAAGGTTAGACGTACAATCGATTTAAGAGAGTTGTCTGATTTTGGTGCGATTACATCAAGCGGTGATGATTTACCGACAGCAGGTGCAGGACATAGTTCAGCAACTGGTGGTTCAACAGGTGTCACTCGTGGTTATACTCAATTGGGTTTAGTTACAGGTCCTGTTGTTGACAACCAAGATATGGGTTCAATTGCTACAACGGCGTCAACAGACGTTAGTTATAATGATGAATCTTATCAGTATGGTCCAAACAGAGGTTACTAATCAACTCTAAAGTAATATTTAGGAAACCCGCTGAAAGGCGGGTTTTTTAATGGGCGCCCAACAAAAAAGTCTCACTAGGAGACTTTATTTGTTCGCAATGGAGGAATGCTTTTAATTTT
>Ga0208299_1002410_pt1 | contig 12663 bp, 17 predicted proteins | sample 15_taG_FD_184089 | JGI IMG/M metagenome (GOLD analysis project Ga0208299, IMG submission 184089) | Marine viral communities from the Subarctic Pacific Ocean - 15_ETSP_OMZ_AT15312 metaG (SPAdes) (version 2) | ecosystem: Environmental > Aquatic > Marine > Oceanic | place: Pacific Ocean | collected...
TTTTCATAGTGTTTAGTGTTTATTTATTATATATCATTATAAATTTTGACAGTCCTACTTGTATTGTTTTTGTTAGTGTATAGCCTTTGTTTTCAAGGGCTGTTTTCTTTCTTTCTGCCTTCTTTATACTTCTAATATCATTGTTGTCTACTTCAATTTTCATAGTGTTTGTGTTTATTTTTTAAAATATTATGTGTTGTACGAGCCGAAGCGTCGAAACTGATAAAATCTTGATTGTGGATTATTCCACCGACTTTAACATCTCGAACGCTTTAGCTTTTTACACTTTTATATTATCATAGTATAATAATCATGTCAAGTACTACTTATCCACAGGCTAGAGGGTGGAAAATAAGGGACTTGACAAATACTGAAAAAAAGGTGTTACATACTTTGCTAAGGTTAGCGAAGGTGTAACACCTTGCAACAGCTTGTAACACCTTTTTTTGAAAAAGGTGTTTACATCATTTTTCGCTAAGATTACTTATAGAATCGAAGTTTTTTTCTACTGTAACACCTTTTATATAAAAAAGGTATATTCTTCTGGACAATTATATTATTGTATCTTCCCAGAAAAAGTTGGTTTTTTTGGTCAAAAGGTGTTACAGTCTGTGGAAAAGTCAATTTAGAGGCTAAGGTCAGCAGAAAAAAGTGTAAACACCTTTTTTGTAAAAGGTGTTTACAAGCTGTTAACACAAAATGGTGAATTTGTCAAGGGTATTTTGTGCGTCTTAATTATTTGTGGTATAATGAATGTAAGATAAATAATTTCAAAGTATATGGGTAAACCAGCCCCAAAAGGAAATAATTATAAAATGAAATGGAAGACTTCAGAAGAAAGAAAGGTAATACATAAAAAACTGTGTTCACATTTGCGCGAAGGGCTTTCTTGGGGTTGTTTTCCGCCTGCAGATAAACAGACTGTATATAGGTATATGAAGGATTTTCCAACAGATTTTGTTGCCGATGAAATTGCAGCGGCTGAAAAAGAGGGAATCCTAGGGCTGGAACGTGCAGGCGTTGAGGCTTCAAAGGGTAAAAGAAAGATTGATTCGAACAGTTGGAAATTCATTATGATGAACCGCGCAGGTTGGAGCTTATCGAGTAAAGAAGACATTACGTCAAACGGTAAAGACATTTCTTATGGTTGGGGGAAGCCTGACAGCCCAAATAAGAAAGATAACGACAATAAAGGTAAATAGTATCAATTAAATAGAATAGACGCCTTAAAACGCAACCTGGGGCGTCGTACATTTTTATGCTTATGTGTCGCACATCATACATTGTACGACACATGTTAATAATTTCGCTAACTTATGCCAAAAAAAATACTTTACACGCCTAGACATTGGGCTTTAGAGCATATACATGATAGGTCTGAACGTTGGAAGGTTATTATTGTACATAGGCGTGGCGGTAAGACTACAGCCTGCATTAATCACCTTATAAGGGATGCCATGCAAATTAATGGCTCGCGTTATGCTTATATAGCCCCTACATACAAGCAGGCTAAAAATATAGCGTGGGATATCTTAAAGTCTCATTGTATTGATGTACAGGGTGTAAAGTTTAATGAGAGTGAGTTGCGTGCTGATTTTGGTAATGGTTCACGTATAACGTTATATGGAGCTGATAATCCAGATTCTTTACGTGGTGTAGCTTTATGGGGTGTTGTATTTGACGAATACAGTCAACAACCTAGTAACATCTTTAGCGAGATTATACGCCCTGCATTGGCAGACAATAAAGGATATGGGGTATGGATTGGTACACCAAAGGGAAAGAATGATTTCTATAGGCTTTTTGTGGAGTCGCACAATAAAAAAAACTGGTATGGTGCTAGATTATCAGTTGAAGACACAGGTGAATTAGATGATGATGAATTGGAAGATGCACGTATAACAATGAGCGAAGATGAATATAAGCAAGAGTTTTTATGTTCCTTTGAGGCACATATAAAGGGTTCAGTGTATAAGCAGGAATTAGAGAAGGCTAGAAAAGAGAAGCGTATATTGCCAATTCATTATGATGAACAATTACAGGTTGTAACTTCATGGGACTTGGGAATGAGTGACAAGACGTCTATCGGTTTTTTTCAGAAGTATAGCAATGAGTTGCGTTTGATTGATTATTATGAGGGTACTGGACACGGATTAAAGCACTATATTGACGTGATAAATGATAAAGGTTATACGTATTCAGAGCATATATTGCCACATGATGTTAAGGTACGTGAATTGGGTACTGGGCGGACAAGGTTAGAGACTTTGGAGTCTTTGGGTCTTACAAATTTAACAGTCGCAAAGAATATTGGTATAATAGAAGGGATAAATGCGGTACGTTCTATTTTTAATCGTTTATGGATACATGAGGGGTTGGAGGAAATGATAAATGCGTTGAGTCAATATAGGTATGATTGGGACGATAGATTGGGTAGGTATAGAGTGAAGCCTTTACATGATTGGACAAGCCATACGGCTGATATGTTGCGTTATTTTGCAGTTATGGAGCATATGTTGATATCAGAAAGGCGTATTAAGTCTACTAGTCAGATTAATTTTATAGATAGTTCACATGAAGTTAGCGCGTATTAAGTGCTATAATCCGCTATTGAGCAAGCTCGCCCAATACCCTAGTTTGTTCATTGGTGGTTTATAGAATTTAAATATAATGTATGTTTGACAACAATGAAAAACAACAAGTAAACTATCAACCTAACGACGATGAGGCTGAAGTTTTAAAGGGTATTAACCAGAAGTTTGAGGATTCACGTTCACAGCGTGAGTTACCATACCGTTTTTTTGAGAATAGGAGTTTTGAACAGTTTATCCAGTCTAATAAGGATAATTTTAACAGTTATACGAAACCACGTAATAAGGACTGGAAGGCTAGAGTATTTAAGCCGTTGACACATAACCGAACAGTTGCGGTTATAGCACAAACATTGAGTAGTATTATCAAGCCTCAGTTCATCGCACAGAACACTGAACAGCGTGTCGACCGTAAGATGACAAAGGTAATTGATGATTTGTATGAGTATTCTACAGAGCGAGAGCGTTTTGAGAAGAAATTTGTTAAAGGTATTACGAATGGTTGTATCGAGGGTACAATCCATATATTAGATGAGTATAGGAATGATATCCGTACTATTAAGGAGATAAAGAGTATAGACCATGAGACTGGCAGGGTTGAGTATGAGGAGAAAGAGCTGAAGGAGTTCGAGGGTATGAGCGCTGAGATTATCCCGAACTTGGAGATATACCCGGGTAATACGTACGTGTTCGATATACAGGAACAGCCTTATATGTTTAGGAGAAGGTTGGTGGATTATGAGACGGCTGCTAATCAGTATAATAAGTATGAGAATTGGGACTTCGTGACACCGGGAATGAGATATTATTATGACGAGAATATCGATAAGTACGTAGAGAAAGAGAATGACGATATAGCAGATAATTTAGTTGAGGTGTTAGAGTATTGGTGTAAGCAGTATGATGAATATCACGTTGTTATCGGTGGAGTTTTGATGACACAGTACGACAATCCTATCCCGTACGACCATAAAATGTACCCTATAGCTAAAACGGTATATGAGCCGTTTGACATTCAATTTTATTGGGGTAATAGTATCTCTAATAAGTTAAGGTACGAGCAGGGTGTATTAAATACAGCGTATCGTATGATGATAGATAGGGATTACTTGAGTTTAATGCCCCCGTTTTTGACAAATGATACTGGTATATTAGGTGAAGATTTATTTGTACCTGGCAGAGGTGTCTCGGTTAAAACTGGTACGGAGTTTAATGTGATGGATCATTTCGTTAAGGGCAACGGTAACTCACAATTTAACATGATAAATTTATTAGAGCGTTCGATGGACGGTTCTAGTGTAAACCCTACGACGGCAGGACAGTCATTGCAGGGCGACCAGACGGCTACAGAGGTGTTGAACATGGAGCGTAACGCTAAGACTATATTAGGGCTATTCGGTATATTTATAAGTTTTTTAGTGGAGGATTTCGCGCGGTTGCGTGTAAGTAATATATTGAGTTTTTATCCGGACTTGGAGGATGTGGACAGGATAACGGTCACTAACAAGAGTTTGGCAGACGGTAGTATGGGCGATAAGGAGATTAGGTTTGACAGGTTGGAGGAGATGACTCCACAGGTTAAATTTGAGAAGGAGTTAGAGGTATTAACTGAGGCTGGCGAAGGTAGGGAATTAGTGGTATTAGATAGGGAGGATTTCCAGAATTTGGATGTATTTGTGAAGATAGTCGCTAACCCGGAGCCTAGGGTATCGGACGCGCTGGTACAGGTTGAGGCTAGAAATAAGTATGCTACATATGCGAACAATCAGCTGATAGATCAGGCGGAGAACACGCGTCAGTTGGTACGAGCGTATGGTGACGACGAGAGTAAGCTGTTAGCGGAACAGATGTCACCGATGCCACAGCAACAGCAACAGCAGGCAGTGACACAGGGTGCTAATATAAGTGAGTTAATATAGGGTATGAAATATTTAAGGCTTTTTATAGTGAAGACTTTGATGAGGGGTTTAGTTAAGGGCGTGTTATTAGAGGATGATTTTAAGAGGCAGGAATATAATGACACTAGTTATTTGACAGGTTGTAAGAGTTTATATAAGAACCGTTTGTTAAAGTATATTTTGCAGAAGCATAAGAGAAATGTTATAATGAAGTTAACGAAGACGAATGTGACGAATATGACGAAAGAGGAGGACGCGTTTTATCGTGGTTCGTTGTATATGATAAGGACGATAGAGACGACTATTCGGAACGGTAACAGTGACTTTGAGAGTTTAGAGAAGTTCGAAGAATATTTTGATTAGTGTATGGAGAAACGACAATCTCCTTAAATGGTCGTTAAAAAATAAAGTACAAAAGTTATGTCAGAAGTAAGCTTAAACGGTATTAACGATATGTTGGCCGAGAAGTCGAATGAAGTAAAAGAGGAAGCTGTGGAGACTTCAACCACAGGGACAGAAATGGACAGTCAGAGCATCGAAAGCGTCGAAGACGATGTAAAACAAGAGGATAATCCATACAAGGCGGAGCTGGAGAAAGTACAAGAGAGTCTTGAGCGAGAGCGTGAGACCCGTAAGTACGAGCGCGGTAAGCGTAAGGAGTATCAGAAAGAGAATGAGGAGTTGCGTAGCTCAACGTCAGACGAAAGTTTTGACATGGAGAGTAAGATCGCCTCAATGTTGGACGAGAAACTTAATCCAATTTTGCAAAAAGTTGACCAAGATAAGCTGGACAGCCAGATATCGAAGGTTACAGACGATCCTCATAAAGCTGAGTTAGTGAAGTACCATCTCGAGAACTCGGTACGACGTACTGGCAGTTTGCAAGAGGATATAAAGAAAGCGGAGATTTTAGCGGACTCGGTAGCGTACAAGAACGATATAGAGAAGAAGGTACGTAAGAGTGAAGCTAAGAAATTTGCGGCAAAAGGTGGATTAAAGGGAGGTGGGCGACCTCAGAACTTCGAAGAGAAGAAAACTTTATCTGCTGGTCAGGCTAATATCTTGAAGCATTTCAGGAATATTAACCAAAAGTAAAGAATAAATAGGGTATTGACTACCCTTTTTTTAATAAATTAAAAAATAATATGGCAAATCAAACAGTTCCATTTCATGCTTTGAACCCAACAGCTAGAGTACGAGAAGTGCGTTTAGTTGCAGGTGCGACAGCTCCAGAAGTAGGGCAATGGTTAATCCAAGACACAGCGGGAGACGCAGAGTATTATCAAATTCCAGCAGACGGTGCTAGTAACGCTGACAACTGGGGCGGAGTAATCTCTGAAATTTTATCAGCGGTAACAGCTACAGCTGACGGTCGATACTTAATTTTCGACGCGCAAGATACTACATTCAGAGGTCCAGCAACTACATCAGGAAACTTGGCTACTTCAATTTTGAATACTAAGGTTACTATGGATGTAAATTCTAGTTATCAGACTGTAGACGAAAATGATACAACAAACGGAGTATTATTCGTTGAAGGTTTCGACGCAGATGCAGGTACAATCGACGTACGAGTTGACGTAGATAATTTAGCTATGTCAGCGTAGTAGTTTAAGTTTAATAAATAAAAAAATAACATATGGCTAGTTCAGGTCAAAGTGGTAATCTGGTACAAACAGTTATCGACGAAATGTTGGCTGATTCGGATTACCGATTATATTCATCTCCAGACTTCGGTTCGGTAAAAGATGGAATGATCATGAGACAAATCACACCAGAAAACGGTTCATTCATTGAAGCTCCTTTCGGTGGCGGTGGTTACTTTAAGCAAACAGGTGAAGAGCAAGATCCTAACAAGGTAAATTCTCGTTCAGGAGATGCAAAGACATTCACAATGAATGACTATACACGTTCTGAAACATTACCAGACAACTTCGAAAGAGATTCTAGTAAGCATTATGCGGTTGCTAAGATTCTTTCTAATATGCGTAAAGCGGCATATAAATCTATGGAATTATTCGGGATGGAAGCGTTCCGTGCTGGATTTTCAACAGCTACAACATACACAGGTACATCAATCTTCAACAATTCTCATACATTATTGGACGGTACTACATTGGATAACTTGATCACTCCAGCGTTAGACGCAGATGCTTTAGAAGAAGCTATCATCGCGTTGACACAAATGAAAGATCAAGACGGAGTTATCGGTGCATATGAACCAAAGGTTCTACTAGTACCTACGGCGTTATACCGAGAGGCTACAGAACAAACAGGTTCAGTGCTTAAAGCTGGTACAGCGAACAACGACATTAACTACGTATTATCTAAATACGGTATCCGAGTGAAACAGTCTCCATTCTTAGGGGCTAATATTTCAGCAGGTACAGGAATCACAGCTGGTTCTGACGTATCATGGTTCTTAATTTCTGACGATACTCCATTCTTAAATGTTATGGTAGATGACTTAGAGTTAGAAGTGGTAGATTCTTCAGTGCGAGATAACTTCGTTTCTTTAGCGAAAGCTAAGTTCCGACAAGTTACAGGGGCTACTATTCCAAACGGTGTAATTGCTTCAAACGGTACTACATAGACTTAAAATAAACTGAGGGGGATTGGACGCTGGCGTGGTTGCTGGTAAGATAGTATTTCAACTGAAATGCTGGGTATCACAATAGATAGGGTTGTAGGGTGGTAACGTGCCACCCTCCTTCTTTAATGAATTAATAAATTTATATATGCGAACAAGACAACCAAAGCAGCATACATTTTTAAGTGCAGCTGCAGCAACTGGAGCAGGTACGGTAATGAGAGTTTCAGAGTATCGTCACCTTACAATAGAGCTTTCGACTGCTAGCTCAGCGGATCTGACTGTATTGTGTAAGGGTGCGGTTATCACAGCCCCTACATTTACATCAGCGGCTTCACCTACAAATGCGTGGAGCGCGATAGGCATGTATGATTACGAAGATGCGACGCTAAAAGATGGAGATACAGGTATTGTATTGACAGGTACAGACGACACAATGTTGTTGACGGTTAATACAGACGGTCTAGATTACTTAAATTTTGATGTAACTGCGTATGTGGCAGGTGCGTTAACGGTTAAGGGTGTAGGATATACAAACGTTTAAAGAAATAAATAATTAACTATATGGCATTTAGACCACAATCGGGACTAGTTCCTGGGACAATTGACGGTCAATTGATTATAGATGACACAAACACTGAGGCGTTCTTGGTAAGAAAGGATGGCGACACGGGTGATGTGTTCACAGTGGATACATCGGCATCAAACATTCTTGCGAATGCTCGTTTAAAAATGGGTACAAGTCAGCCATTCTGGCCTTCACCAGGTAAAGCGGCAGGTTTGCAATTCTTAGGTACAGCAGCAACTCGTGCAGGTATTATCTATGATACTGACGAGGGAATGAGTTTAGTAGCTGGTGACAATGACGGTAACGGTAACCATGTAGTTGCCTTGATTTCTGGTGGAAATGTATTAAAGGATCATGACATGGATACATTCCAGACAGATCCTACATTTTTCTACTTCTCTAACACAGATCCAGATTCAGACAATACACAGTATGGAACAGCACGTCATGATACATTTGACTTTGTGTTAGGGGCAGGTTCTGGAGAGGTTAAAATTGAGAGAGGGCAGAAGTGGAATCGTACAACGTCAGCGGCAGGTAATTATACAGCGGTTGCAGGTGATATGATCATCGCTAAAACTGGTATTACAGCCAGCGGAGACACTGTTACATTAATGGCGGCATCTGGTATGGAAGGTCGTGTGCTAATAATTAAAGATGAATCAGGTAACGCAGGAACAGATAATATTACAATTGACGGTAACGCAGCAGAAACTATTGATGGTACGGCTACTATACCGATATCAGTGGACTATGGTGTTATTCGTCTATATAGTGACGGTTCTAATTGGTTTACTATTTAATATACAAATATGAGTGGAGTAAATTTCAACGCAACAACGGCCCCTGCACAGGGTAGCTCGTATGCCGCAAGTATTACAGCTTCTACAACCCAAACACAGGGGCAACAACCTTTAACAGCTAAATATAACCAGATATCTGTGTGTGCAAATGATAACGATACAGTCACTTTGCCTGCTGCTTTAGCTGGGCATTCTTGTATTGTACAAAATGATGGTGCAAAGACATTGCAGATATTCCCTGCCAGTGGTGAAACATTGGGTCAGGGTATTAATGAGGCGATGACTATTTCTACATTAAAGACAGCGATGTTCTTTTGTAGCGTAGACGGTACATGGTTTGAGCTAAAGCCTGCTGAAACAGAGAAGGATTGGATGTTGATGGGTCGTTCATCGTCAAATGATTCAATAGCTGTAGACACAAGGATTGAATTTAATACTATTGTCGCTCAGGCAGATGGGTTAAGTTTGATTTCATTAGATACAATTACTAACATAGGGCGTATTACATTAACAGGTGGATATGATTATGAGGTCACTACAGGATTGCGTATCGGTGACGCTGGAAATGATCTTGCAGAGTTTATGTGGTATGACGTTGATGGTACAGCGGAGGTAACAACAGCTATTCGTGGTTCTGGTGACTGTAACTGGGCAACAACAGGAGACCAGCCAAACGCTTTTGCGATACTTTCTCCAAGTTCAGACAATGATTATGAGTTGCAAGGTTATGCTATTGTAAATAGCCCTGTAATGGCAGCTGATTGGAGTTTTGTTTTTATTAAACAAATGTAATTTAAAAACTATGTCAATGGAAAGGTTAACATACGAAGAAATACAGCAAATAGCTGTTAAGTTAAAAACATTAGATAAATCAAAGGCTGAAAATTTGGGAGAGTTTTTGGGTATTAGAAAGGCTATTGATTATTTAGATAGTATTACTTATGACGTATCTTTTGCTAAATATGAATTAGGTAAGATGCAGAAAGAAAAGGGTAAGGATATGTCTAAGGTACTCAAAGAGGTTGATGCTATGATGACAGAAGGTTTTGATGTGGATTTTAGCAAAATTAACGAAGGTTTATTAAGTAAAATCAAATAATATGTCTAAAAAAGTATTAGAAACATTCTATCAGACCGAGGCAGAAGCTGGTGCAGCTCTACAAGCGGCAAAGCTTGACCCTACTAGTGCAAAGAAATTGATTGTACGTGAGTTAACAGCTGATGAGCTTTTACAAGAGAAGAAGAAGGCCGAACAAGGTAAAATTAACTACAAGGCTAAAAGTGCAAATGAGTTAAAGGCTGAAGAAGATAGAATGAAAAAAGAGTACGACAATCACGTAGCAAACCTTAGTAAATTAAAAACTCTATAAGATGGTTAGTGAATGTAATGCTACAAAAAAAGATATGGAGATAGCGTTACTTCAACATGAGAATCGTTTGTTAGAGGTGTTGGAGTCTAGGGAGAAGGAGCGTAATGCAGAGTACGATGTTAGGAAGCGTGAGGTGGATACAAAGATGCTTGAGCTTCTATTAGAGGTAAAAAGGCACCCATCTGACTACCAAAAGGTTATCTCGAAAAGCATGAGTACCCTTACAGAGTACATTGACTCTAAGGTTAGCGAGATTAACAAGACTTTAAAGGATGATTATGTACCAAAGACTGACCTATTGCCAATTAATAACTTTATAGCTGCACAAAAGAAAATAATGTGGGCGTTATTATTTATAATAATAGGCGAGTTAGTTGGGCTAGGGTTTATCTTGTTACCAAAATTATTTGCAATCATATGAATGAAATGAAATGGAGTTTGCTGATTATGCTATTAACCACCCTTGCAGTTCTACTTGCGATCATAATAATTTACCTAACTATTATCTATAATGACACAACGGTCTTAACAGGACGACTAGTTAGTTTTTTAGATTGGTATCAGGATAGTTTCGAGGTTCAGTAATAATAATAATAAAATGTCACGAAGAAAGATGGTATACAAAGGGACAGGAAAAAGGATGGTAAGGAAAAAGCGTCCCTCGACAACACCACGAAAAGCTAGGCGGGTAGCTAAAAAATAACCTTTCATTATGAATACAGGTCTAATAATCAAGAGTCCAGGCCCAAGTGATTGGCGGTTCGGCGGTTTTAGTGCGATGGAGTATGAAGCATTGCAACAAGATGGTCAATGGAAAGACTACTTGCCAGTAGTAGAATCACAACATGCTATTGAGAAATGGAAGTTTGACTCTATGGCGTGTGTAAGTTTTTCGGCTAACAACGCCTTGGAGACTATGTACAAACGACGTTTTGATAGTGATATTAACCTATCTGATAGATTTTTAGCTAAAGTGTCTGGTACAACAACTAGCGGAAACTGGTTGGTTAAAGTGGCAGATGCCATAAGAGATAATGGTTTTGTGTTAGAAAGTGACTATCCTTTTCTTGCAGAGGATCAAGATAATGACAGTGATTATGACTGGGCTGATTTCTACAAGGATATACCTGAGGGTGTACTAAAAAGAGGTAGGGATTCACTAGAGGGCTACGATATTCATTATGAATGGGTTGGTACTGGCACGGCTGATCAAATTATGTATGCTTTAAGGTTTAGCCCCCTGCAAATTACATTGCGATATGCTTCTCAGAAAAAAGCTGTTAACGGTATTATCCCTTGGGATGGAAAGCCATCAGATCATGCGACTCTGCTTGTAGGCTATAAGCGAAATGAATATTGGTTAACGTTTGATACGTATTCACCGTATTTGAAGAAGGTTGCTTGGGATTACCCTATTAGCGACTGGTCTATGAGATTTAATATTAATCCTAAAACTATGGAGAAACCATTAATTATTTCGAATGCACTTATATTTGAGGCAGAGGGTGCTGGTAGGGCTGGTTTATTTCTTGATGGAAAGATTATTATAGATGAGTTGCCGAAAGTACTATTACAGTATCAGATGCGTAATAAGAGTTTCCCAAACACACGAACATTAACAACAGAGCAATTTGATTTATTTGAACACCAGGACTTCAAAGGTAATAATTTATAATATGAATTTCCAAGATGTTAAAGATTGTATGGGGGACGAAGAGGCCTCCGTTGAATTAATGACAAAACAGCCTATGGATAGATTAAATAAATATTTAAATGAGAAAAGTATGGCAGGTAAAAAATGGTACACATCACGTACAATATGGCTAGGTAGCCTTACAACGTTAGCGGGTGTTATTGAATTTGTGATACAATACCTACAAGGAGACATTAGCCTTGGCGCGTTGATGTTGGCAATTATTGGTTTGGCTATCAGTGCATTGCGTTTAGATACAAAAGATCCAATTCAAAAAGTTTTAAAATAAAAATATGGCATTCACGTATTCAAATTTAAAGTCAGATCTCGAGACTCAGCTAGGTAATCACTTTACTAGTTTAGTGAACCCACGTCGAGCAATTAATAATGCAGTACGTGAATTAGCGTTAGAGATGGACTTACGGACAACTATTCGACACTCGCAGGGTATTCAAGTGGCTTATGACGATATATACAGATATTCTACGCCGACAGATATAAAAGGTGAGAACCTTATAGATATAGTAAAGGCCAAAGATAAAAAACGTTTATCGAACGTGGAGTATGAGAAAGTTCCGCTAGAACAGTTCAATAGATACTTTACTACCAATACATACACATACGATCACAATAATAGTGTGAATTGGTTCAAAATAAATTATGACGTAGATACGACAAAGATACTTGTAAGTGAGTTAGATTCATTGACGGCGAACGGTACATGGACAGCTACTGACAGTGGTACTAACCTACAGACGAACACTTTTAATTATATTACAGGGTCGGCGTCTTTATCGTTGGACATGACAGCCCTTGGTACGACTATGAGTATCACGAACAGTACTTTGACAGCAGTTGACCTTTCAACGTTAGAGGATAAAGGTAAATTATTCTTGTGGGTCTATCTACCTGAGGTATCGACATTGACAAGTGTGGATATGCGTTGGGGGAGCGACGCTAGTAACTACTGGTCTAACTCAGCTACAGCGCCGTTTTATGGTGGTACTTTTGAGATAGGTTGGAACTTAGTGGCATTTGGCTGGGACGGTGCGACAGAGACAGCGACTCCAGATGCTAGCGCTATCGACTATGTGAAAATTGACATGGTGTTCAGTACTAGCCCGACAGATCTTACAGGTTATTTATTTGA
>Ga0208299_1002412_pt1 | contig 12661 bp, 13 predicted proteins | sample 15_taG_FD_184089 | JGI IMG/M metagenome (GOLD analysis project Ga0208299, IMG submission 184089) | Marine viral communities from the Subarctic Pacific Ocean - 15_ETSP_OMZ_AT15312 metaG (SPAdes) (version 2) | ecosystem: Environmental > Aquatic > Marine > Oceanic | place: Pacific Ocean | collected...
TGTAATTCCTAACTAAACTGTGTGCAAACACTTTTGCGCAGGCATGAGGACTGGCCGGCATAAACCTTGTTTCCTCATTTTGGGGATAATTTGGATTATCACCAAACATTTCTGATGAAGAAGCTTGATAAAAACGAATTTTCGGGTTAACAATACGAATTGCCTCCAGCCACTTAAGTGTTCCCATAGCAATAGTCTCTACAGTCTCTTCTGGGACATCAAAAGATACCCTAACATGGGACTGGGCGCCTAAATTGTATACCTCGTCAGGCTTATAGTCCAACAATAAGCGGTACAAAGCACCCGAATCTGTAAAATTATAGTATTCTATTTGAAAATTCGGGTGTTCAAAGCGCTTTTTATCAATTCTAGAAGTGTAAATTGACGAAGCTCTTCGGGTCAGACCAATAACTTTATAGTTCTTTTCTAGCAATAATTCAACTAAATAATAACCATCTTGACCGGTTGCACCAATAACCATGGCTGTTTTTTCGGGTTTTTTGTATGTTTTTCTCAAACTTCTTCTTTTTTGCTTATTTTTTATAATATAATATTTAGCTACAAAATGCAATACTTATCTAATATTTTGTAAGTATTTTTTTAATTCTCAAACCAGATCTCCCATCTCCATAAGGGCAGACGCTGTTTATTTCGAAATTTTTTATCAGGCGTTCGAAAAGCATTTTTAAGTGCCGCGGCTCTTTACAAATATGCAAATGTCCTGTCTCTAAGGCTTCAGGTCTTTCCGTGGTTTTTCTACAAACTATAACTTTTTTATTAAAAAAACTACTTTCTTCTTGTAGACCTCCGCTATCTGTTATAACTAATTTACATTTTATTAATATCTTTAACAGCTCTTCGTGATCTAGGGGATCTAGAATTTTAATATCTTTTAAAATTTCTTTATGCTTTTTAACATTTGGGTTTGGATGCATTAAAAAGATAAATTTAAAATCTTTATTTCTTTTAGCAATATTATTTATTTCTTTAAACCATTCATTAATTAATGCATGATTTTCTCTTCTATGCAGTGTTATAAGAACTTTATTTTCATAGTCACAATTATTTTTATATTTAATTAAATTATCTAAAACGGAATTGCCAGTTACATAAGAGACTCCGGAAACATTTTCTTTTTCTAAGTTGCATCTAGATTCCTCTGTTGGACAAAAATTAATATCTGATATTCGTGATATCATTTGTCTATAAGCTTCTTCCGGGAATGGATTTTCTAAGTCACCGCTTCTTAAGCCGGCCTCAAGATAGAAAATTTTAATTTTCCTATTATATGCTGCCAATGCACACCCGAGGGCGCTAGCAGTGTCTCCTTGTACCAAAACACTATCAAAATTTCCATTTGGAAATTGAGTCATGCAAGAACTTATAATCGCATCTAGTCTATTTAAATTTGTTTTACTAATTACGATTTTAAAGTCGACTTGTACATCCTTTAACAAATCTTCGTGTTGCCCTGTAAACAATAAGGCATATTCATCTCTATTTAGATGCTCAATAATTGGCTTGATTTTCAACCATTCGGGCCTAGTTCCGAAGCAGATCAACAACAACTTAAAGTCTCCAAGCATCTTTGTGGAAAATCAAGTCATCTGAACATATCCCCAAACAAGTATCGGTATCATCGTTAAAGATCTCCGGCATGACTGCTATACTATTTTTAATAGGTTGATTTCCAGGAAATGCCCAAATAAAATTTTTGCTCGTTAAAGTAACGGTATCTTCTTCGTGCCAAAAGTAATTTAAGCTATTTTTATCTGTTAAGTACTCCAAAGATTGTATATTTTTACAATGGATCCAAAGAACTTCAGAACGCTCAAATATCCAAGATTCTTTAATTAAATATTGAGGGTTATCATGACCTAAATAAATTCCACCATCAGCTAACCAAATGTCAACTTCTACATCAAAACCACGCTCAATAGCATAATCGATATAATCTGGTTGATTTTCTTTTTCAATATTCTTACCAGTTATATTACCCCTATGAGCTATGAGATGCTTCATTTCCAAAGCTCTTCATTCAAAAATATGCTCTTATCTAATAAATTATTTTTAATAAAATGATATTTATATAAACAATGGTTGTTTACTAAAAGAGTTTTTCCAACTGTCAATCTTTTAAGTTTTTCTGTCTTTTCTTTCTTTAACATTTCATTCGAAAATTCATCTCTTTCATTACTGAGGGGCCACCCGGTTCTGCAAAGCTGAGCATATTCGCTATTTGGATTAATATACTCAAATAAGCAATTGTATAAATTTCCAATTTTATCAATATTTTTTGAACTACTATAAAACCAGTGGTCGGAAAGTCCAGCATTCATTTGATCCCAAAAAGCCTGATATATCATATTCATGTCTTTAGAGCAATCAAAGCTTAAATGACTTGTTTTGTTTTTTCCAAAATTATGATGTCCGACGTCAAATCGGGTTGTTAGAACACAATCATAGATAAAGTTTTCTTTTATTTCTTTTTCTCTTTTCAATTCTATTGATTTCATTCTAGAATATAAAAAACTTAATGTCTTAAATATATCACCTTGTCGTGGTGATGTGTTTTTAGAATAAATATCACATGTATTAAAAGAGATCTTTTCTTTATGAAAAGTTTTTTGTTTTTCAAAAAGAAAACTAATAGGATTAAATATATTTTTTATTTTTTCCTCAATATCAATATCCCATGAGTGAATAAACACATCACAATCTTTAATTTTATTTTTTAAAGATTTAAATTTTTCATCATAAGCTCCCGATGACAATACTGTGCTGCCCCTGGACAGACCATGGATACATACTGCGGTTCTCACTTTAGGTATTCTCTAGCACTAACTCTAAAAGGTCTCCATCATTAAAAAATGTATTAGATTTTCTAACTGATGTTTCATGAATAGAATATTGAGTTCTGCATAGCTTATTCATAATTGCATCTGGAACTGTAACAATGTGGCAACCCAGTTGTGCTGCCTGAAATACATGTAGCACATTTTGGCAGCCGGCCCATAGAATTCTCAAGCCGTTGAATTCCTGGACTTGTTGTGTGGCATGTCTGATAAGGCTTGAGGGATCATTTCCGGAATCGGATATTCCCCCAGCAAAAACAGAGATTATAGAATCAGCTTTTTCGTTTAGACACCCAATAGTCTCGTCAATTTGTGCAAGTGTATGTATACAAGTTGCATTAATTTTTAATCCATCATCAGATAAATCTTTAATTAATGGTATCGTACTAGATGCATCTGGGAGAATAACAGGAATCTTAACATACACATTTTCACCTAACCCACAAATAAATCTTGCTTGATTTTCAATTTCTGAAAATGTTCTCCCAATAACTTGAAAAGAGATTGGTTTTCCTTTTACCTCTTTTAAACTTTCTTCAATGAACTTATTATAGTTTGTGATTTTTGCAGCTGCGATAAAAGACGTGTTGGTTGTCACCCCATCAACGTCGTTGATATAATTTTTAATATTCACGCCATCGTAAAAAATATTAAATTTAAGTTTAGAAATTTTATTCATTTTTGTCTCCTAGGATTTCTGAAAGCCATACTATGGCCATTAATAAAGCAAATATTCCGTGTTCTCTACTTTGCTGTAGTCTAAAAGGAACAAATCTTATAAAATACATACTCATATAAAATATTCCTTTTGTTCGAATTGTCTCTAAGTCATCATTTAAGATATCGGACCATTTTTTTAAAATATATTTATTTAATTCATTTTCTTCAATTGTAAAAAAATTTGAGTTACATATAAATTCGTCTTCGTAATGTGTTACAACTTCTTCTAGATCTTTCCATTCATTAAATTTAGAAAAAGAAGATTGACACATTTTTCCTAAATCCAATTCAGGTGCATCAAAACACTCAGAGCCGTCCATGTCAATAAGCTTAATATCGTTACCATCCCACATTATATTTTCGAATGTAAAATCTCCATGTACCGGGCTTATAACTCTTGGTTTGATTTTATGTTTATCAATTTTATTTAAAATTTCTTTTAAACCAAAGAATTCTTTTTTATTAATTATAATAGTTTTTGAGTTAATTATTTTATTGAATACTTTATCTTCTTCGTAGATCTTAAATTTTGAATATATTTTTTCTTGCAAGTGCTTATTAACCCACTCTACTCCATCTATATCTTTTTTCATTGAATATATATTATTTTTCATTCCGTCAAACAATACATTTAAAGCTCTTATTTTTTCTTTATTATTCAAATCAGATAAAATACTATAACATTTAAGATATTCCATGTCAAAATAATAATCAAATTCACAATCTTTTTCTTTTAAGATCCTTGGTGTTGAATTTGACCAAAGAAAATTAAATCTTACAAGATCATTTTTTTGTCTTTTTAATTTTTCATAATGTATTTTATTTTCTTTATTTTTTACAATATATTTTCTTACAAAATTTGATATTAAATATGATTTTGCAAAAGAGCCACCCTTAAAACATTTTTGAGTAATAATATTATTAGGTTCAATATATACATCTATTTCTACGTCTTTTAACCCATCGTCTCGAACGATCTCAACTGCATTGGCTTGGTTGACAAACTTTTTAGAAGGTTTATGATCATTAATTAATATTCTAGGGCCTGCAGGTAAACTCATTATGATGTCATCATAATGTATATTTAATTCGAATAACATTTTTTCAGTAGACTCTTTATATTTTTTGCTTCTTGCAGTTGTTAGAATAACTTTATGGCCCTGAGATCTCCATGTGTTTATTTTCTCTGCACCTTCAAGCTTCTTGTTTTTTTCTACAATAAATGTTGAATGAGGCTCATGCTTCAAGAGTACTCCATCGATATCACAAAATATAGTGCATTGTTTTCTTCTTTTATTGATATAATTTTCAAGCATTTTTTTATCACCATAAAAATCTGCATATGGAACACTAACTCGTTTTAAAATTTTATTTTTCTGTAAAAGAGACTGCAAGCAATCAGAAACGTAAAGCATTTTATTTGAAATAAATTTATTCTCTATTTTATTAAATAAAACGCATCCAATTATTCCCTCAACTAAAAATCTATCTCCTTCTACTCTTTCTTTTTCGCATATCATTCTAATATTGTCACCATCAGATACAACTTTAGACCAATTGGCATATTCATCTTTATTTATTTTCCATGTAGGCACTATAACATCAAATTCTTTATTATTAATAAATTCTTCAAATATGTTATCAACATCAAGTGTGTGATCACAGTCACAAACAATTGAATTACCTTTTATTTTTCCAATTTCTATACCTTGTTTTATTGTTTGATAAGGCCCCGGCGTTTTTTCTTTTATTTTAATTACTTTTACATTTTTATGAGAAATAATTCTTTTCATTTTATCTGTTACATCAAACAGTTCTTCTTGTTTTTCAGTACAGATAAAATATACGGTATCAATATATTCTAACCATTTCTTAAAAGGTTCAAATGTTACGTCTATAAATGTTATATCACCTATATTAAGAAAAGGTTTAAATGCACCACCAAATCTTGAAGCTTCGCCGGCGACCGGAAATATCAAATTTAATTTTTCCATCCTATTCTTCTTTTGTAGTTTTGATTACTACCGGGTGTTCATATGCTCTTGACCAATCTTCATATCGAGAATCAAATTCATCTACCGTTGTTAGAAATCTAAAATTATTTACTTTCATTTTTCTCCACCAATATATTAAATTGGGCAAAATATAAATAATCAATATTTGTTTTCATAAAACAATTTATCGCATGATGCGGTGTTTCAACGATAGGCTCTCTATCGTTGAAGCTAGTATTTAATACAATTGGAACATTAGTTATACTTTCAAATTTTTTTATAAAATTATAATACCATTTATTATCACTTTCAGATACGGTCTGCAACCTAGCTGAGCCGTCGACATGAACGACAGCCGGAACTTTTTCCTTTACCGATTCCTTAAACGGTACTACAAACTGCATATAGGGACTATCAATGTCTCTATCGAACCAATCTGTTACTCTGTCTTTTAAAACAGATGGCGCAAAAGGTCTAAAAGGTTGCCTGTGTTTTACTTTTTCATTAATAATATCTTTCATATCAGTAAATCTTGGATCTGCCAAAATGCTTCTATTTCCCAGGGCGCGCCGCCCAGATTCAGAGCCATTATTAAACACAGAAACAATATTTTTTTCTGTAAGCAACCGAGCTACTTCCTCATCGCTAGATATTCTACACTTTATTCTCTCTTTGTTAGTTCTTAGAGCGTCTTCAATTTCTTCCCTGTTGTATGTCCTACCTAGATAGGGAGTAAAATTATCTTTGTATTCCTCTCTTGGTTTATCACACATGTGGTGCAAGATGTATTGTATATTACCTATAGCCAAGCCGGCATCGTAAGGAACAGGCGGAATGTAAATTCCTTCTAATTGAGGAAACCAATCCCAAATTTTTCCTGTCATGACAGAGTTTAAAACTGTCCCACCAGCTAAGCATAAATACTTGTGATCTTTAATTTTATTAGCAATAAACTTTTTAATAAATTGTTCTGTTAAGGATTGAAATCTTGCTGCAAAATCAAATTTTTCTTCTTCTGTTAAATTTGTATATTTTTTTAAATTATTTAAATTTTTAAATATATCAATTGTTAACTCTGGAAATGAATCCCTGTTCCCGAAAGCGGCCATGGCCATTACCGTGCCGGCCTGACATCCGTAAGGAGGACCACCGCCAGACATGCCAAAAACAACTCTGGTCATTTCCTGCCACGCTACTCCTAAATTGTTAGCATTTAAATATTCTTTTGCATGAATTTTTGTGTCGCGACCTTCCCAGACTGTTATCGTTGAAGCGAACAAGCGATCGTCTACTCGATCCCAGCCACCTCCATCGATAGTTATTATCAAAGCTTCCTTAAACTTGCTTGAGAAAAATGCGTTAGCAGCATGAGATTGATGGTGTCCTACTTCAATAAACTTTCCAGAGTTTTTTATTTTTTCAAAATCTTTTGGATACCACTTTTTATTAAAGTGAGGAAAAGTAGTATAGATATCAAAATTATCTAAAGAATTATTTTTTTGAAAGAACTCAAGAATATCTCCATTGCATTCTTTTATTCTAGTATGTCTCTCAAGCTCATCGTGTAAAGAAATTTCTCTACCATCATAGATCGCGTACGAAGAATCGTGAGCCCCAGAAGAGAAGGAAAAGATTTTCACTTTAAGCCTCCCCTCTAATTTTGTTATCATTATAATTTTTTAAATCTTCGGGGGTACCTAGACCCCACATCTTTTGAATTTTATAAGTTTTTATTTTTTTATTATCTTCAATTGCTTGATTAAAAACAGGGCATACATAAAACTCATTATTAATTCGAATATTTTTTTCTATCATCTCTTCAGCATATTTTACATAATCAGAGCCTTTTTTCCAATAGTATACCCCCACGGTCGCTATGTTGCTAATTGGCTTCTTTTCAGCGACCTCAATAACATATCCATCATCATCCAATCTTACAAAACTCCATTTTGGATGCGTAGCATTAAATGTTAAAATGCCGGCGTCAATCTGGTCGGCTTGCATGGAATACATAAAGCGATTCGAATCCCATTCTATAAATTGATCTGAATTTGCTATAATTAATTGCTCATCATTATTAATTAAATCTTTTGCTAACAATGTCGTACATGCGGCCCCCTCTGTTATACCATCTACTTGAACTATTTCACAATCTGGTGTTATTAAATTTAAAAGATAATTTAAATTATACTTTTTATAATGAGATCTTTGAACTATGTAAATATGTTTAGCGTCAATATTTAGATTTTCAGCAACTACTTGAATCATTGGCTTTTCGCCCACTTGAATCAATGGTTTAGGGAATGTAAATCCTGCTTTTTCAAATCTAGAACCTGCACCCGCCATCGGTATTAATACATTCATTTTTCCTCCTTGCCATTTAGGTAAAATTTGTTTCTTATTATATTCATTTAAATATTTTAAAATTTTGTCGTACGAAACATCACTGCAGTCTCTAACTGCGCATAAATTTGCACCACTTTCCAAAGCGCATTTTCTTCCATGGTGAGAGTCTTCTATTACAAGAGTTTCCTTTGGGGAAACTTCAAAATGCAACATACATCTCATATAAATCTCAGGATGTGGCTTTGGATTTCTTACATCCTGGTTGGAATAGAGAACGTCGATATGTTCCATAAAACCTTTTCGAATCAGTTGTAGTTTTGCAGTTTGTCTTATTGAATTTGTGCAGCATGCTATATTATAGCCATCTTTTTTTAATTTTTTTAAAATATTTAAAATTCTATAGTCGGGCTCAAAACCATCTATTAAATTAATTGTTTCTTCTTGTTTGAGGCGCCAAACTAAATCATGATGGTCAACAGGCAGCCCTTTTTCTTCAGTTAGGATTTTTAATTTTTCCTTTGTTGAAAGACCATCAAATTTTGTTAAATGTTCATCTCTTTTTATTACAAATTCATCACCGACCTTTTCCAAGGCCCCGTTTAATGCATGATAGTGTAGTTCTCTGGCATCTACTAAAACGCCATCTAAATCAAAAATTATAAGCTTAATCATTGTGTTCTCTGCTGGTTTTATAGAAATTTTTATTAAATATTTCTTCTAATTCGAATTTATACTCTTTGTAGTTCCATTTTCCTTTTACTACCGCAGTAGCAACATAGGGATAAACACTACTGTCATAATGACCTCCTCGGGGTTTATCTTTTTTCTTATTATAACAATAAATTCCTTTTATTTCTTCTTTTATACAATAAAGACCAGCATTAACTTCAAACTCCCAAATTGAGTTTGACTGTGTGTTTTTAAGAACATTTAAAAGGTCTTCGGTTCTCCAAATAGAAGGTTGAATTGCAAAATAATCATGATTATTTTGTAATTCATATAGATTTTGATATACTTCGACCCCTCTATTAGCGCCGGTTTTTATAAGCTTAACAAAACTATAATTATCAATTAAACTATAAAGCCTTTTAATGTAATTAATGTCAGGTTGCCCGTACAAAAACATATCTTCATGATGATAAATTATAGTTCTACAATTAATTTTTTCCAAACAAGAAGAAAATCTATCTTGATATTTTAATTCATCATCATAGTAAATTACTTGCCAGTCTTTTGGAGCATCCCCTTCATTCGTAAAAAGAAATTTATTAAAAGAAGAATTAAAATATTTATTTGTTTGATTGAATAATATAGGCCAAATATCTGAATAATCGCTATGTGAATAAAATACTAAATTCATTTACCACTCACAATTTTCCTTTAAATTGGAAGAGCCTCTTAAGTAACCACGGGTATACCCTAGTCCCATATACTTATCAAGCGTAGAGCCTATATCCAAATAAGTATTTTTATTTGATATCTTATGCAGTTCCATGGACAATATATCGCCTAGTGGGCCGGCGCAAAAAAGAAATGTATAATCTTCTATGTTATTTTCTATAATATATTTTTTAATTTTTTCTATAATATCGTAATTACTTATCCACCCGCCTATACTGCCAATTCTAAAATCTTTCTCTACATTAAAAGGAAGTTTGTTTAATTTTGCATTTTCATTTATAACCATTACAATTTTTTTATTTGAGTATTCCTTTAAAAAAGTTTGTTCATAAATAGGATAATTCGAATTAACAAATATATTTGCCCAAGTTAATTTATCTTCTTTTTGACGACTATTTTTTTTCATCCATTCATGATTCTCACTTCCCATACAGCATTTGCATCCTATGCCAATATAGTAATTTTCTGCGGTATATTGATAACTTTCAATAAGCTTGTTTCGATAGAAGGAATGTTCCTCTGGTTTAAATGTCCAGCCATCGCAGTTTGTTAATCCTTTATTTATTAAAATTGAAAATTCGCCATCTGCAAATTTCGATAAAGCAAAGTGCTCATTGTTTTTAAATTTTTTGTAAAATTCTAATATTTCATTATTAAAATCATTTGTTAGTGGCATTTTTTGCTCCTAATACTTTTTCTATATAATTTTCTAAATCTTTATTAGCTGTCCAAAGTAATTTTTTGTATGTCTCTTCATAGGGGGCAAGAGTTAAGAGAGCTTCTCCTTTCCTATGGGGTATAAAAACTTTTTCTGCATTTGGAAACATGTTGGCTAGCTCATTTATCGAAACATTCTTACCAGCACCAAGATGATAAAGTTCCCCACGCTCTCCTTTGTCCTTAATTGCTACCAAGCCTTCAACTATATCTTTAACATGTGTAAAGTCTCTTCTTTGTTCACCGGTGCCCACAATGGTTAGAGGCTCTCCATTCAAGTAATTTCTAATGAACTTTCTAACCACAGTAGCATATTCTCCCTTCTCAGGTTCTCTAGGCCCGTAGACATTATAGAACCTACAAAACATAGCATCGAGGCCGAAGCATTGAATCCAATTTTTTATTACTTCTTCGCCTGCCCATTTTGAAAAAGTATAAGGAGTTTTATGAATTCCATTATTAATTGAACTTGAACTTGAATATATTAATTTAGAATTATGTTTTAATGCCAGCTTACTAACAACAGCAGTACCGTTTATATTAACATCAACATATTCTAAAGGTTTATTAAAGCTTGGCTGGATCCTTGCGTTGGCCGCCAAATGAAAAATAATATCAAATTTAAAATTAAAATTAATATTATTTAAATTTTTTATATCTTCTAAGATATATTTTGCTTTTTTATTAATATATGATTTTGAACTAGATTCTGATGATAAATTATCTATAACTGTAACAGAATGTCCTTGGGTAATCAGATAATCCACCAAATTAGAACCTATAAAACCTAAACCGCCAGTAACTAATATATTCATGATATTGAACTTCTGATTGTTTTCCACCCTCTGCAAATTTGTTCAGAAGCTATCTGATCTCGAAGAGCCATATGCTGACCTCTTCTCCATGAAGCGCTAAAATCATTTCCGTATTCCATCCCCTTCTTCGACCCCCACATTTCTATATCATTTTTTGGATGAGGGGGAACAAAGGTCCTGACATTCCCATATTTTTGTGCGCAATAAGATAATTGCATGTCCTCTCCGTTCTCCCAACTAACGGGCTCTTCTCTCCACATATATTCTAGATTTTCTTTCTTCATAAACCACGCATGGCCAACAAGATCAACTTCTTGTATTTCCTCATTGGGCGGAACGCCATTCCAACCAACTTTATGATTTGGGTTATAGCTATTTTTATGTAGGATAACCCCTGATGTACCGTAAATACCTGAATTTTGGCTTTCACAGTTAAGACAGTTCTCATACCACTTATTTCCTGGAATGGTGTCGTCGTCGAATAGTGCTACATATTCTGTTCTTGCAAGGAGCGCGGCAGCAAACCTCCCATGGAACTTAAAGTTGTGGTTACAGGTGATTGTTTTTACACCAAGTTTGGCTATATCATATTGCATTCCCTCTTTAGGCTTGTTGTACCATATAATTATTTCTGAGGGTATTGTTTGACTTTGAATTGCTTCAATTTGCTCTTTCAGATATTGTGGTCTTTTATAGCAATTTAAAATAGTTGTTATTTTCATAATATCATTTCTATAGAGACTCTTCTATGCGTTTAATATTTTTTGGAATCTCTTCTTCAAGATATTCTAATAAGTCTTCGCCTTTTTTTTCTTTAAACCAATTTTCATATGTGCAGCCATTCTTATTATCTGTTAGAATTCTAAGGTTCAGAACCCTTGCTTCAACTAGAAGTCGACAACATGTTTCAACAGCATGTGAGAAAAATACTATTCCTTTATAGTGAGACAGATTTTTAATAAAATTATTATAATCTGTTTTTTTTATTATTTCATATTCTAAGTTATTTTTTAAGCAAAACTGAATTGCAATATCGCTTCTTTTCCCAGAAACAATTGCAAACTTATCATTTTTACTATTTTTTATATTCTTTCTCAGGACATCAAACTGCTTTTTTGAAAAATGGGTACATCCCAGAGAGGTAATATTGTCTAGTTCTATATGTTTTAAAAAGATCTCAGACGAGTGACTGGTTAAACAAAAAACTTTGTGCGCTCCTCTGTAAAAATCTTCATTTACAATTTCACTTTTTGGAGCAATAAAGTTTTTATACATTGCGGTGTTTCTTGTTCTTACATATTTTTGATCTCTCTCAATAATAATATACTTAATATTAGAGTTGACAAACCATTTTTTGTTTAGTTCTGACAGTTGAGTGAAATTTGAAATAACATAAACTTGTGACTCTGGCTCACGATCAAGAGGATGGAAGGCTGCGCTTTTAACACGAGTCACATCATGTCCACAGGAGGACAAGGACTCTATTACAACCTCGTCAGAAAGTTCTGCCCCCCCTTGATGCTGCTCGACAAAATAATCAGCTATATATGTTATATTTTTAATCATACGACTGAATATTTGATAGATCTGGGAGTTCTGGGAGTTCTGGGAGTTCTGGTAAATTAATTTCTAAATTTTTAAAGAATAAATCAAAAAACATCTCGAAAACCCCTTCTTCATTTGGCCACTCTTCTTGCAGCCATTTCGCTAGTTTTTCGGCCTTCTTCTTGTTGGCATTGTGATGTTCCATAACGGAGCGCATCTTCATCTTGAAAGAGCCTTCCTTTGGATAACACCACATTGAGTCAGCTAC